>Ga0066639_10001598_pt1 | contig 20189 bp, 21 predicted proteins | sample CryGeyCG2114_010_2_FD_59504 | JGI IMG/M metagenome (GOLD analysis project Ga0066639, IMG submission 59504) | Groundwater microbial communities from aquifer - Crystal Geyser CG10_big_fil_rev_8/21/14_0.10 | ecosystem: Environmental > Aquatic > Deep subsurface > Groundwater | place: USA: Utah...
TTATCTTCTTCTGAGGTTATTGATGTTTACAATAACCAGTCAGGAAGATTCTTTTCAACTGGAACACAAGTATTCTATAACCAAAACCTATCTTATTATGCAGATGATGACAAAGCAAACATCACTGCAGGAGTTATAGCTCCTTCTGGCTCTAATCTTAAGGTTCAGATAAACACAGGAGAAATAACTGATATTTCAGATGGTTCTGTTTATGACTATTCTCTAACTGGCGATATACAGTCAGCAACAGTAACCCTTTATTCTACTTCAGACAATCATAATTTCACAACACCTGTCTTGATTGGAAACATGACAATAATAACAGGCAAGGATGCAGGTTCAGGTGTGCAATCAGAAGAACCTGTTGAGACATCCACTATTGAATTAACTTATGATGCTAATGGTAATTTAGTTAGTGGTGATGGAGTGTTCCGTGTATATAATTCCTTAAACCAATTGTGGCAAGTGTATAACGGTTCGGATACAGGTGGAACACTTCTTCAGGAATACACTTTCCATCCAACAGAAGAAAGGGTTTTGATTAAGAAGGAGTATAGCAGCGGCGTTTTAAAAGATACGACTTATTATGTTTCAAAAGAGTTTGTAAGAACTGTTAATTCATCAGGAACTTATGATTTTACTTATGTCTATCACGAAGGACAATTGATTGCAGAGAAAGATGCAGACGGAAATAAGAAATATTATCACCCTGATCATTTGGGTTCAACATCTTTAATGACAGATTCTAGCGGGAATCTTTTGGAGAATACGTTTTACACACCTTATGGGGTTGTATTGGGCGGTGGCTCTGGTCGTTATCAGTATGAAGGCAAAGAGTTTGACAGCTTGACTGGGCAGTATGACTTCCACTTTAGAGGATATAAGAGTGAATGGGGGAAGTTTGTGCAGCCTGACTCTTTATTGCCTAATGTTTACGACCCCCAGCAGTTAAATAGATATGCGTTTGAGAGGAATAATCCTTGGAAGAATACGGATGAGACGGGGCATGAATTAACAGCTTTTATGGCAATAATGGGTTTAATAGGCTTATTTATGGGTTTTTCCACAATAGTTTTCTTTAATTATGGTGCACCTAAGATAACTAGCACCGAAACACAAAAAAGCGAGTTTGAAAAAAATCCATATGGAATTCTGTATGATGCAGATACATCTGATGTTATAGATGCAGTAGAAAAAGCTGGACAAAATGCAAATCAAGCACAGCAGGCAACAATTAGTGCTGGCTCAACACAAAAAACACAGACAAATTTGCCTCCTGCTCCTTATAGAGAAAAACAAGACGAGGGCGAGGATGAAGGATTAACTGCTCTTGAGAAAGTAAAAAAGAATCTTAATAATATATATAATCCGCTTGGCTCAAATTCAAAGAATGTAGCCTCTGGTGATTTGGGTAGTACAACTGGTGGAAATGGTGGGAGTACTACTGGTGGAGAAAGATACTGTGAAATGGAGTGTGACTTACATGGTAAATGCACAACAACATGTACCTCGGTTTAGATAGAAAATAGAAAAGATTTTAAAGACTAGGATATATTCTCAATTTGATATGCTAGTTAGATGGATTAATGAAAACAAGGAAAAAATAAAAACTTTGATTGTATCTGGTTTTCTAGCTTTTGGGGTTTTTTTTGTTGGAACAAGTATTGTTAAACAAATATTTATATGGGGTCAATTATTTAATTGGTTTGGGCTTAGTTCAATCTCTGTTCAAATGAACTTCTGTTTACACTTACCGGTCCTAATATTTTTAGTAACTACCTCCACTCTCGGTTTTGTGATGGATAAATGCCTTCTGAAAGATAAAAACTCAGTTCTTTCCAGAAAAATATTCTGGATTTTTCTATCAATAATCAGTGTATCTTATATTATTGGACATTATCAAAGCATCTTTGTCATGAACTACCATGATGAAGAATTATTTGAAAAGATGAGATTCTTAATTTGTTACTAAAAGATTTACCAGCCCCCAGCGTATTAATAATCCAAATCTCCTACCTCATCCACAACAACAATCTAATTAGAGTTTACGTTGTGGTACGTAAAGTCCTATCCGTCATTTTGGCATATAACCCATCTCAATAAATCTCTCGTTATATACATTTCACCCAACAGAAAATCCAAAAGAAACAAATCAATCAAAATCTTTAAATAAGCAGCCAGTTTACACTCAAAAATGATAGGGGTTATTGGGGGGACGATATTCTTTGAGAACATGCTAATCGAAGCGCCAGATAAAAAAGAAATAGATACCCCTTATGGGTTCGTCAATGTTTACACAAAAGGCGATATAGCGTTCATACCTCGCCATGGAATAAATAATAATATTCCTCCTCACAAAGTAAATCACAAAGCAAATGTTTTTGCTTTAAAAAGCGCAGGCGCAACAAAAATAATCGGAGCATGCTCCTCTGGATGCCTTAAAAAAGAAATAGATATTCCCGCAATCGCTGTTCCTGATGATTATATGGATTTAAAGAATACACATACATTCTTTGATGATAAGATAATCCACACAACACCCGAGCTAAGCGAACCTTTAAGGAAAGCAATCATAAAAGCAGCAGAATCCCTTGGCTTCAAAACAGTCAACAAAGGAGCTTATCTTGAGACAAGAGGCCCTAGGCTCGAGACAAAAGCTGAAATAAATCTCTTCAAGAACTTCGCAGATTTTATTGGAATGACTGGTGCATCAGAAGCAACTTTGGCAAAAGAATTAAAAGTAGGCTATGCGATGATCCTATCACTAGACAACTATGGAAACGGTCTTGCAGAAGAAGAGCTGAATTTTGAGCAGATTAAGCAGCGCGCAAGAAACAACAGTGAAAATATAAAGAATATTATCCTAAAAACAATTGAGTTAATCAAATGAAAAAAGAGATTAGGAAAAATTTCCTTAAAAAAAGAGAACAAGCAAGTAAAGATGACAAAGACAGCAAAAGCAATGAGATTCTTAGCCAACTCTTGGATCTTAAAGAGTTTAAAGAAGCAAAAAGAATAAAATGCTATGTATCAAAAGATCCTGAAGTAGATACACACAAGCTAATCATCCATGTCCTTAAAAGCAAAGGAAGCATTATTGTTCCTTTTGTCCAGGGCTGCATGAAATGCTCTGAAATAAAAGAATTCAGCCAATTAACAAAAGGAAAATATGATATTCTTGAGCCAAAGCAGAAAACAGAATCAAAACAGGAGCCAGACCTCATAATCATCCCAGGAATAGCATTTGACAGAAAAGGAAACCGAATTGGATTTGGACAGGGTTATTATGATAAATTCTTGAGCAAAACAAAAGCAAAGAAAATAGCTCTTGCTTATGATTTTCAGATAATAAAAAATATCCCTATAGAAAGCCACGACATAAGTATGGATATGATAATAACAAATAAGGAGGTTATAAAATGCAAAGAATAGAAAATGATAAGGAAGTACAGGAATGGATGGACAAGGAAAAACAGAGAGAAGAGACTCATATTGACATGATTCCTTCTGAGAACTATGCGAGCAAGGATGTCCTTAGGGCAGCAGGCTCTATATTTATGAATAAATATGCAGAAGGCTATCCAAGAAAAAGATATTATCAGGGAAATGAGAATGTTGACGGCGTTGAGCAGCTGGCAATAGACCGCGCTAAGAAATTATTCAATGCAGAGCACGCAAATGTTCAGCCAAACTCAGGCTCACCTGCAAACATGGCTGCTTATTTTGCATTGCTAAAGCCAGGAGATAAAGTTCTTGGAATGCGTCTTGACCAAGGAGGCCACCTAACACATGGCTCACCAGTAAATTTCTCGGGGATACTATATGATATAAAATCCTATGGTGTTGACAAAGAGACTGGTTTAATCAATATGGATGAAGTAAGAAAGATAGCTGAAGCTGAGAAGCCAAAGATGATAATAAGCGGTTATACAGCTTATCCGAGAACAATTGATTTCAAAGGATTTCACGAGATTGCAGAAAGCATAGGCGCTTACTCTATGGCTGATATTGCCCACATAGCTGGGCTTGTAGCAGCAGGAGTACATCCTTCTCCGCTTCCATTTACAGATGTTGTTACAACAACAACCCATAAGACATTAAGAGGCCCAAGAAGCGCTTTGATATTATGCAAAGAAAAACACGCTGCTGCAATAGATAAAGCAGTCTTTCCTACACTCCAGGGAGGCCCGCACGAGAACACAATCGCTGCAAAAGCAGTTGCATTCAAAGAAGCAATGCAGCCTGAGTTCAGGGAATATGCAGCGCAGATTATAAAAAATGCAAAAGCAATGGCAGAATCACTGATGGAAAATGGAGTAAGCCTGGTGTCAAACGGAACAGACAATCATCTGATATTGATTGACCTGATAAAAACAAAATCCATTGCAAAACAAGGCATTGGCAAAGACATGGCAGTTGTTCTTGAGCAGGCAGGGTTTGTTACAAATGCAAACACAGTACCCTATGACCCTTCAACACCTTTCAAGCCATCTGGTGTAAGGCTCGGAACACCGATAATGACTACAAGAGGGATGAAAGAGAGCGAAGCAAAAGAGATGGGAATAATAATGGCAGATGTTATCAACAATTACACCAACCAAGAGACTATAGCAAAAGCAAGGCAAAAAACACTTGAACTGTGCAAGCAATTCCCAGTAGGATATTGAATATGGAATTACTAGACGGAAAAGCTCTGGCTGATGAGATATTAGCTGAACTTAAAAACGAAATCAGCAGCAAAAAGATAAAGATATCTGTGATCCTTGCAGGGAATAATCCAGCTTCAGAAACCTATGTAAGGATAAAGGAAAAAAGGTGCAGAGAAGCAGGAATAGGATTTGAACTGATTAGGTACAATGAAGATGTTTCTCAGGAAGAAATCATTGACAAAATAAGCCGGCTAAACAAAGACAAAGAAATAAATGGGATTCTTGTGCAGCTACCCCTGCCAGCCCATCTAAAGCCCGACGAGATAGTAAACAAGATAATTCCAGAAAAAGATGTTGACGGCTTAACTACAGCTAACAGGGAAAAACTAAACAATGGAGATGAAAGGATTGTCTGCTGCGCCCCAAAAGGAATTGTCAGGATGCTGGAAAGAAAGGATATTGAGCTGGACAATAAAAGAATCGTCATTGTAGGCCACGGCTTTTTAGTTGGAAAGCCATTAGAAGCAATGCTGAAAAACAGAAACCTAAACTTTGAGATCTGCGACATCTTCACTAAAGATCTTAAAGAGCGAACAAGAAAGGCAGACATTCTGATAACAGCAACAGGCTCCCCTCATCTGATTAAAGAGGATTTTGTCAAAGAAGGGGTGATAATAATAGATGCAGGCACTGCCAAGCTTGGAGACAAGATTGTTGGTGATGTTGATTTTGATGATGTCAGCAAAAAAGCTTCACTGATAACACCAGTTCCAGGCGGTGTAGGGCCAATGACTGTGGCGATGCTTGTAGAAAATATAGTTGAATCCTACAAAATGCAGAAAAATATTTAAATCAAACAAAGATATCTTACTAGGGGTGAATTAAAAATGGATTTAAAGAAAACTATTAGAACAATACCGCACTGGCCTATCAAAGGAGTTATGTTTAGAGATATCACAACTATGCTTCAAGATGGAGAAGCATTTAAGCATGCATGTGATAAGCTTCATGAAAGATATAAAGATATGAATTTAAAAGCTGTAGTCGGAATCGAAAGCAGAGGTTTCATCTTTGGCTCTGTTCTAGCTTATTTATTAGGAATTAGTTTTGTTCCAATCAGAAAACCTGGAAAACTTCCACACAAAACAGTTTCTGTTGAATATGAAAAAGAATACGGAAAAGACAAAGTAGAGATTCATGAAGATGCAATCCAAAAAGGAGATAGAATTGTCTTAATTGATGATTTAATTGCAACAGGGGGAACATGCGCTGCAGCAGCAGAATTAGTTCAAAAATTAGGTGGAGAAATTGTTGAATGCGCTTTTATTGTTGACTTACCAGACTTAAAAGGCAAAGAAAAATTAAAAGAACATAAAATATTCACAATGGTTGAATTTGAAGGAGAATAAAAATGGTTAAGATAGGGATTATAGGCGGCTCTGGATTAGATGACCCAGACATTTTAAAAGATGCAGAAGAAAAAGAAGTAGACACACCTTTTGGAAAACCAACCTCTCCATTAAAGATTGGCAAGATTGGAAACAAAGAAGTTGTTCTATTAGCAAGACACGGAAGACAACACACATATTCACCAACAGGTGTGAATTACAGGGCAAACATCCATGCTTTAAAAGATGAAGGATGCACACATATCCTGGCTACAACTGCATGCGGCAGCCTAAGGCAGGAGATTGATCGCGGCCACTTTGTTATTTTAGATCAGTTCATTGACTTCACCCGTCACAGAAAAATAACTTATTATGAAGAATTCCCAGCAGGCGGAGAAAACGCTAAGCATACAGCGATGCCAGAACCGTTCAACCCAATTTTAAGAAAAGCACTGATTGACTCCTCAAAAGAATTAAGCCTAAATTTCCACGAAAAAGGCACAGTCATAACAATTGAAGGACCTAGATTCTCAACAAGAGCTGAATCTAATATGTTTAGAATTTGGGGTGCAGATGTTATCAATATGTCAGTTGCACCAGAAGCAATCCTAGCAAATGAAGCAGGAATCCCTTATGCAGTTGTTGCAATGTCAACAGATTATGACTGCTGGAAAACAGACGAAGCACCAGTTACATGGGAAGAAATTTTAGAAACTTTCAATAAAAACGTAGGTAATGTTAAGAAACTTCTAGTAAAAACATTAGAGAAGATTGACTAATCATCAACATTAACTTCAGCAATATAAGGCAATTCCCTATATTTCTGCTCGTAGTCTAGACCATAGCCGACAATAAACTTATCAGGAACCTTAAATCCAAGGTAATCAATATCAACATCTACTTTTCTTCTGGACGGCTTGTCAGTAAATGAGCATATCTTTACAGACCTTGCTCTCTTTACATTCAGCAGATAATCTTTTAAGAAGCTTAAGGTTCTTCCTGTGTCAACAATATCCTCAACAACAAGCACATCTTTTCCGGAAATATCTCCATCAACATCCTTCTTTACCATCACATTTCCAGTTGACTCTGTCCCCTTATAGCTGGACAGTTTGACTGACTCTGTTATTATCCGAACATTTTTAATTTTCTTTATTTCCTTTATCAAGTCATTTGCAAACCATTTCGCCCCTTCAAGAACAGCAACAAAGACTAATTGATTTTTTTCAGGATTATCACTAAGTATCTGCTGGGCAATATTCTTTACACTAAGATTTATCTCACTTGAATTTATGATTATTCTCCCTATTTTTTCTGCCATGAGAAGAGAAAGAGCCTAAAATCCTATTTAAATCTTTACGTTTTCTAATCACTAAAGCCAAAGGGGAAAACTTTAAATAATAAGGCAGCATACTTGCCTTATCAAAATCAAAGAGGGGTAAATATGCCAAAAGTATTAATAATTGGAGCCGGTGGAGTAGGAAAAGTTGTTGTGCACAAATGCGCGCAGATTCCGGAGGTATTTACAGAGATTATGCTTGCAAGCAGAACATTGTCTAAATGTGAAGCTATCCAAAAAGAGATCAAAGAGATGTATAAAAGAGATATTGAAGTTTCTAAATTAGATGCAGACAATGTTCCGGAGACAGTTGCATTGATAAATAAATTCAAGCCAGAACTTGTCATCAACGTTGCCCTTCCTTACCAAGATTTACATATTATGGATGCCTGCTTAGAAGCAGGTGTTAATTATCTGGATACTGCTAACTACGAACCATTAGACGATCCAAAGTTTGAATACAGATGGCAGTGGGCATACCAGGACAAATTCAAGAACAAAGGATTGATGGCATTGCTTGGCTGCGGATTTGATCCTGGCGTAACTAATGTTTTTTGCGCATATGCTCAAAAGAATCTTTTTGATGAGATACATTATATTGATATTCTAGATTGCAACGCAGGAGAGCATGGAAAAGCATTTGCAACAAATTTTAATCCAGAAATAAATATAAGAGAAGTGACTCAGCCAGGAAGATACTGGGAAAACGGAAAATGGATTGACACGCCTGCTGTGATGGATCCAAAAACAATACATTTTGATTTTGACTATCCTGTTGCAGGGCCAAAAGACAGTTATCTTATCTATCACGAAGAGATGGAGTCTCTTGCAAAGAATATTAAAGGATTAAAGAGAATAAGGTTCTGGATGACTTTCTCTCAAAACTATATAACTCATCTTAAGGTTTTGCAGAATGTAGGGATGACTAGGGTTGATGAAGTTGAATTTGAAGGAAAAAAGATAGTTCCAATCCAATTCTTGAAAGCATTATTGCCAGACCCAGCTTCATTAGCAAAAGGATATACAGGGAAGACAGTAATTGGCTGCGTCATAAAAGGAATTAAAGATGGAAAAGAGACAAGCAAATACATATACAATGTTTGCGACCACGAAGAAGCTTACAAAGAGACAAGGTCTCAGGCAATCTCATATACAACAGGAGTTCCAACAATGATTGGGGCGATGATGATTCTGAAAGGGATATGGAAAGGTGAAGGGGTCTTCAATATGGAACAGCTTGATCCTGACCCTTTCATGGAAGAACTAAACAAAAGAGGTTTGCCATGGAAAGTAGAAGATTTCAAAGGGTCGATTTACAAAGAGTAGAGACTCCCTGCCATATTATATATGAAGAGTTTATAGAAGATAATCTGAATATCCTCAAAAAAGTTAAAGAAAATACTGGCTGCAAGATTCTTCTTGCATTAAAAGGATTTGCAATGTGGAAAACCTTTCCATTGCTAAGCAAATACCTTGACGGTGTCTGCGCATCTGGATTATATGAAGCAAGACTGGGTAAAGAAGAGTTCAAGAAAGAAGTCCACACATTCTGTCCTGCTTTTACTGATAAAGATTTTGATGAAATCGCAAAGATCTCAAATCATATTGTTTTTAACTCACTCTCTCAATTAGATAAGTTCAAGAACAAAGCAAAAAATATGGGCATAAGGGTAAATCCAGAAGTTAGTGTTGCAAGATACTCAAGTATTTATGATCCTTCTGCAAAGAATTCAAGACTAGGGATAAGAATAAATGAATTAGAGGGGAAAAACATTGATAAGATCTCAGGCCTGCACTTCCACGCACTATGCGAAAACAACGCAGATGCATTTGAAAAAGTTCTGAAAGCATTCCAGGAAAAGTTTGACAAATACATCAAACAAGTTAGATGGATTAATTTCGGCGGCGGACACATGATAACAGCAAAAGACTATGACGTTGACAAACTTTGCAGGCTAATAAATGGATTCAAAAATAAATATCCTAACCTAAAAGAAGTCTATCTCGAGCCAGGAGAAGCAGTTGTCCTGAATGCGGGCATCTTTATCTCAACTGTTGTTGACATTGTTCATAAAAATATTGCAGTTCTTGACACATCAGTTGAAGCCCACTTTCCAGATATCCTAGTAACAAGACATGAATCAGCCCCATATATTCCAGAAGTTCTTGGAACAGGAAAGGGTAAACACAAATACACCTTAGCAGGAGCAAGCTGCGCAGCAGGAGATGTTTTTAGTGAATATGGCTTTGATGAAGAGCTAAAGGCTGGAGATAAAGTTATCTTTCTCGACACAGCGCATTACAGCATGGTAAAGACAAACACATTTAACGGAATGAAACTGCCGAACATTTACCTGATTGACAAGAAAGGAAAACTTTCGCTTGTAAAAGAGTTTGGATACAAGGATTTTAAGGAAAGATTATCTTAATTCTCGAAAGATTTATATATTTCAAACTCTTTCTAACTTATATGAAATCTAACATGAGTCAAATTAGTGAAATGATTCTGTTAGTGTTAATTCTAGTCCTTGTGGTGATGTGATTTCAACATCGCTGCTTAAGATTCTTTGATTCAATATTAAAATTCTTCTGCAGCATAGACAAAGGACTAGAAGGAGGAAGGAGAAATGGGAAATGGATATTGTATATGTGCGATGGAGAATGGACAAGTAGAAAAATACTGTGCAGTAGATTATATGGAAATGAGAAATTTTGAAAGAATACTTCAAAAAAAATATTCCGAAATTGGAAAATGGTCTAAATACAAGAAAGAATACTCAACTGTTCTTATTCCTATGAATGGATCTTACATAAAAAATTCAGGAGTTGATAGGGGTAGATTAAATAGAATAACTGAAAGAATGAGTTTAGACAACGCAATAGAAAGGATGAAACAATGGCCAGCAGCAGAAGGTCTATTATCAATAATCCCATCTATTGATAGTAAGCAACCAATAACCTTTAAATAACCTTTTCTTTTTCTTTAAAATATGTTATACATAATTGGTATCGGTCTGAATGATGAGAAAGACATCAGCATTAAAGGATTAGAAGCAGTAAAGGGATCAGACTTTGTCTATTTAGAGACATACACATCTAGATTAAACTGTAAGATTGAAGACCTAGAAAAACTTTACAAGAAAAAGATAATATTAGCAGACCGCAACCTAATTGAAAAAGATGCAGACAAAATATTAGAACAAGCAAAAACAAAAGACGTTGCTTTACTAATTATTGGAGATGTTTTCTCAGCAACAACTCATGCAGACCTTTACTTAAGAGCAAGAGAAAAGAAGATAGAGATAAATATAATCCATAACGCATCAGTTGTTTCAGCAATAGGAATTACAGGATTATCAGTCTACAATTTTGGAAAGATAACAACAATTCCATTAGAAAACAAAGACATCACCTCACCAATAGAAGTCTTCAAGAAAAATCAAAAGAACAACCTGCACACATTATTCTTATTAGATATAAAGCCAAACAAGCTGATGACAGCAGCAGAAGGCGCAGACTACTTAATAAAGAACAAAATAAGCAAAGAAACAATGGCAGTTGCCTGCGCTGCTTTGGGCTCAGAAAAGCAATACCTCAAGTATGACACTTTAGAAAACATCAGCAAAGCAAAAGTTAATAAGTTTCCTCAGTGCATGATAATTCCAGGCAAGATGCACTTCATGGAAGAAGATATGTTGAACCTTTACAGATAATTTTATAAATAAACCCCTTCTTTCTAGGAGCTATACAGCCCTGTAGTCTAGTGGCCAAGGATAGTGGATTTTGGAAGCACGAAACAAAATTTCGCTTGGTTTTCAGCGATACGCTAAAAACATCCATCGACCCAGGTTCGAAACAGCAGTGAAATTAAGTTCCAAAAGGATCTATGGTGTTTCACGTTGGCGAAAGTCCTGGCAGGGCTATTTTTTTCTTATAAAAGAGATACCTTTTTAAATGAAAATAGCTTCTTTATGATAGGGGTAGTGATAATTTCCTTAAAAAGAGTTCTTTAGTGATGGGCAAAGTGGGAATAAAAATGTTCAATAAAGATGAAAAGGAACTAGGAAGCCATATAACAAAGATGGTTAAAGGAGGTTATATTCTAACTGTTGATGAGACAGACTCATTTGTAGGGGAAAATCCCCTTATTCACGAAGCAAGCCGTCTTGATCATGCCCTCCTTTACAGCATCCCTAGAAAGGAAACAGGGGCAACTGTATTCTTTCATGCAATAAGTGCTGCAAAAAGAGCAGAATTCAGAAACTATGGTATGGACTTAAGTGTTGCTCAAAAAGTCACCCTCTTAGACCATGATATCTTAGAAAATAGCGGAGGAAATACAAAAGACAAGGATCTTGCTTTCATAGGCGCTCTTGTTCTAAAAGACTGCTTTGAATATGTTTTTGGTAAAGGTTCTGAACGTGTAATGAATATGCATATCCTCACAAATTATGCTGATTTTATAAGAAGCCCAATTGATTATAAACTAAAAAAAGACGCTTATGGCTATAAAAGGCTGGATAGCGAGATATTCAAAGATGAATTAGATAATTGGAATGATAAAGTATGCCTGCTGATTAAAACAGACTTTGATAATATCATCAGCAGAGAATACCAAAGATTCATGAAATACTTAGAAGATTACAGAAAAGAATTAAAACAAGGGAAGAGAAAATTGCCTGATGATGATATTAAATACATCAATACAATACTAGAACGTTTTCTGGATCCTTTATCTGAAAAAGCCAATAACAAGAACCTATGGTTAACTCCTGAGATTATATTAAGCGAAAAAAAGAGAATCTCAAGCTTAATTGAAAGTTATATTCTAAAACCTCAGCTTATGATTGAACCGCCATTTATCTACACAACTAGCGAAACACCATGGATGGCAAGTCTCAAGCATACATTAAATTGGGATTACATCAGCAACATAGCAAGATTTGACATTGAGTTATTACTAGGCCTGAATAATATAAAAGGAGAGGAACTAAAAGGATCTTCCTGGCTAGACAGGTCATTTTGTAAAACACAGGACTTAATGGACACAGCATCAACAATCCAGCATGGAGCGCCTTTAGCATCACAAGCAAGAAAAATAATCCAAGGAATCGATAAATTCGGAGATCTTGCAGAAAAAACAGACGAAAATTCAGCTCAATTAAGAAAAGGTGTAGAAAATTTAGAAGATGTGTTCGCAAAAAGGATAAGAAGGAGAAGAAAAGAGATAAAAAAGACAGTAGAAGATGAGACCGACTTAGAGGATCAGAAAGTCCTTTTAGATAAAGTAGAGGGAGAGATAAAAAGAAGAGAAAGAAAGAAATCAAAGATGCCTAAAATATTCATGCTGTAAAAATGACAACCGAAACGCCAGATTTTTTAGAATTGATTGAGAAAAGTACAGAAAGCAGCTTCAAGCTATATGACCTTTGGGAATACTCAGATAGGTTAAGTATGGTAGAAATACTTGTAATCGCTTCCAAGCCATATAAGAAGAATGCAAAGATAACAAAAGATGAATTAAGGGCAGTAGGTAAAATAATAAAAAAGAAATTATGGGAGATAGAAGCTCATAAGGATTATATTCTTGAAAAATTAACAGATGAATTGTATAGAGGGGTAAATTTTAATAAGACTAAAGTCAATAACTATCTGGAAAGATACAGATTGCTTACAGAAGAATGCATTGGAGAAAAGCTTGAGGCAAGGCTAAACAAGCAATTGGTCTTAGAAATAAGAAGATATAGGGAATTAATAAGAAACGTTGATAGAAAAAATGAATACTCAAACGAAGCACAAAACCTAAAGAATACATCAGTAAATCTTACATACTGGGTCAATCCTAATTATTCTGAAGAAGAACCCTTGATGATAGCAGAAAGATTAAAGCACCCAACAAGAATAGCAAGCAAGATTCCTTACAAGATAATTGAAGAAGCAAGAAAGTTTTATGGAAATAAAAGAGGAAACAAGTTTGAAGATGCATTATATGAAAATCATAACATAATCAAAGAAGGGCTAATAGCGGATATAGAGGGTATTCAAGTGATAGTAACTTCAAAAGGAGAGTTTGTAAAAGAAGACAGCATAATAATGCCAAAAGAGATTGCAATAATAAAAAGATTTATTGAGGAACATAAAGAGATAATTGAGCCAAAAGAATCTGAAAATCACTACTTAAACCAAAAAGGGCCCTACGGAGCAATCCACATGGATGTTGCGTGGAATCCCGAGGGAATGGCTAATTATGATGCTGCCTTATTACTGCCCCCAGAAAAGAGAACAATTGAATTAAAATTATTAAGAGATAGTGACTGCATAGAAGGAAACTTTGGTCTAGCAAACTATTGGAGAAGAATAAACGCTCAGGAAAAAGGTATTGTCCAGAAAAACCTTAAGAGCGGAAGAATACATGTAGTTCCTTTCAGTCAGGAAGAAAAACAATTTAAAGAGATGATGTACAATAGAGTTCTGCAGTTCTTTTCTGTATAAATAATTTAGTTACTTTAAAGTAGTCATAATAGAAAGATTTATAAATAAAAAGAGAATTGTCCTTAATATGAAAATCATCCAAAAAATACCTGGAAATCTAATTCATGGAACAGTAACTGGATTAGTAGGCAAAGCCCTGGACAATGATGGATTATTCAAAGAAGGTTATAATGCAGCAACATTAGAAGGGTATGCAACCTTCTTTGCAACTCCTGAGCATGAGGGGTATGCTGAAGAGATGGCATATAGAAAGTTAATGGGTGAAACAAATAAGGGAGAAAAACTTAGACAAGATCTAAGGAATTATAGTATAGGTGACATGATTATACTTGAATTCTTTGGAGGAGTTCTTCCACCAATGAGTTATAAGACAGATGCCAGAGATGAAAAAAACCTATTCACAAACGACCAAATATATTTAGCGATGCTAGCAGAAAACAGTAGAAGAGATGTAGAATCTATTTTCAGAGAAAAAGCAGCTAATTATTTTGAATCTCATCCTTTACCAGAGGAAAATCATGGAGTAAGGATTGTAGAAGTTGGACCTATAAGAAGATTAAGCTTATTCAAGCCAGAAGAAAGACAAGAAATGAAAGACCTAATCCAAGGATACAGGATAGAAGATGAATGATAAGATAATGGCAATAATAACTAAATCACTCTAACTCTTCTCGTCTTGCTCACAAAATTCAGAACCTTTTCTCCAGTCGCTTTTCCTGTGCCTAAAAAGTCATCTCCATTTTTAATAATATAGTATCCCTTATCAATATTCATAATCAAATCTTCTCCAGCCAGCCACTCTTTCATTCCTTTCTCATCCAGCTCCAAGATGTTTTTCTTAACAAAATGACCAATCAATTGAGAACCTTCAATGCTCAACCTAACCCCATCATCATGGACCATGCCAAAATACATACCAATTGAATTGATCCTGACTTTTTCAAAATCAATCTTAGAAACATCTTTATTTACAATAAACACTTTTCCCTTGTCATTCTGAAGAAAAGCATAATCTAGCTCTCCATCAAACCCCCATTGCTCTTTTAATAAAGAGATTATTCTTTTGATTTCTTTTTTATTTAATATTTTTAGTTTTTGCATTTTACAGCCCATCCATTATTCTCAAAGATTCATTATAAAATTCAATTGCCCTATTAAGTGATGTTAATGCTTTGTCTGATTTTGCTATTTTTCCAGTATTATATGTAAAAGATGCTCTCTTTCCCATTTCATATCCATATCTTGAAATAATTTCCTTTGCTTTCTCCTGCATTGCAGCAAGCTGTTCTTCTGTGCTCATAATTTCATGGCTTTCTTTCTGGACTGCCTCAAATTCTTCCAAATAATGTTTTGCAATTCTTTTTGTTAGATAAAAATAATAGACAAGAGCTTCAAATGTTTTTCTATGCACTCCAATCTCTGATTTAACTTTAATCCCTGCCTTGGATAAAAGAGCCCCAGCCATATAGAACATTGAATAATAAGAAGAGTTTATAACCCACAAATAAGATTCAAAATCATCATCAATAAATTCAAAGTTGGCTTTTAATAGGGTATCAGAGGACAGCTTATTCAGTATCTTAGCCGTATTCAAAGATAATAACGAATTTTCAAGATAAAAACTTAACAAATTCTCATTTTTTTTGTCTTTGGATATTTCTCCTTCATTCAAAAGTAAAGGGATATTTCTTTCAATTATTTTTACCTGTTTTTCATCTAACATCTCTCTCACCTAAAAGAGCATAAAACTGCTCAGCACCATAAAATATAATATGATTATTAAGGGTTTCGTTTACAATATTCATCTCGTCTCTTTTTTGGAGCATTTCTTTAAAGTTTTCTTCAGTAATAACATTAATATGAAATTTCTCATTTGAAGTAGAAAGCGCTGAATTTAAGCTGCGCTCAAATGACTCATTTGGGTTAGGTAAAATCGCTAATATATCAATATCGGATTTTTTTGTTTTCTTTCCGGATGCATACGATCCAAATACCAGTAAAACAAAGAATCTGTTTTTACTTTTGATAAGGAAATTATTAATATATATCTTGATTAAGAGATTATGCTTAAAAAAATTCTCTTTTCTTATATTCTCAATATAAGAAATATCCTGGATATTTGATTTATAATCCAGATATAGAGCATTATGCTTATCTCTTCTGATAAATCTATTAGCTATCAGGTTTTTTATTGAAGTATGTACTATCTTTAGGTCTTTTTTGATTAATCTTGAAGCCTCTCTAATAGTGAAACTATCTAAAATATTTGAAACAAATAATTCCATCACAGCTATTTCTGTTTTGGTTAATAACATGTTGTATTTAATACCTACAGATGTTGTATTTTAGTACTACTATAAAAATCTTTTGTGTTTTTCAATTATCTCAAAGGCTCTCAAAGCCTGAGCTCTAACATCCGCAGGAATATATGACTCACCCAAATCTTCTCTTGAAAACCATCTGAATGATTTTAGTTCATTATTTATCTTAAGTTTTTTTGGACTTGATACCCTGCAGACATAGAAAAAACAGCAGTGATTATGGTCTCCAACAGAATGAACATTAACATGGAAAGGAGTAGCTAGTATTCTCTTTACATTACCCTGCAGGAAAAAATCCCCTTCATAAATAATCTCTGCATCAAGATTAGTTTCTTCTTTTATTTCTCTCAGAACAGAATCATCAGGCGTCTCATCCTTATCGATATGGCCTCCAACAGGAAGCCAAAGATCCAGCTTGCCATGGTGTATCAGCAATAACTTATCTTCAAAAAAGATATATGCTCCGGTGACAAGGTCAGTTTTCATACTAAACCCCCCAAACAGGATTTTCCTTCCGTTTAATTTCAGCTATCTCTTTCATAACAGCCAACTCTTCTTTCTTCAAATACTTCTTAAGATCCTTAAGCTTTCTGAAATGCTCGTCAGGGATTGCCGAATACAGAATATCCCCTTCCTTAATCTGCCTGCCGACAGTCACACCTGGAAGTGAAACAGCAACCTGCTGCCCTCTTTCCGCTTTATCAACATTCTCCTGCTCAAGCTGTATCCCTTTAATCGAAGCGACTTCCTTCCCATCATTCTTCATTAAAGGAGTGTCGCTTTTGATAGCGCCCTCAAGGATATGAACTCCAACAATAGCAGGATTACTCTGTCTAAAGACATAGCCTTTCAATATCTCAATCTTGGCAGGCTTCACCAGCCCCTCAAGTTCTTTTTCTTCAGAGCTTTTCTTAAATTCTTCAAGCCACTTGTCATAATCCTCGATTATCTTATAGATAATATCATTAGTGATTATCTTTATGTTTGCCTTTGATCCAGACTCATCAAGAACATTAAACCCAAGGATTACTCCAAACACAGGATCTTTTTCATGATTAACCTCAGCATCTGCAATGTCTTTCTTGGAAATATTCCCAATAGAGGCTCTCCTTATAAGTACAGCTTTGTCCTTAAGCAATTTTACCATTGCCTCAAGCGAGCCAAGAGAATCAGCTTTCACAATTATTCCATCTTTATCAGTCTCAATCAAGGATTCACTGACATCAAGCTTTATCTCCCGCTTAATTTTTTCAGCATTCTGATTATCAGCAACCCTAAGGGGCATGCCTGCAACTGCCTTATCAAGGTCAGGCGCAGAGATCTTAACACCTGTGGCTGCAAATACTTGTTTTACCTGTTTATACTTGCTTTTCTTGTCGCGCATCTCTTCTAAGGGCAATGGCTCAAGCAAAGCCTTAACTTTAGTCACAATCGGCTCATCAAGAGTTCCAATAACAACAGTATCGTTCTGTTTGAGAGTTCCATCATAGATTATTACATCAACAGTTTTCCCTAATCCAGTCACTTCCTTTATCTCAAGGATTGTGCCTTTCGCAGGGCCTTTTACATCGCATTTCAGGCAGCTCTCAAGATATTTCTGAGCAAGACCTGCCAAAACCATCAGTAACTCTGCAATTCCGATCTTCTTCTTTGCTGAAGTAGGAACAATCGCAACCTGCTTAGTATAGTCTTCAACACGGTCAAATCTTTCTGAACTAATCCCATATTCTGAAAACTTTCCAACAAGCTCATATAGTTTAGTGTCAAGTTTTGTTTGAATATCATCTGATTGAGAACTAATCTGCTGCAATAATCCTCCTTCTTTTTCTTGCCATCCATGGATTAAGTCAATCTTATTTGCAGAAACTATAAACGGTGTCTTGAATTGTTTTAATATCTCAATTGACTCTATTGTCTGAGGCTTAAGGCCTTCATTGATATCTACAACAAGGATAGCAATATCAGCAAGATTCCCCCCTCTTTTTCTTAATGAAGTAAAAGCAGCGTGTCCAGGAGAGTCAACAAATAATATTCCAGGGATAGTAAAATCCATCTTTAATGATTTAAGCAGATCACCAGCAACGCTCTTTATTGTATCCAAAGGTATTATAGAAGCCCCAATTGACTGCGTAATCCCTCCTGCCTCTTTATTCATGATAACAGTGCCCCTAATTGAATCTAAAATTCTTGTCTTACCATGGTCAACATGGCCAAGCACAACACATATTGGTGAACGCAGCATAAGTCATAAGAAAAGCAGAACGTTTTAAAAATGTTACTAAAGAAAACATAAATAAGGTAATCAAGCAGCAACTTCTCTGATATCTTCTTCTATACCGCCCAAATTATCATAACTTATATCGAGCTCCTGTCCTGCTTCAATCTCGTCCCCTAAGATACCATCATTGTTCCGGTCTTTTGTCAGCCCATTTCTCTTTGCAATTTCATTATTAATTTTTATTCTCGCTTTCTCATATAATTTAGTTCCTTTCTTAGAATGTACTTTCTCTTCTATCTTTTTGCCAAGTAATTTATCAACTATACCTAATAAGAATTGTCCTTTCTTAACAATGTGCTTTGAGCCTTTTTTATCTTCAGAGGGTTCAACAGAAGCAACTACAGTTTCATTTCCATAATCGATACCCTCATTACTGATCGCTAAATCAACAATAGAATCATCCCCTAACTGTATCTCTTGACCAACAAAAATATTATCTCCAAGGATATTATCTCCATTAGTATCTTTGTCAACCCCATTTGATTTTGCAACAAGATTATTCAGTCTTATCTTTATCCGTTCATAAAGGTTTGTGCCTTCCTTTGCGCCGCTCTTCTCAGTAATCTTATTACCCCAGAACTTATTGACTATCTTAAGCAATCCATCTCCTTTTTTTACCTTATAAACCCTCTCACTGATATTAGAAGAAACATGGATATAATCATTTTCAAGAACTGGTGTTTTGTTCAAAGCAGTATACGTCTTTTCTTTAATGTTCTTTTTCTTAGCAGAAATTCCTTCTTTGATATCAAGCTCTTTTTCATAATATGCTATTACTTGATCAGGAGTCATACTTTTAAGAGCCCCACCATAACTGGCATCTACGTTAAGATCTTTTTCTAAATCTTCAATTATTTGGTCTGATGTTCTGCTATCTCTTTTTTTTTCGGATATTCCAAGCTTTTCTTCATACCATCTTATCTGTTGTTCACGAGTCATTTTAGCAAGAGTCTCTCTTTGACTATTATAAACACCAAGTTCTTTTTCTAAATCTTTAATTATTTGGTCTGATGTTCTGCCATCATTTTTCTTAGAGAATATTGATGGTTTAACATTAAGTATCTTCTCCAACTCATTTATCCTATTTTCAAAGTAATCCTGAGATTGAATCTCATAATGAGTATCTTTTTCCCCTAAAAGAGAAACAGGAGAACTAAGCGCGTTTTTAGGAACTAAAGGCATAAGGATATAAGAAGCTATAAGTAATGAAGCAACTCCTTTAACAGCAGCAGACTTAACTGATTTGAATGCTCTCGAATACCAAGGCCTATTTGCAGGAATTATCACTTCATTTTTTTTTGGACTGAGAATCTCAGGAGATTCAACATAATCCGTTTTCGCAATATTTGCAGTTGATTCTAAATCTAGCTCGCAATTAGTGTATTTTTGCTCTTCTGAGAAAGTTGTGACTACATGCTTTCTTGACCTTCCAGTAAGAGCATCAGCAAAAACATTCCCATCCTCATACTGTCTTAAATTTTCCTTTGACTCATTAAGAACTCTTGTCAGCATATAATCAGAAATATTAAGCTGGCTCCTTAGCTCTTCTCTAAAATTATTAATCTTGATTGCATTGCCTTCATTATCAGTTATTCCGCCAAATTTTAGCGCAGAGTACAAAGTAGCAATTCCTTCCAAGTCTCCGGATTCTTTCAAATCATTATAGGTCCTATACTTTTTTTGCATCTGATTTACCTCAAATATTCACTATCACCCCAAAAT
>Ga0066639_10001599_pt1 | contig 20189 bp, 16 predicted proteins | sample CryGeyCG2114_010_2_FD_59504 | JGI IMG/M metagenome (GOLD analysis project Ga0066639, IMG submission 59504) | Groundwater microbial communities from aquifer - Crystal Geyser CG10_big_fil_rev_8/21/14_0.10 | ecosystem: Environmental > Aquatic > Deep subsurface > Groundwater | place: USA: Utah...
TTCATAACCTAGCAATATTATACCATATGCTTGGTTACGAATCCCACTAATTACCAAAAAGATTTGAGGAAATATCATATCCGTCAAACCCGAAACTTCCTTCTTGTGTTGCTGTCACAATTGTTGGCAGTTTTATCTGAGAAAAATCGCACCCAAAATCCTTTTCTAGCGTTGATTGACGTGTGATTGGTGTTCCATCTGTGTCAGATGTAAGGAGGGTGTATGGTTGTGAATACATTTTTTTCAGTTCATCTATCAGGTTTTTTGTAAAATCATAACTGTAGCATGAATCCAATATCAATGTTACCTCTCCGAGCGTGCTGGTATCCTTTGTATCTTTCCCATCACTGTGCGGTCCGCCATTCGGACGGACTCCGTCCAGAGGCGTGAAGATCCCGATGTGAAGGGATAATCTTTCAATCAAATAACGCGACAATGCGCTTACCGTGAGAGCAATTTCACCGTGCTTTTGCAGTTTTCTATTGTTGCTATCTGATTCTTCAAAGTCATCATGTCTTGCTTTCCGTATGTCCAATTGAGAAGGCAGCCCATGGGTATTAAAAAATATGGTGGTTTTCCCTCTGCTTTCGGAAATTGCGCGAAAGATATCCTGATTTTTCTCTGGATCATTTTTGTCTTTTGGACCGTCTATTCTGGTGATTGCATCAGGCTTTACCCCGCAGAGTACCGCGATGTCATCGAGCTCACCCCCATCAAACCGAGATATTTCTTCTCTTGTCTTGGTACTCCACTGCCCACTTCCTTCCCAATAGTTGAAATGAATGAATTGATCCGTGTCTGGACTGAGCAAGACACGTGTATCAAATTCATTCTTATCTTTCATAAGTTCCCGTACAATCATCTCATCAGACTGCCCACTTTTTGGATTGTCTATGCGAAATTTTATTGTTGCCTTGATCATTGAATAGACCTCAGCCAAATTGTAGTCTGTTTTTTCAAACAACGTTCTGATGTTTGGGTTTGACAAAAGACTACGAAAATATGCAAGCCTTTCTTTGTCTGCCCACCCAGCGTTCATGGCCAAATTCTCCTCTAAAGATTTTTGATAACTAGGTTCCGTGTCTTTGCCGAGGAAATACTCGTGATCCATTCTTGGGTCTATTTCCTCATCTCTTAGTTCGTCTGCAGTGGGCAAAAAATCTATCGCACGAGTTGAAAAATGGTTCTTCTTTCTTTCGTTGTACACAATACGCATATCCACATCCTTGTATGTACCAGCGCTCCTCATCTCCTGATACAACAATCCTTGACAATCAAATTGAGAGAGTTTTGCGTAGGTATATGAAATGAACATTTCAAATTTTTTTACCTGTGTGAGAATGCGCAAAAATTCTTGAAAGTTTTCTCCAAATTTTCCCCCTTCCCCACAGGTACGCATAAACTGATTTCTGGCTTGCTCTCGTTCTTCTCCTGTACGATCTTGGATTGGTCCGAATTGTTGTTCAATTTCCTGAAGAAATGCATCCAAAAATTTATTCCAGTATTCATACGTCTTATCCAATTCTCTTTCTCGCTCTTTATCAATAGCTTCTTCTCCTCGAAATACACGTCCTGTGGCGCATCCGGGAAGTATTGATTCAGCCAGCGCCAGTGTTCCCACTGTCGCTCCCAATTTCAAAACGTCTCGCCTTGGGAGGTTTCTTCCTTCGCCTGGTGATGTAGACGGTGTTGTGGGGTTGGCGTTGTCCAGCGCTTTTTCAGCAGTGTCAGAACTGGAAAATCTTCTAAAAAAACTTCGTCTCGATATATTTACTTCGGGCATACTGTGGTTGTTACAGGTGTTAGTATCCTCCCTTATAGATATGGTTCAGGCCATCCTGATTCTCCAAGTATTTTTTCAAATTCTGGCTGTGTAGCGTCTTATAGTCTAAATGAATATATGATGTTTTGGTCTAAGAGGTAAATGGTCTGTCTCGTTTCATCAATAACCATGCTCGTAGGATTTGTCCAAGCATCTGACGTATACTGTTTTATCAGTTTCCCTTCCTTACTCAAGACGATAACACGCTTGTTTGTTGGTTCAAGCACATAGAGATTCGCTATATCATTGTACGTGTAGATTTCTGTCGGACGGTCAAGTGCAGGCTCCAAACCGGAGATAGTAAATGCCTGTGGCTCACCACCATTGAATTTTTGAATAGTTCCATCAGATGCGAGGACATAAATACTTCCATCAATGGCAAAAGAGATTGCAAGGGAAAAATCAGGTGGCGTTCCTTTTATCCAAGGAGTACCTTTGTCATAACCGGTTTGAGTGGTGTTGTGTTTGTAAATCTGATTGTTTGCATTATCCAATGTATACAAGCGTGTGTTGTAAACAAAATTTGCTATGATATGTGTGTTTGTGAGGGGATAGGCAATGACTTTTGGAGAAATGGATCCAATATCAGCCGTATAATCCCCAACGTTATTTGCTTCATTGAGAAACACAATTTTGTCTTGCTCTTTTGGTGTGGATGCGGAAATCAAATGTTTCATCACGCCGGTCAGGACAGGTTGTACTGTCTTTGTGAGCAGACTGACGGACACGAGATTTTCTTCGTCGCCAGTACCAAAAAGAAGAAGATTATCAACAAGACGTACCATTTTCCTCACTGATGTTTGTCCAAGGTCTGCGATAACGACAGGCTCGACGACGGTCATGTGGCGCAGATCCATGAGTGCTGATGTTATCTGTGTGGTAAATGTCGCTTTTTGCGTTTCTCTCTCTTTTGAATTTTCCGGTATGGTATCATTCAGTTGCTTTGCCTCTTGGAGAAGTGTGATTGCTTTTGCTTCATCTCCGTAGATAACACTCGCTTGTGCAGCTCCTCGTTTATCCTCAATCGCTTGCACCAAATCTTGGTATGCTTGCTGACGCGCAATCATGGTGGCACGCACGTTGAGATAACTCACACTTCCAAAAAACACCGTTGCAGAGAGCACCATTGCGCCGAAAAAAAGTTTGCTGATGAGTGGTAATGATCGGAAGAAACGTCGCACTCGATTCATGTTTTCCATAACACTTCTCACCGCATCCTGACGACTGTTATTTTTGTTGGTGAGTAGAATAAAGAACACGATGAGAAGATGGTAGAGGCCTATTCCACCTTTCTTAAAAATGCGAAAGATGGTTTGAATCATGCTGACCAATGCGCGTCCGAGGACAATCAAGATACTTTCCATAGCACCTTGCTCGGGAATAGCAGGATGTGCACGGTGGTTGGTCTCAACACTACTGTGTTGTTGGTGTGCTTTCGGCAGAGGTGGAGGTTCGTGTGTACGGACGCTTTTTTTTGTTTTTTTCTCTTCTTTGCCTGCACGAAAATCTTGCCATGATTGTTTGAGATTGTTCATGAGTGGAGGAGAGAGCGTTTGTGCTGTTTTCTTTTCCGCATTGATGAGCGCTTGTAAGGATGCGGCTGATCCTTGTGGTTCAGTCGGACGTTTTCCGGTCTTTGGGCGAAGGTTGGGAGGTACAACGCGAAAAAATATACCACCAAACGATTCTTCACTTTTGACATCCTCAAGCACTTTTTGCATGTGTGCAGTAACTGCTTTTGTCGTTCGTGATTTGACTAATTTTTCTACACGTTCAGCAGGGAAAAACGTATCGACCCCAGGAGTTGCAACGTAAATGACATCGCCGAGATTGACCGTTCCTTCGAGAATGGTGGAAAATAACTGATCCGGCAGAGATGCATCCGCATCACCGAGAATGTCGAGCCGACCTGCGTCCACATCACCGGCAAGAAACAGTATCGCACGTGGATTTCCTCGATAGGTGAGTGACAAATCATTGCCCCGTAATGCTCCGGCAATGAGGTGAATGGTATTGTGTTCACCGAGGACACTTGCACTGCGTCGATTGAGATACTGGAGTGTGGTTTCCAAGGAACTTTTGTCTTGGTCATGGTCATCAATCGATTCATAATATCCGGTCTCCAAATCATCAATAATTCTCTTCATGTGTTCCATTTCTTCCATGCTCGATTGTTCCACTTCAACGATCGCAAAAAAATACCCTTTTTCTACTTCCGCGGGTGTTGATGGCTCGGTAATATGCAGAAGGACATGCGATTTTTTTTGATTCCGTCCTTCAACGAAAAATTCACATATCTCAGTGTATTCCATACGCATTGACGAGTTTTGTCTGATTAGTATACAATACCCTGTGAAAGAGTACAATACAATACCCTCTGTTCTCGGAGTCCACTTTTTTCATGTGAATTGCCAGCTATATGCTTGAACATCTTTTTGGTTCAAAGACTCGTGTCAAAATGCTCCGCGCATTTTTTTGGCACACAGAGAAGCCATGGTTTGTGCGTGAGCTTGGGCGCGCGCTTGATGTCCCTATCAATGCAGTCCGGAGAGAACTCAAGACACTTGTTGATAGTAGTCTCGTTTCCGAACTTTCTTCTGAAGACGAATTGTCAACACGGTCTGTGTCAAAAAAGAACGCAGGAGCATCGTTGCGTAAATATTATCAATTGAATCAATCATCACTCTTGTTTCCAGAAATGCAAGCACTTCTTATCAAAGCGCAACTCCTCAACGAACAGGTGTTTATCGAACGAGTAAAGGAAAAAGCCGGTGATCTGTCATTATTCCTTCTGTCTGGACAGTTCACGGGAGACACGAGCGCAGAGACTGATTTGTTGGTAGTCGGTAAAGCAATCAAAGAACGGACACTGGCAAAGCTTGTCGAAGAGTACGAGCGTGAGCTGGGGTCGGCGATTCGGTACACCACGATGACTGAAGAAGAATTTTTTGATCGCCGTCAGATGATGGATAAATTCATTTTTGGGTTGTTTGAAAAGAAACATTTGACTGTCATTGATCATCTCACCAAATAGTCACGCCGTGCGTATGTATCTTTTATTTGACGCGTCAGCACAAGATGAAATCACCCTGACTCTTTTTGACGAACACCAAAAGAGTTCGGAGACATACGATGCAAAAAATAGAGAACTCTTGACTTGTGTTGCATCATTTTTGACTGCCCGAGAGATACTCCCAGCAGATATTCGTGGAATCGCGGTTATTCTCGGAGCTGGAAGTTTTACCAGCACCCGTATCGCCACCACGGTCGCGAATGCGTGGGGGTATGCAATGCAGATCCCAGTTATTGGTTTGACCAAAGATGACGCGCTCAATCTGCCTGATTTGTTACAAAGATTCCAAAGGCAACCGATTTGTCAATATATATCGGCAACGTATTCGGGAATGCCGAATATAGGAAAACAATCATAAAAAATATATGAATTTTCAGAAATATAGACACGACGATTGGATATCATATTTTTCAGGTGATCGGTGGGCATTGCTCGGCTTTTCTTCATGGATAAGAATTTACACACGGCCTCACCTCTGGTTGGATGTTGATTCTTTTGTTCGACAAGCGATCGTTGTGTGGGATGGCGTCGTCACAACCGCATATATTCGTGAATCCGAGCGTGCATTCTTTGGAAAAAAAGTAGCTGAAGAAGTGATGAAAAGACCTGAAGTTATCCATGAAATGGTTGGTGACTTTGTCAAACACACCGATGAAATCCTTTCTTTTTATGACCGCGCAATAGGTATTGACATTTCACTCGACCAATACCTTTCGTATGTTGATTTATTGACAGAGCAGTATTACCCATTTCATTTAAAAATTAAAAATGTCATTGATTTTCTGCCTCTTGAACTCAAAGATTTTTATTTACCCGTGTTGCAGGAGGCAAGAATTCACGCGGAACCTATTTTTTCGCGAGAAATTGATTTTATTCACAGTCTGTCCGATGTCCATGCAAAAAAAACGGGCTATGCAGTTGAGCACATACAGAGTTTACTCGCAAACGAATTTCTTTCCTATTGGAAAGATGGTAGCTCGCTTCCAGATGAACATACATTGGCAGATCGGTACAAAAGTTTTGCGGTTTCGTTTGGAGATGGAGAGGTACAGCATCTTGTTGTTGGCAAAGATGTTGAAGATGTTCTTTCTGTTTTGTACCCGATGAAATTTGTGGATGGGACGTTGCATGGACAATCGGCGTACGCGGGTTTTGTGGTTGGTACCGTGCGCGTGGTATATGACCCATCACAAGTCGTAGAATTTCACGAAGGGGACATTTTGGTCGCGCCATGGACACGTCCAGAGTATCTCCCGCTTATGAAAAAAGCAGGCGCATTTGTCACTGACGGGGGAGGGCTTTTGAGCCATGCGGCAATTATGGCGCGAGAAATGAAAAAACCGTGTGTGATTGGCACTGGTCGGGCGACAAAAGTATTTCACGATGGTGATACCGTTGAGGTAGACGCGGAGAAAGGGATTGTGAGAAAAATATGAACAGACACGAAAAACAATGTATTGCAAAATTTCAGTCAATGCCCTGGATTGTTTGGTTGCATCGGCATTTTGATCCATTCATTACATACATGATGATGGAAGCCGGCACGCCAAAAGGATTTCAGAGAATCGGTCTTGATGGACAGTTTCCTATTGCATTGTATGACACGGATGACTGGTATGAGACAGAGGAAATGTTTCTGCTCGCTGGGAAAGAGGCAGAAAAATTTTTGAAGCAGAAAGATATTTTTGAACTTACTGCTCTTTGTGAAATGTATTTGAACCGTGGAAGAAAAGAGATTCCTGTGATGAATGATTCGGACGAAGATCCAAAACAATTATTTCAAAAATTTCTTGATTTGATACGGCCAGCCAATTGTTTTATCTGGGTAGCGCATGCTTCTGAAGCATATTATCATCCTCTTATTCAGCACACGGTCGCAGAGTATGTTCCAAAAGAGCGGGTGGAGACTTTTATTGGTGATATCAGTTTTCCAGCAAAGAAAAATGCTCTTGCGCTCATGAATCACGATATTCATCAAGGACTATCTCTCGAAGAGTTACACAAAAAATATGCATGGATAAAAGCAAGAGGTGGATTTCGTTCCGAATATTCACTGTCAGAAATGGGCGAGATTCAACAAAAAATTCTTGGTGAGCCTCGGCATGAACATCCACTCGTTTCTATTCCTGATGAATTGCAAAATCTTGCTCTCCAAATTCAGGAGCTGGTCTATTTACGCACATTGAGGACAGATGCATTGTATGAAATGTATCATTTGGCACAACCATTGTTTCGTCGTGTTGAACAATCGTATGGGATTGCATGCATCAAAGATTATATTCCTGATGAATTGATTTCCGGGAGATGTGAGTGTGTTCCTCATGAGTATGCCATCATCAAGAGCTATGATGATGTACTTGTTGTGCGTGAGTCGATTGTATCTCGAGCGTCTGCAGAAGAGACAGAAGCCCGTGGTGTGGTCGCGTACAGAGGAATGGTCGTTGGGAGAGTACGCGTGCTTGAACATGCAAAAGATTCAGAAAAAGTGGAGAGAGGAGATGTTATTGTCGCGAGTATGACGAATCCATCATATATTTCTGCCATGCATAAGGCCTCGGCATTCGTCACCGACGAGGGAGGTATTACCTGCCACGCGGCGATCATTGCGCGTGAGATGAAAAAACCCTGCGTCATCGGAACAAAAATAGCAACGCAGATTTTCAAAGATGGCGATATGGTAGAGGTAGATGCGGAAAAGGGAATTGTGAGGAAAGTGTCTTCTCGTGAATAGTTGTTTTATTTTTTTATAAGCAATATTCTATGTCAAACGAATATCGTTTTTCGCCACCTGACCCGACACGAGAGCAGGATCATCGGATTTCTGTGGTAAATATTTGTGCGATAAATGGAGTTGATCAGGGTATCCCAGTGGGTGAGAGGGGTCAAGATATTATGGAAATGGGAAAGACGAGTGCTTTGTACACTGATGCCTTGCAACAGGGCATTGCTGATCCTGTCCTTGTTGGTATTCCACATGCTGGAGAATATGCGCCAAAAGATGTTGTGGATAGAATTGTCCGCCCTTACGCATTTGTTGATGGCTTGGATGCAGGCACGGCACATATCTATTCGCCGAGGGAAGGAGAAAAGTATATTGCTGTAAGAAATAAAGTCTCGCGTTTGATTGCTGATCCAAATCGTGGTCCACGTCAATTTGCTTCAGGTCTTGGTGTTGGGGGTGTCACATGGACCACTGATCTGCAAGAACATCCAATTTATGCAGACGGACAAGAACCAACACAAGAAGAAATGGCTCACAATGTGGATGCCTATTACACACCATATTATCGAGGATTGCACGCACTCATTGCTTCACTTCATGAGAAGATGGAGTATCAACAAATTTTATTTTTGGATGCGCATTCTTTCCCAGGGACAACAGATGTGCCAAAGATAGGGCTTGTCGCAGGCGAGGCAAAACCATTGTTTATTGTTGGATGTAGAGGAAATGTGAAATCAAGCGCAGAAGTGACTGAATTATTGACGAGTGCGTTGAAACGTTTTGCGCCAGATAAAGATGCGTTTCCGGAAATATATACGCACATATCTGATGTGGTGCGCGAAGATGCACAATTTGGCTGGGGAGGCGCTCGAAATGTAGATTATTTCGGATTTCCTGATGGGGTGAATCAGACGGTTCACGCGCCCAAAATACATGCGATTCAACTCGAGACCAACATGTCAGCGTTTTTTTCTGATGGGAAGTATCACCAAGCATCGTTGAATGCCATGAGGGAAACGATTCAAAAAACAGTTGCGTTTGTTGGAAAAAAACTGAGAGAGATGCAGTAAGACAGAGAGGAAGAAGATATAAATATGCTTTGTGTCACCAAGGAATTGTTTTGAAATATGGGTAGTCAAAAAATATGAAACAACATTCATGGACAAAAGTATGGTCCCGACGGTACGCGCCGTTTATCGCATCGTCATACATTCAGTGTCTGTCGCGAAACGTCCCGTATGATATATGCAAGAATAAATTGTATGTGCCAGAGGGATCGCTTCATACCATCTATTTTGACAGTCAAGAATGGGACAAATTGCTTGGCGTCTTTACCAATCGTATGCTCAAAGAGGATATGGTTGACTATCGCACTCGATTTGAAAAGCAAGGTCAATACTTTTTGGAATGGGGAGAAGAGAAGAACCTCCATACAAATTGGAACACACTCTCTGACCAACAGCTATCTGATTTTATTCGTGAATTTGATTTGTTGCTTATTGATTTTGCTGATTGGCAGTTTTTTGCTTTTTGCGCAATTTTTGGGCCAATTGCAGAAGTGGAAAAGAAGTTTGGTAAACAAAAAAATGGAAACGAGATTTTGCAGTGGATTTCAACACCATTTCAACATACTCGTATGACCAATGCGCGGATTGATCTTTTGAAAATGGTACGGGACGGGATGGTGGACGATGCACACATTGCTGAGTATCTAGAAGAATATCGGTGGCTCCCCATGTATCAGTTTTGTGATCCTGAATTGACCGAAGCAGAGGTTCGTAAACAGATTGCACAGGTTGTCGATGTTCAGGCGGAGTTGTTGACCATTGAACGCACACAAAAAAGAGGGTACGAACATTTCGTTCAATTTTTGAAAACAGTCGACGATGAAAGATTGCACAAACTGATTGATGTTGCCCATGCGTTTGCCTATCTCAAAGAAATGCGTGATGACTATCGCAGGCCATTTTATTTTGCATTTCGTCCGTTTTGGGATGAGATTGAAGCGCGTACCGGCTTGTCTTTGACTGAAGCAAATCATCTTCTTCCACAAGAACTTGCTGAAGCTATACTGTCACCAAAAGAAAACTGGATGAAAAAAATAAGAGACCGTATGGACACATTTTCTCTTGTGCTAGAAGACGGGATACTTCGTATTGAAGCGGTGGATATTTCTTCACGGTATCTCCAAGATACACGTCTGGATGAGATTTTTAAAGTTCGTGGTGTTTCTGCGTGTGGGGGGTTGGTGAGGGGGCCGGTGCGTATTATTTATCACAAAGACGAGTTTGATAAGTTTCACGACGGAGATGTTTTGGTCTCAGCCATGACTCACCCAGAGTTTTTGCCCATCATGAAGCGGGCGTGCGCGTTTGTGACTGACGAGGGCGGGATTACGTGCCACGCGTCCATTGTTGCACGAGAACTTGGAAAGCCGTGTGTGATCGGGACAGGAAATGCGACAAAAGTATTCAAAGATGGCGATATGGTTGAGGTTGATGGAGACAATGGCCATATAAAGATAGTATGAGCAGAGATACGGTAAAAAAAAATATTCAATCGCACACATGGCAGAAGTGGATCCGTCGTCCGTTTGGAGTATTTATCAGTGGTATTAATGCGGAAGCACGGAAAAGATCTGTGATGAAGCAAGTAATGGATGTGGATGTGGAGTACAGCGGAACCGTTCATCAGGGCGGTATGTTTTGGCAATCGCCTGAATTGTTGGAGAAAGATTCAGTGGAAGTTGGCAGACTTTTAGAGGATGGGCTTTCAGTTTCTTCTCTCACCGATCGATGTCAAAAAGCTTTTGACACCCACATGTCGTCACTCCACACTCTTGGTAATGATTCGATACAGAATATGGCGGATATTTGGGAATGGAGTGTTAGACAATTTTCTTTTGTGTGGATAACACATCCCATTGAGCGGTACTATGCTCCACGTCTTCAGGAGGCATTGTCACAGTATGTGAAAGCAGACCAAATAGACGAAACAGTGTCACTTCTTACGTTTCCCAAAAAACAAAATTCAAATGATTTGCTTGAAACAGCGATTCGTTCAGATATGAGCATTGATGAATTAGTAGAAACGTTTTCGTGGCTCAAGGTGCGAGAGGCATTTACGGATGGTTTTACAAAAGATGATTTTGAAGCCATGCGAAGAAATGTGGAACATGCACCACTTTCTCAGACAGCCAGCAAACCTGTAGGAAAAGAATTCGATGAGTACACACAGCATTTGATACACGAGATGCAGGAACTCGTATTTTTTCGAACGTATCGGACTGATCGGTTTTATGAATTTTTTTATACCGCCCGTCCACACATAGAAGCCTTCGCCAGAGTACACGGATTGACACTGACTGAGCTTGAAGACTATGGGTATCGAGATTTGACATGTGGTCGCAAAGTAAGAATTGATAGAGATACGTATGTGATGGCGAGTATAGGAGAAGAATATTATTTTTATGATGAACCAATTTTATCAGACGAGATTGAGAGTCAGGCATCTGAAGTGAAAGGAAAAACCGCATATTCAGGTGTGATTCGTGGCGTTGCCAAAATAGTCCACAATGTTACGGAGCTCGATAAAGTACATGAAGGGGATATATTGATTACACAAATGACATTTCCCTCATTCATTATGGCGATGAAACGTGCATCAGCGTTTGTTACAGACGAAGGAGGGATTACTTGCCATGCCTCGATTGTTGCAAGAGAAATGAAAAAGCCCTGTGTGATTGCTACAGGGAATGCCAGTACTATTTTTGATGATGGTGACATGGTTGAGGTGGATGCAGAAAAAGGAGTGGTAAGAAAAATATGAGCGTATCATCAGACAATATTTTTGCCCGCAAATGGCAGTATTATATTTCTCGCAATGTCCCTGTGTGGCATGATTCACTGACGGTGACGAATGCCTTGACAGAATATAAAAGCTACAAACTGCCGGCACTTTTTCAGGCCAGGGTTCATCGTGGATTCCAAGCAGATTTTTATTATGCGATGGATGGTGAGTGTGGAAGGGATGTGTTTGGAGAGAGACTTAACAAACTTCTTGGTGACCCTTCATACATTGAATTCCTCCAAGATGTCTATCACAAAAATGCTGATACCTTGTTACAGCTGACCGAGACATTGGAGCCAACGGAGAATTCATTGCGCACATTTTTCGAATTTTATGGTCATTGTATTTGCATGCTAGATATTACCGCAATGTCGAGTACGCTGATCACCGACAAACTCAATACATTGTTTGAAGGTGTCTCAGACGCAACAACGATTATCGGGCAGTATGGAAAGCCAAAAACGAAAGCGCCATTTCAAGCATTGGCGCACGAGATACAATCTTTTTGTGGAAATGAGAAAGAAATATCTGTCGAAGCGCACCGTCTCCATGCATTGTATTCATGGATTCCAGCGAATTTTGTTGGTGAGCCTTGGCCAGTGGAATATTTTGAAGGACGATTGAAAACAAAAGAGGATACATATTATCATGTTGAAAACGTTGTTGTTCCTCCTTCACTCACTGATTTGCAAACGTATTATGTGGATCTTCTTAGTGACATTGCTGAACTCAATGAATTTAGAAAAGCAATATTTAGCAAAGTAAGTGTCATGATTCGGCCTGTGTTTACGCAGATTGGGAAACAACTTGGAGTCGGTGATTGGAAAGAGGTCGCACTGCTTACACATCATGAGATTCTTGACAGAATGGCTGGTATGCCTGTTGATGTTGGTTCATTACTCTCAGAGCGCCAACAGCCTATATTGATATTTCCTGACAATGAAGGCCATGCGAGTGTCGCAGTAGGTGATACAGACGCCACGTTTGAATATCGATTTACTCCACATGCCAATGAGAAAGAAGTGCGTGGTACCGTTGCCCAGAAAGGAATCGTTCAGGGCAAGATATGTATTGTGCTCGAGCCAAGTGACTTTGAAAAGTTTGAGAAAGGTGACATTTTATGTGCTCGTATGACGTCAGTGGATTTTATTCCGATTATGAAAAAGGCAGGTGCGTTTGTAACAGACGAAGGAGGTTTGGCATCACATGCAACAATCATTGCGCGTGAATATAAAATTCCTTGTATTGTTGGAACTGGTGTTGGAACTCGTATTTTTCAAGACGGTGACATAGTAGAAGTTGATGCAGAAAAGGGGATTGTGAGGAAAGTTTGAAAATGAAAAATCTTTTGGAAATGTCGAAGCCCCGCCCGTCGTTGACCTGTAAGGTCTCGGACGGACGGGGCTTTTTCGACAAGAGGTGGGGGCCTAGTTGGTCGCCCCCTCCAGCGGGGCAGGGATGTACTGGGCGTTGAGAACGACGCCCCCTTCGACGGCGTAGACCACCGCGTCGGACTCGCCGAGGCCGTATGGGCAGTTCTTGGCCGCTTCGGCGATGAGCATGGTCGCGCACTCGGCGTAGGGTGAGTGCGAGATGACCAGGATATCGGCGCCGGCGGGGTGCTGATCGGCCACGCCGAGGATGCCCGCGAGGAGGCGCTCGCCCGAACGACGAGCGTACTCGCTCATCGTGGCCGCCACGGCGACATTGCCACCGGCCTTGCGGACATCCTTGAGCTCGCGGAGCACTGCCCCCGGATCGTCGGGGTAGAGCTCGTCGATGACGGGCTGGAAGTGGAACCTTCCTTCCACGACCGGATCGATCCAGAGGCCGAGCGCCGCGCCCATGACCGCCGCGGTCTGCCGTGTACGGTGGGCACCAGAGTATAGCATATTTTGTTGGCTTTGTCAAGACAGTGGGGAGGTTGGACAAACACACTATATTTCCGTATACTTCACCCACATATTTCTCATAGATATAGAACAATGAGAGTTTTTTATGCTCACCGACTATCAACGCTATCGTTTTTACGAAATGCTTCCAGGCCTCTCGGTCTGGTTGAGTTTTTTGTTGGCTATTGTGTTATCTGTCATAAAGCCACTGTGGATGATTTATTTTGTGATTGTCTTTGATATCTACTGGGTCATACGTGTGGCCAACTTTGCATTTTACCTGATTGTCGCGTGGCGAAGATTTCGGCGCGCACAAGCCACGGATTGGAAAGTGGAAATGGAAACATTGGATAATTGGAAAGATAAAAAGCATGTGGTATTTTTGACGCTGTACAATGAAACATGGGATGTGGTGCAGACCGCGATGCAGAGTTTGCGTGAGGCGACGTATGATGCGCGTGCGTTTGTGGTTGTCATTGCAGGAGAAGAGCGCGCAAAAGCAAATTTTGAGAAAATTTTTGAAAAGACCAAAGCCGAATTTGGGCATTGTTTCCTCGATGTTGTTGGTGTGCTTCATCCGAGCGGACTTTCAGAGGAAATCCCCGGAAAAGGCTCAAATCTCCATTATGCGGAGCGACACATGAAAAAATATATTGACGACCACGGCTGGGCGTATGAGACGGTGATTGCCACTATTTTTGATATTGATACGGTCTGTCACAAGCACTATTTTAGCTATCTCACCTATCTGTATTGTACTCATCCAAAACCAACGCATTCGTCATTTCAACCCATCGCAATGTACAACAACAATATGTGGGACTCTCCGGCCATGCTTCGGATTATGGCGTTTGGTACCACTTTTTGGATGATGACGTCGCTCGCACGACAGGACGCGCTGGTCACGTTTTCGTCGCACTCAATGAGCTTTCGCGCTGTGGTTGATGCAGGGTTTCATGATAAACGTATTGTGAGTGAGGATTCACGAATGTTTTATCAGTGTCTTTTGGCAAACAATGGAGATTATGAAGTAACGCCGATGTATATCCCAGTCTCGATGGATACGGTGAGAGATGATCAGTGGTGGCAGAGTATTAAAAATTTGTATAAACAACAGCGCCGTTGGGCATGGGGTGTGGAACATGTCCCATATTTGCTCTGGAATTTTCGAAAAAAGAAAGCACTCATACCATTTTGGATACGCGTCAAATGGGTTTTTGTCGAATGGGAAGGCAAGTGGTCGTGGGCGCTCGTCGCGCTTATTTTGACATTTCTCGGGCGTTTGCCATTGTGGCTTGCTCCTGACGCAGTCAAAGAAAGCGCGCTGGTGTTCAACGCGCCACACTTGCTTCAAATACTCATGACCATGGCATTGCTCGGATTGTTTCTCTCTGCAATTTTGAGTTTTCCCCTGTTGCCTCAGCGTCCTGATTCTCATCCTGCGCATCGATACGTGATGATGTTGTTGCAGTGGGCGTTGCTTCCGATTACCATGCTCGTGTTGAGCGCAGTGCCAGCTATTGATGCAGTGACCCATTTGATGTTTGGGAGATATCTCGGATTTAATGTATCCCAAAAGAAGCGCGCTACGTCGATTATGCGTCGCGTAGATATGCAACTTGGTCCGACAGATTTTTCAATCCAGACTGAGTCAGAAGGAGATTCCCCGTAGTCCGAGCTGAAGTATTGTTCCGTTTCATACTTCCCAAGATTGTTGCGGAGAAGTTGATAAGAATAATTTTTTTTGATTGCGAAATATAATCTATTTCGTCATCGCAAAGTATTTATGTTTTTGGAAAAGAAAAAATCCAATATGTGGAAATGGGTCTCGCTTGCATGTGCAGTCATTCTTTTGTTCACAGCAGGCACTGGATTTATACTGTATACGCTCGCCAAGAACATTGTGACGTCAGATGGAACCCGCGTATCTGTTCACGAGCGTATCATCCAATCAGCCGTAGGAAATATGATGTCGTTCCTCCCACTCCTTCCAGAATTCCTTGGCTATACCAAACCACATACCTATCTTTTTTTGTTTGCAAATAATACTGAGCTTCGTCCGTCCGGAGGATTTATCGGTTCCTATGCTGTGGTGCATATTGACAAGGGTAAAATAGATCTTCGTGTATTGGAAGGATCTGAAGTATTAGACAAAACAACGCCTGATGCATGGCGTCCACAACCTCCAGAACCGCTCACCGATCATTTGGGAGTGGATAAATGGTATTTTCGGGATAGTAATTGGTCTCCTGATTTTCCCACGTCTGCGGAGCAAGCGTTGACACTGTATGCAGGGGAGCAGGGAGTTGATGCGAAAGAGATTGATATGGTAGTTGTCTTTACCGTATCGGTCTTGGAAGCATTGATGCGCGTGATTGGCCCGGTGGAGATTCAGGGACTCAGGCTTGAGGCGGATACTATCGTGAGTGAATTGCAATACGCGACAGGATACGATTATTCAATCAGAGGATATTCGCAAGAAAATAGGAAAGGTATTTTAAAAAATATATTTGTGGCCATTATGCAAAAGGCAAAGGATGAATTGCCTGAAAATTATGGTACCTATATATCGCTCTTCAAACGTTTGGTTGATGAACGACATATTGCCATATACGCTCGCGACGAAACCATTCAGACAAAAATTGATGCATTGGGATGGGCGGGGCGTGTCAAGAATTCTGGCGAAGGAGATTATGCACTATGGGTGGATGCGAATCTCGCCTCATTGAAGACCGACCATGCAATAGAAAGAACCCTTGAGTATCACATTGAGCCACGTGCAGACGGGCGGTATGTTGCGACTGCGTCTATGCGGTATGTCCATACAGGAATGTTTGATTGGCGGACGACTCGTTATCGGACGTATGCGCGCCTTTTTGTTCCCAAGGGGTCTGAACTATTGTCGAGTGATGGATCAATGAAATGGGATAGGAGCACCGAGCCGGGTGTGGTTTATCATGGCGAGGAGCTTGGCAGGCAGTGGTTTGGGACATTCATTGCTATTGAACCGGGAAGGACAGGGACGCTCACATTTACCTATCTTCTTCCTCTGTCTGTATCGCAGATGATTGAACATGGAACGTACACACTTTTTGTTCAGAAACAACTTGGGACTATTCAGAATAGATTGACGTTGAACCTTGATTTTGGTACACTCATTCATACGGCACTTCCAGCCGAGGAGAGTACAAAACAGGGTGATTCTGTTTACCAACAAGAGAGTGACCTGCGCGTTGACAGAGAATTTTCTGTTACGTTTTAACAAAACCACCCCAAAATTATTTTTATGTTTATCAAAAAAATTGCCATTGATCTCGGAACCACAAATATCCTTGTACACGTGCCGAAGCGTGGCATTGTGATAAATGAACCTGCGGTAGTTGCGATGTCAAAGGATGACAACAAGGTATTGGCGGTTGGTGCGGAAGCAAAAGAGATGATTGGACGCACACCTGATACGATTGTGGCTGAACGTCCACTCAAGGATGGAGTGATTGCGGATTATCGAACCACCGAAGCCATGCTTCGTTATTTTATCAACAAAGCACTCGGCGGTGTTCGTTTGTTTCGTCCGGAAGTGATGATTGCCGTGCCTGCAGGCATTACATCGACTGAACGCCGAGCTGTGGTCGACGCGGCCATGGCAGCAGGCGCGCGCGCGGCGTACATTATAAAAGAACCGATTGTCGCTGCGATTGGCGCAGATATTCCGATTGGGAGTGCGAGTGGACACATGATTATTGATATTGGAGGAGGGACTGCGGAAATCGCCGTGATTTCGCTTGGTGGTATTGTTTCTTGTGGGTCCATACGGATTGGAGGAAATCGTTTTGATCAATCCATCGCTGAATATATTCGACGGACACATGGATTGGCAGTGGGAGACAGTACTGCTGAACGAGTAAAAATAACCGTTGGCTCAGCAATGTTTATGGATAAGCCACTCACGATGGATGTGAAAGGACGTGACATGATTTCCGGACTTCCTCGAACGATTCAAGTGACGTCTGATGATGTAACTCGCGCCCTTGAACACGATTTGGAGGGATTAGTTGATGCAGTCAAGGCAGTGCTTCAAGACACACCACCCGAGTTGTCCGCAGATGTGATTGACAAAGGTATTGTCATGTCCGGCGGATCAAGCCAGCTTCGCAATCTTGATGAATTGTTTGCGCAAGCAACAGGTGTGGCCTGCTATGTTGCCGATGAACCGCTTCTTTGCGTGGCAAAAGGTACCGGAGTTGCGCTTGAAAATTTGGAAAGTTACAAACGTTCCATTATGTCCACGAAGTAGTTGTTTGAGAGTATTTAAATTTCTATGGAAGTATTTCAAAATTTTACACACATACATACAAAAAAAAAACATCCTCCGCCCGTTTTTCTTGACGGGCTTATTGTACAGAACGACCAATCAGGATTACTCATTTCGCTTGAAGCAGAAAGCATCCTTCAAACCAAAACCGGTGAGTGGACGATAAAAATGTATAGAGATCACCTTCATCATGTGGATGAAATCGCGTTGGTAAAAGGAGATATTTCCGGCGATAATCCGGTGTTGGTCCGTGTTCACTCTGAATGTTTTACCGGAGATGTTATTGGGTCTCTGCATTGCGATTGTGGTGAACAACTTTTGTGCGCGATGAAAATGATTGCGAATGAAGGACGGGGAGTCGTCTTGTACATGAAACAAGAAGGACGTGGGATTGGTCTCACAAACAAAATCAAAGCATATAAGCTTCAACGAGAAATTGGACTGGACACCGTGGAAGCGAACGAAGCGCTTGGACTTCCGGAAGATTTGAGGGAATATGGCATTGGCGCGCAGATATTGAAAGATCTTGGTTTGAAATATATCCGTCTCATGACCAACAATCCAAAGAAAATGGCTGGGATTGATGGCTATGGATTGGAGATCGTGGAGCAAGTCCCGATTGTCATTCCACCCAATGGCGTGGATGATGGGTATCTGAAGACAAAGCAGGAGAAGATGGGACATGTCTTGAAAGAAATATAATTTTTTGAAGATTAGAAGATTATCGTCCGCCTTAGACGGACTAAGATTAAAAGATTGTGTTTGATAATTGAACAGATAACATAATCTTTTATTCTTTGTTCATCGTAGATGAACAGTAATCTTTCAATCTTCCAAACACCTATGGATTTTATGCAACGTGCGTTCGCGCTCGCAAAAAAGGGCAATGGACATACATCGCCAAATCCGAGTGTTGGCGCGGTTTTTGTCCGTGCGGGCAAGGTGATTGGTGAGGGGCGGACGAGACCGGTGGGTGGACCACATGCGGAAGTTGTCGCCGTTCGTGATGCAAAAAAATACGGATTTTCTTTGAGAGGATCGACACTCTATGTTACGATGGAACCGTGTTCTCATGTTGGACGTACACCACCGTGTTCTGATTTACTCATTCAGGAGGGAGTGAAAAAGGTGGTGGTAGCTGTGGAAGATAGTTTTGAAAAAGTGAGACGTGGTGGCATAAAGGAGATGAAAAAACATGGTATTGATGTGCAAATGGTATCAAAGAAAAGTGATCTGTATAAAGAAATTCGTGCGTTTTATCAGTCGTTTATTAAGTGGGCAGAAGTGGGACTTCCGTATGTGGTCATGAAGGTCGCGACATCATTGGATGGAAAAATCGCGACACGAACAGGTGAGTCACAGTGGATTACGAGCGAGCTCGCGAGAAAAGACGCGCGCATTGAACGAAGTCTTTGTGATGCTGTTCTGGTTGGCGCGGGTACGGTTCGCGCAGACAATCCGGAACTTGCGTCGCATGGGAAGTTTGCAAAAAAGCATTTGCTTCGTGTCATCATTGATCCCGATCTCTCACTTGACCCAAAAAAGTTTCAGGTGTTTCGCGATGAACACGTATTTGTCGCGACCACAAATCGCGCGTCAGAGGATCGTCAAAAAGTCTTTCGTGACGCGCATATTGCGTTTGAATGTTTTGGTGTTGACGCGGTATCAGTAAAAAAATTTCTTCAACACCTTGGACAGCAATTTGTCACAAAACTTTTTGTGGAAGGTGGTGCAGGTATTCACGGTATGTTTTATGATGAGTCACTTTCCGACCCGCTCGTGCTGGACGAAGTGCTGTGGTATATTGCCCCGATGATTATTGGGGGCAAAGAGAGCTTGAGTGCGGTTGGGGGAGAGGGGAGCAAGAGTTTAAAAGTGAGAAAGTTAGAAAGTTTGAAAGTAGAGAGTGTTGGGGAGGATTTGAAAATAAAAGGTAGTTTGAATTTTTACTGATATGATCAAAGTAATATTTTTTGATTTTGATGGAGTCTTGACGACTGACCCAAATGGAAAGACGGCAATTTTTAGAAATTTTGAGCAGAAGTTGCCAGATGTGAAACCGGAAAAAATTCAGGAATGTTTCTTGAGGTGGAACGAAGATACAAAATGTGGAAAAATTCAATGGGAAGATGTGTGGGATGATTTTTGTACGTGCCTTGGTGTTAACGTTCCTATCGCAGTACTGAGTGATGTGTTTGGTAACGTACGCATGAACTTGCCTGTGGTAGATTTGGTGAAAACACTCAAGCAAAATGAGTATAAGCTCGGTATCATTTCCAGCAATCCTACAGAGCGCATGGTTGCTCTACGTGATTCTCAAGGTCTTGATAATATTTTTGAATATTTTATTACTTCGGGTGACATTGGGGTGACAAAGGGAATGGAAGGGGAAAGAAAGATTTTTGAAAAAGCGCTGGCGTTAAGCGGAAGTGAGGCAAACTCTTGTGTATTTGTTGACAACCATGAAGCAAATCTTCACGTCCCAAAAGAAATGGGATTTCACACCTATTATTTTGATA
>Ga0066639_10001601_pt1 | contig 20177 bp, 21 predicted proteins | sample CryGeyCG2114_010_2_FD_59504 | JGI IMG/M metagenome (GOLD analysis project Ga0066639, IMG submission 59504) | Groundwater microbial communities from aquifer - Crystal Geyser CG10_big_fil_rev_8/21/14_0.10 | ecosystem: Environmental > Aquatic > Deep subsurface > Groundwater | place: USA: Utah...
TATCTACATTAACAGTAATTTAGCTATTGGTAGCCCGTGAATCTCCTACCAGTGCCTAAAATTAAATAACCCGTTCCCCGTTCCCCGTTCCCCGTTCCCCTGTATAAACCCAATACTTATAAAGAAAAAAATTCCAACTCACCATACAAGCAATTGAGACAATTCTCACCAAACGATAATCAAATCTAAATTTATGATTGAAAATATACATTGTCAATATTGAAAAACCATAGTTGACCACAGCTAAAATTAAATATTTGACTAGCTGTTTGTGAGGCATTTCTTTGTTCCTAAACGACCAATATTTGTTTAATGTAAAATTGTAAGTAAGTAAAAATGCCTGATTAACAATCACGGCAACTACCGGTGCCCAGCCAAAAACTTCCTTAAGCAAGATAAGACTAGCCATGTCCATCAGAAAACCAGAAAAACCAACAATAAAATATTTTGCGAACTGATGACGCACTGACCAAAAATATTTTACTGTTCTTTTTATCATATTATCTAATCACAAATCCAAAATCATAAATAATAATTTATTCCAAAACTGCTTTAATTCTTCTCACCCCTGATGAAGAAGACTCTTCCTTTGTTATTCTAAACTTACCCAAATCACCGGTGCGTCCCACATGCGGTCCGCCACAAATTTCCCGGCTAAATACCTCATCGCCTTTTCCTACAGTATATACTTTCACTCGCTCTCCATATCTATCTTCAAAAAGACCTATTGCCCCACCTGTTTTTGCCTCCTCAACTGTCATCTCTTCAATATTGATTGGATAATCTTTTTCAATCGCGGTGTTTACCAAATTCTCGACTTTTTTCTTTTCTTCATCTGACATTTTGTCAGGATGAGTAAAATCAAATCGTAGACGATCTGCCGTAATATTACTCCCTTTTTGTTGTACATGCTCACCCAATACTTGACGCAGTGCCGCATGTAATAAATGGGTTGTAGTATGATACTTCACGCTCATTTCTCCCGTATCTGCAAGACCGCCTTTGAATTTTTCTTCTGCTCCGGCACGAGAAAGCTCTTGGTGTTTTTTCATTTCTTCATTAAATAATTTGGATACTTGTCCAACATTATAAACTATTCCGTAATTACTAACTTCCTCAAAAAATAACTCTAAAGGAAAACCAAAAGTTTCAAAAAAATAGAAAGCGAGTGATCCTAAATCACCATGTTTAGACTGTGAACCAAGTTTTTTCATTGTTTCAAGTTCCTTCTTCATTTCACTTAAACCTTTTTTTAATGTCTTTCTAAATTTATTTTCTTCCTCGTTTATGACATCTAAAATTTTATTTTTATTCTCAACCAAATTTGGATATGCTTCTTTATATATTTCAATTACTCTGGAGGCAACTTGCTTACAAAAATTATCAGTAATACCCAGCTGTGAACCATACCTAATTGCACGTCGCATAAGACGACGGGTAAAATATCCTTGATCTTTGTTTGATGGTATGGCATCATCTCCAACAAGAAATGTAACCCCACGCAAATGATCCATAATAATTCTAAACGCACGGGTAAATTCTTTAGATTCGTCATATTTTTTGCCACTCTTTTCTTCCAAAAAATCACACATTGTTGTAAATAAATCAATTTTGAATACATCTGGACTGTCATTCAACGCCGCGGCCATACGTTCAAGTCCCCCACCAAAATCTATATTTTTATTTTCAAGCTCAATAAACCCCTCATCTGTTTTTTTGTACTGCATGAATACATTATTGCCAATTTCCAAATACCGTCCACAATCACAATTGACATGGCACATTTGATCTTTATATTTCGATTTTTCGTGCAACTGCAAGTCTACGCCAAAATCCCAAAACATTTCACTATCAGGTCCACCCGGCTCACCTATAGGCATAATGGCCGGTATCCCAGCCCTTGACCACCAATTTTTTGTTTCGTCATAATAAAAAATACGTCCGCCTTGCATACCCCTTTCTTCGGCCATATCTCGTATTTCTGCTTTTACGCCTGCATGTTCAAAATGTTCTTGCCAGAACTTAGCCGTTTCCTCGTCCTTTGGTATATTAATGTTTTCCTTACCACGAAAACATGAGATATAAATTCTATTTGGATCCAAACCAATATCATTAACAACAAAATCAAATATCCACTCAATCTGTTCTTTTTTGAAATAGTCTCCCAAAGACCAATTGCCAAGCATTTCAAAAAACGTAGTATGACGATTGTCCCCTACTTCATCAATATCTTGCGTACGCAAGCATTTTTGTGAATCAGCCAGGCGCGGACCCTCTGGATGCTTTTCGCCAAGTAAATAAGGCACCATGGGCTGCATACCAGAGCCGGTGAAGAGTGTTGTCGGATCATTTTCAGGAATCAATGGACACGAAAGTAATACAACATGTTCTTTGCTCTTAAAAAAATCTAAATATTTTTGACGTAGTTCGTGTGATGTCATCATAAGTAGTCAATTGTTTTATTTGTTTATTAGTTGATTGAAGACTCTATACGTACAGTTAGTTTCGAGCTGCGACTCCAAAATAATAAAAATATTTATTCAAAAAATCAACGTCTGATTTGTATTCATTACTCCCGCAAAAAAAATCTGCTACTACTTCCCTCGCCCGGGCAATTTCTTTCAACTTTGCCGGCATTTTTTTGTATTTATTATCATCAAGCGTCAAATCAAATAATTCAAAAGCCCTATCCAATGCCTTTTCAGCCTGATCTTGATTTTCTTTCTTTTTCCAATTGATTGCCCTTGAAACCTCACTGCCAATATTACCCATTTGTTCGCATAATTTCATTTCATGCCAACGACCTTGAGCCAAATTATCATGCGGAGTCATAATTGTCCGATTAATTTTTGAACAATTCCTAAAATTTTTTTCTGCAACAGTTCATCTTCCACTCCTTGAGATCTATTGTTCTGCCGAGGTCGAATGTTTATCATAGAATCAAATTCCACCATATCTGGATATTCTAGATCAACATACAAATTTATTCCCCATAGGTCTTCTTGCTTTGAACCTCTAGCAAGTAAAAATCCTTCTTCATCGGCATGAAGCTCCCCGCCTATAGCCATTATTTCTTTTTCAACATCAACAACAGCTTTTACCATATCTCCAAATTTTTCTTTAGCAACTTCTTTTAGATCAGACAAAGAAAAATTAATTGTAATCAATCTGATATCATCTTCCATAATTATTCATTCACTATATTAAGTTGATACTCTCCATTTTGGAAATTTAAAATATGATACCTATAAGTCAAACTATCTGGCATGAATTCTATAATTCTACCGTCCTTTAGTAAATAAAACAACTGTCCACTATTTTTATAAGAATCCCGCGAGTAAAAATCTTCATCTGACCATATAGCTTCATCTGATTCATCATACTCATCTATATCATCCTGGCGTAAATCAAAATCTTTTACCTTATAATAATCCACTTGCGTGTGAGGAGATTCTGAAAGTCCAAATTCATAGACAGATACTCTAGCCACATCATAGACATAATATCCCAATTCAGCGGTAACAACCACACTTCTACCACTCACGTTGAGGGAAAGGCAGCTAGTTGGATAATTCAATTGGGCAATCTCACCAAAATCACAATGACGTACAGTCTGTGTCTCAGCCCATGTCTTTTTTGTATTATATTTTTCATTTAGCCTAATAAATTCATCAAATGAACTACTGTAAAATTCTCGCAAAGGTGTGAGATGATCTAATGCTTTGTAAAACCCAAAATTAAAATCTAAAAAACCACTTCCCTCTTTTAAAACTTCTTCTCCTGTATTTTCTACGAAACTTTCCAACTCACCAATCTGTAATAAAGAAAATTTATTCTTAACCTCCTCCGACTGTAACTTAGAAAAGGCTGGGAGTACATCAATCGAAAGCTCTGATAAATATTTTATGTCTAGATCTTTGTCATGATTCACAAAACGATCAATATTTTTATTGGCAATTTTATAATCTACATTTATAGATGCTACAGCCATAAGAGCAACAAGACCAATTACTAAACCAGTGTGAAAAAGAGTCTTAAATCTCCATTTTAATAAAATATTTATTACGGCCAAAATAAGCAAGGCGATTATAAAATAAATAAACCACTCCACATAAAGACGCAAAACTGTATATCCGTATGCCTCTTGATAAAGATTCATTCTTTTGAGAGCTGAAACTGCTATGATGCCAGTTTGCACGACAAACAAAAGATGCATAGCGCTTAAAAATTTTGACATGCCGTGATGAGCAAAAGAACGATACACTATAGTAAATAAGCCTCCGGCCAACAAAACCGCCCAGATAAGCTGAAAAAATCCCTTTCGCGCGTACTCTGAAAAAATTATTTGATTATTAAGTACATATTCATAAGAACCAAACAAATATTTAAACTGTATAAAAACAAATACCAAAAACAACACATTAAGCAAGGCCGATACTGTCGAAATTACGGTCGGGTCAAATCTTTCTACCAAATAATTTCTTTTCCCCAATTCATGTTCTTTGTCGATAAGAACATAAAAAAAGCCAGACAAAAACACCCATAACAACAGGGTGCGCAATATGCGCCAGATTGTAATTGGCTCTATATTTAGATTCAACAGACGATTGAAATAATCCGCAAAGATTTGATCAGCCGCAAAAAATAAAGCTCCAAAAATGAAAACCAAAGGAACAGCTACCAGGATTCCAACAAATATTTTCTTGTAAGCATCTTTGTTTATTTCTTTACTTCCTGCGCTCAAATCTTTGAACATCCTAGACGTGTAATTAAATATTGGGGTACAAAGTCTTCTCAAAAAAGGAATTTGAAAAAAATAAAACTCATGTCCTTTTGGTTTGTGTAGGGTAATGAGAAGTGAAAATAATATTAGTAAGACAAAAATAATAAACGGAAGCCTATAAACAAATTCGTTGTTAAATAAAACGACGTCAGTAGATAATATTATAACTGGGATTAAAAAAAGTAATGGCCATCTTTGTTCAATATGTTTTATCATTCCAATCAAAAACAAAAATAAAACAATACAAATGGACACAAACAGCAAAAAACCAAAACCGTTTGCGTGTTTCCAAAATAAAATATCATAAAGTACTGCGCTAACAAGTGCCAGAACAATAAAAAGTAATCTAAATGGACGATTTTGTAATTTTTCTGAAAAATTGAACATATTTTATAATTATTTATCAAATTTTATTATAATTTACCATATACGCTTGCCGGTCTGTTAGGAATTTCCCTAAAAACCAAAGGTATTTTTACCCAGATGCTTTGTGGCAAATCCTTTTCATCGTGGATGATTATTTCTATCTGATAAGCCGCCTATTCAGTCCTTCCCCACAAATCACCATGTAAATCTTTTATATCCAGGACTTTGGTATAATCTTTTCCTATATCATGAAACATAAAATTACATCTAAAGACTTGGACACCTTTAGATAAAAACAATTTTCTAATTATCTCTTCAACGTCTTTGGTGGCAGCGCCAGCTCCTACTTTCAATTTATCTGAAAGGTCTTTATTATACCCAATTTCATCACAAACCTGAAATATTTTTTTCTGAAAATTTTGTCTGGCTTCTTCTTCTGGAGTCAAACTTTCTTCCTCAAAACTCTTACACGCAAGACGTGAAATGGCACTTTCTCCGGGCGGATACATCTCTCTTTCCCACACTTCAAACTCCGGGGCTTCTTTTACCGCTATCTTCATATCTACGAGGAATAATCTTATGTTATGACTGATATTGAACCTCTGAACTGCATTATATACCAAAAAATCATACTGACTAAACATAGTGTCATCATGGGTCTGAGTAATAGCCGCTACGCTTGAATAAATATATATGTCATCTCTTTGACCAATTTTCAATTTTTCTGCAATATTTTTTCCAACTCGTCGCCTTTAGCCTGCGCTTCTTCCATTGACGCATATTCCAAAACAAGATTGGGAGTTGTCGCCGTGGTAGCCCACTGTGCTTCATTAAGTCTTTGTATTTCTTTTGGCTTTTCCTGCTCTTGGCGGACTTTTCTCCATTTTTCTGCACCACGAGCATCAACAACTATTCTTTCTAGAATTTCCAGTTGTCTCTTTGCAGACAAAAAAGAATTCAAAAAACGACCTTGTCCCAACTTATCCAAAGCATCTCTATCACCTTTATAATATTCTCTTAGTGTCTCTCCTGATTGTCTTAATCTTTTAATAATTTCTTGATCAGAAACACCCTTTTTTTTACCATGACCAAAAGTGCCAAACAAGGCCTTCATTATTTCAAATGTTGGTTTTTGTTCTTGTTCTTCTGTTGTCTGTCCTCTTTTTGACATAAAATCATTGTATTTCTCCTCCTCCTAAACATTCGTCTCCACCACGTGAAGTCGCTTCGCTCCCACATGGCAAGTAAAACACTGCAAATTGCCCTGGCGTGACTGCTTTTTGCGGGATCTCAAATTCAACAACTAGTTCGCCATTCAGCATTTTGCATTCAGCATTTTGCATTGATTGCCTATGACGCAACCTTACTTCACATTTTAACGGAAAAGCAGGCTCTTGTCCACTTATCCAATGCACACTACATACCACAATTTCTTTTTTATAAAATAATGGATCATCTTCATACCCCACAACCAATTCATTACTATCAAACCTCTTATCAACTACAAACAATGGTTTATTATCACCCCGTTCCCCTATGCCAATATGCCTCTGTCCAATTGTATAAAACGCCAATCCCTTATGTTTCCCCACAATCATCCCGTCTGACATCACAACATCTCCAGTCTTAGCCTCAACCTTATCTTTCAAAAACTCCTCCATTGAAACCTCTCCCACAAAACAAATTCCCATACTTTCTTCCTTTTCAGCCGTTGGTAAGTCAAATCGACGAGCCAGCTCTCGGACTTCAGACTTCAAATAATCACCAAGCGGAAATAAAACGTGGCTTAGCTGTTCTTGGTTTAACTGGTGCAGAAAATAAGTCTGATCTTTATTTTTATCTTTTGCTTGAAGTAATTGGTAATTGGTAATTGGTAATTGGTAATTGTTTGTTTCTTGTTTCTTATTTTTTGTTTCTTCTACTACTCTTGCGTAATGCCCCGTCGACAACTTATCAAAACCCAATTCTTTGGCCTTATCCAGCCATACACCAAATTTTATAAATTTATTACACATTACATCCGGATTTGGCGTCCTGCCTTTTTCATATTCAGTAAACATATAATCAAGCACTTGTTCTTTATATTCTTTTCGAAAATCTAATTTTAAAAGTTGAATTCCCAACTTCGCTGCAACCCTAAGAGCATCTTGATAATCCGGAACCCAACAGGACTCTGCTTTGCTGCGCCCTGTAAACTCACCACTAAAACTTGTCAAGTGCAGTCTGGAGGACGGAGCCTGATAATTTATCATATACGCCCCCGTAACATCATACCCTTGCTCCAACAATAAAGCGGCGGCGACAGAAGAATCCACGCCACCAGACATAGCTACCAAGACTTTCTCTTTTTTCTTCATATAAAAAAACCAGATAGAACTCTGATCTAACAGATTAAAAAGACGAATGTTTGTTGTATATGCTCCACACTTCTGGAGCATAATCTTTATAAAATTACAACAAAACATCCCATTTGTAAAGTAGGATGTTTGTATAAATAAATTTTTTTATTATTATTCTCTAATTTGTCCATCCCCTACTATTATATATTTCGTGACAGTCAAATCGCGCAGACCCATAGGTCCTTTCATGTGGATAGATGCTGTGCTAATCCCAAGTTCAGCTCCAAATCCAAGCTCCCCACCATCGGTAAATCTGTTAGATGCGTTTACTAGTACTGAAGCACTATTCACATCCTTTAAAAATTTTTCACCTAATTCTTTATTTTCAGTAACAATAGAATCAGTCAATCCAGAACTGTATTTATTTATATGTTCAAGAGCCTCATCATACGAATCTACTATTTTTATAGAAATTATTAAATCTAAAAATTCCGTGCTCCAATCTTCTTCAGTCGCCTTTATGCATCGACCATTATATGAACACACACGCTCATCACCTCTGACTTCTACACTATTCTCAATAAATTTAGAAATTAGATCCGGCAAAACTTCATCAGCTTTGTCTTTGTGTATGAGAACAGTCTCAATGCTATTACAAACTGAGGGATTTGATACTTTAGCGTTAATAGTAATACTTATGGCTTTTGTCTTATCAGCCGCCTTGTCAATATAAAGATGACAAAGCCCTCGTTCATGGGCAATCACGGGCACGCGGGCGGCATCTTTTATGGCTTTGATCATCTTTTCTCTTCCCCTTGGCACGACCAAATCTACATACTTATAAGACTGGACTACTTCGGCCACGGCGCCATAGTTTCTATCTTCAAGCTGTTGCACAGTTTCTTTTGGCAAACCGACGCTTTTGAGGGCCTCTTGTATTAATTTTTCAAAAATATTATTTGAATGTTGAGCTTCCTTTCCACCGCGAGCAATCAATACATTTCCGGATTTTACACATAAAACAGCTGCATCTACTATCACATTTGGACGGGATTCAAAAATGAAAACAATAACACCAATAGGCACTCGCATTTTCCCAATTTTTAGTCCGTTTGGCCTAACCCACTTTTCTACAATTGTGCCAACGGGATCTTCTCGACTAGCAACTTCTCTAACACCTCCGGCAATATTCCTAATTCCCTCTTCAGTGATTTCAAGCCTTTTTTTCATTGCTTTTGTAATATTGCTGGAAGCATCTAAATCTTTTTTATTTTCAACCAAAATTTTACTTGTATTTTCTACAAGCAGGTCTGCTAGTTTATTCAAAAAATTATTTTTTTGTTCTGTTGTAGCAACACGAAGTTCGTGTGTAATTTTTTTAGCCTTTTGCAATTGTTCCAATGTGGTCATAGATTTGTCATAAATATTTTAAAAACACTCTTATAAATTTATAATCAGTAAAAATTATTATAAATCAATGTCAATTATACTAAAAATCTCTCTAAAAATGAAGACGCTCGCCTATGGGGGTAGGGCGAGCCGCGATGCGAAAGATCAAAAAAGGGCGGTGTGGTACGAAGACGAAGAAGCTCGTCTCGATCAGGGGCAACCGTTCCAGTGCGCCGGACGCTCGACCCAGTTGGGGGTGGCACGGGCGGCGGCGGTCCGGGTATTATGGAAGCTGCAAATCGTGGCGCCTCTTTATACCACTCTTCTCGAACCCTGAGATCTTGAGTCGGCGGCGAGCCAACAACCGGTTCATCTTGATGTGCCTGGAAGGTGATAGCGACCATGTTAAAACCCGCGGTCAAGTCTGAAATATGAACCGAGCTTCCCTGCTCGGCACACAAGTCAGCGTTGTTTCCGTATATTGTATACATACCACTTGTATTTAAAAATGTCAAATGTTGGCAAATGTTGAATATACAAAAAAGAACGCCTTTCGACGTTCTTCTGTTTTTTCAACGTTTATTCCGCGTAACTATCTGCGGAAATTCCATGTCTTAATTCCTGTTCTTTAGGTAGCACTCTTTACAAAAGATATCACTACCTGCTTTTGGTTCAAATGGCAGTTGGGTAATTTTAGTACCACATCCTGCGCAATCTACGTTCACATCAAACATTTGTCTTTGTGGACGTGGACCACCGCGACGTTCGTCACGATATGCACGATTACATTCAGCGCAGTATACTGGACGATCTCCAGAAGGCTGAAATGGAAGCTGGGTAATCTTAGTGCCACATTTGGCACAATCCAGATTCACGTCGTACATTTGTCTATCATTGTCATACATAACTTGTTCCCAAATTATAAATAAATAAAACGACCTTTAACTTGGGAACTTTCTTTATTTAAAATACTTGTTACCCAATACGACGATAGTATAGCGTATATGTTGCAATTTGTCAATGGTAGTGTTTATAAAGTGGTTATAAATTAATTTTGACTCTTCAAAATAGTTTTACATTATTCTAATTATTCTAAATTCTAATTAACCTAAATAAATTCCAAAGAACAATCAATCTTCAAATAAAATTAAAATTGGGAGTTGGGAATTATTTAGTATAATTAGAGCAATTAGTTTAATTAGAATAATTAACAAACTTCATAGACAAAAAACACGTGACAACAACTATCACGTGTCTTAGTTTATAGGTTATATAATTTAAAGTCCTCTAAACAACGGCACTCCCGTATTTGGATTGGTCGGTACATATATCGTACCTTCACGATTTTGCAAATTTTGAATATACAAATAGTTCAAATAACTCGATGTTAAACTTTCATTAATAATTTTCTGAGAATCTCTCTGTCCAGCTGCCTCAATGCGTTTCCTTTCCGCTTCCTTGGTTTCTTTTTCTAAAACGAAATCATATCTTTGTGATTCTTGTTCAGCTTGTAATTTTTGCTGGATGCTTTGAGCCAAATCTGCCGGCAATTCTACATGACGAAGCAATACATCCTCAAGTTCTATACCACGCGGCTCTAACTTTGTTTTCAAAACTTCGGCAATATTTAACGCGGCTTCCTGCCGTTTCTCACTATAAATATCTTTGGCATCATAATTGGCAATTACCTCGCGAATGACTGCTCGAATAGATGGACGAATAATGGTTTCGTCATAGAGAAGTCCAACATCACGATATACATCTGACGCTTTTTCCTCTATCAAATGATAAAGTACTGTAATATCCAAATTTACACTCAAGCCTTCTTTGGTCAAAGCGGTAATCGCATCAGCACCAGTACGTCGTCCTTCGCCTTGCGCGATACTCATCGTGTATTCCTGGGTACGGATATTCATCCTTGTTATCTTTTCCAGTGGATTTTTAAGATGAAAACCAGAATGAAATTCTTGATCACGCACTTTTCCAAAAAACGATTTGACGCCTGTCTCACCAGCCTCTACCACAACCCAAAAGGCGCTAGCAAAACTTAAAAAGATGATTAGAACAACACCAAGAGTAATCAATCCTCCTATCTTCCTTCCTCTCTTAGGATTTATTGTTTCCATAGATTTGTCTTTAAAATTTAGATTAGGATTAAATTTTTTAATTATTTCTTTAAAATCAAAACTCTTTTCACCTTTATTTTTTTGTCGGATAAATACTAGTATGAGAATAATGCCTGCAATAATAAAAAATGAGGAATTGAAAATCAATCCCAGCAAGACTGTAATTATTCCGTACGACAACAACGGATATTTATTAAATAACTTTTTCAGATCCATATTTTTTATTCTTTTGGCTCATCAATATTTTTATCTTTATTCTCTACCCCTTCCCCCGTTACTCTTCCCTCATCCCTCTTAGTATATGTCGCATCAAATTCGTAACCGGCATAAACGCACAAAAGCAATACCTCCACAAATCCAATGTACATTTTCCAATCACCAAAATATGCTACATAATCTTTTACAAACAAGGGTACTGTAATAATCGTATCCAAAATAATACCAACAACAAGTGCAATAAGACCAAGTGTTAGTCCCTTCTTTACTGTCGGCGAATCTTGTTTGAAATAAGCCTTTGCCCAAAGTAAAACTGCGGGAACAGCCAAGACCCACCAAGCGACCTGAATCCTCATGTCATGACCTTTAAACCAAGGTAAAAACATTATAACTGAAATAACGACAAATATAATGGCCCAAAGCAAAACTCCAAATCCTAAAGCGCGTTTGTAGTTCATAAGTTTATAATTAAAAGTAAATTATTTTTTCAATGTAGTTATCGGCCGTGACTGCGTAATAAACAATGTACCAGTAACATCCATGGCCCACTCTATATCACATGGAAAACCATAATGTGCTTCAATCTTTTTACACATCTCCGCAACTTTAATAATTTGTTTACCAGTCAGTTTTTGCTTATTTCCATCATCTCCTAAATCAACCCAACTATTTCCGATCTTTTGATCTTTTGATCTTTCAAGCTTTTTCCCCTGATGCCCAATGTTAATATCCAAGATACTCATTTCACTTTTACTCACTACGTAACTATCCGGCGTAATCTGGCCTGATACAATCGCCTCACCAAGTCCCAAGCCCGCTTCAATAATCATCTGGTCTCTATCCTCGGTAACCGGATGCACAGTAAACGCAATACCTGACACTATTGATTGTATCATTTTTTGTACAACAACAGCAACCGAAACATATTGGTCTATCAAATTCTTCTCATGCCTATAAAAAATAGCGCGCGGAGTAAATAATGATGACCAACATTCTTTCACGCGTTCTACAATATTATCTCGTATTGTGTTCAAAAAAGTATCAAGCTCGCCTGCCCAACTAGCTACAGACGAATCTTCTGCAGTCGCGCTCGAACGCACGGCGACAAAATCAGCTCCAAGTTCATCAAACGCTCTTAAAATTTCACGAGTCAAATCTTCTGGCATGGTATGATCATGAATTGTATCCCGAATTACGTTGCTTGCCTTATCTATAGAATTGGTGTCTTCTGGATTTACCTCTTTTAAGCGTGCGCTGATTTCCGTATTTAGGTCAGTTTCTTCTAAAAACCTGTCAAATGCAGACGACAAGACAACAAAGCCAGGTGGTACAGGAATACTCGCAGATGTCATTTCACCGAGCGAGGCACCTTTTCCGCCGGCGATATCAACACTGTCTTTGTTGATGTCTTTAAAAAAATTGAGATGTTGCATATAATTTTTCTTGTTATATATGACGAAGTATGCTAATCTAACTATAGAATACTTTATCCTTAATTTCAAGTATATGGGAGAATTTTTATCCAGACTCAAAGAAAGGGTCGCTGCTGAACGCGGCGCTGAAGGAAAGGAAAGGGGAAAAAATACCCACGTCACTTTTTCATTCACCAGACATGAAAAACCAACCAAAGACCCGGATAGTGGCATGTCCATGGATCAAATCTTACCTGAAGGTTTAGACCGCGCAAAAGCGACCGGTACAGCAGAAGACAATGAGTATCTGCTCGTCATGGGAAGTCGAAAAGTGAAACGTGCGAGACAGACAGGTCAATCGTATGTAGAAGGTGTAAATGAGACGGGACTTGCCGAAGTAATAAACAAAGAAGGTGCTAAAGGCTCAAAGATAGCTGAATTTGGTATTTATGCAATGAGTGACTTAGATCCTGTTCAAGATGCTGGTAAGATACTCAAACCAATATTAGCAGAAGGAAAAAAATTGATAGCCGACGGAAAATTAGAGGCATCAGATCTTGAAGCATGGGCTATAAACCATTATGTGAAAACACCGGATGCTGACTTTGAGGCTGCTGGCGTACCAACTCCCAGACAGACTGCAACCGAATTGGCACACAGACTTGAAAGTGGAATGAACATGTCCAAACGCTTATTTGAAAATTTGGATACAAAAGTAAACAATTTTACGCATGGTCCCAAACTCGAATGTCTACTCAAATATGTACTAAAAAAAGAAGACGGCAGTGTGGGTGTACAGGATCTGGATGAAATTGGAGGATCATTTAAACCTGGTGAATCAATGGACTTTGATATCCAGAGAGACGAGCACGGTGAACTTAAACCACTGACAGTACAATTTAGAGGCGAAACCTACGAAGTAGATATGGAAACTCTCAAGCAACTTCAGGATGAATATAAAATAGCAAAAAATGCTGAAAAAGAAAACTAAAAGTAGCTAAATTAAGCAAAAAAACTATCCTTTTGGGATGGTTTTTTCTTGACAAAATTGAGCAAATATGCTATACTAATATGTCATTTCAGTATGGAAAATCGTGCCTGAAATAGGCTCTTTTCCTGTTGATGATCGGTGAGTTTATCACGTGGCGAGGCCGGAGGTTAAGCTTTACCTGGTTATTTACAATCCAATGGAGTGCTATAAGGGAATTCCCTTGTACCTATATTCCTAAATGTAGGAGCAAGGGAATTCCCAGCGATCCGACTGTCTGGCGACTTTCGCCTGTACAAGCCGGAAGCACACATCGCGACCATGGAGGAATGCAATGAGGAAACTCGGACTGCGACGACACGGCGACAAGGACCACAACACCCTGAAGAACCGGATCGGCGACGGAGGCATGGACGCCGCCCGGAAGCTGGGCGACAGGGAGTACGACAATGACACGAACCTGAAGCTGACTCACCTGTTCTTCCACGAGGAGGTGCGCACGGTCGAGACCGCGCTCGCCTTCCTGAGCGGCTACGGCACCAACGGAGTCAAGGTACACCCCGCCGTCCCCGGCATGGGCAACTCGACCCTGTTCGGCGAGATGATCACCGATCCCGTTCGCGCACTCGTGCCGGAAAAGGGCAACTTCCTCGCCGTGCTCGAGGTGCACGGCGTGGAAAAGGTCCGCGCCTGGTGCGAGGGGTACTTCCTGCCGGCAGTGCGCAGGATGTTCGATGCCATGGACAACAACGAGTGGGGCATCTCGTTCAGCCACTCGCCCACGGTCGAGATGATCGCGTTCGCGCTCGCGGACTACAACATCAAGGCGATGCCGGACGAATTCAAATCATTCGCGTCGCTCGAGGGCGTGATCCTGCAGATGGACGACGACAACATCACCGTGGTCGGCAAGGCGACGCTCCTGCTCAAGAAGGAGTAGTAACTGGCTGATCCACCTCACTCACCGCCCCGACCGACACGCCGCGTTTCCCCTTCCCGGGATTCGTGTGCGTGTCAGTCGGCTACATCACAAGTCTTTCACCACGTATGTGGAAATTATGGAAGGCTGGTGAAGTAGAAAAATAATATAAAAACAACCTTAGTAATGAGGTCGTTTTTGTTTATAAAAAACTTAAACTTATAGCTTACGGCTTATAGCTGTGCCCATCCACTTCCGCATATTCTTAAAATTATCATACAAATACGTCCGCACTCCCATCTCACGCGGATTTTTAAGATTGCTGTCCTGATCATCTACATAAATTATGTCATGGGGATCTATAATATTAAATTTTTTCATCAGAACATGTATAGTCTGTTTACTTGCCTTTGGCAAATTTAAATCATATGAATTTACCATATCATCAAATTCATGTCGCTCCATGACGTGTGATCCCTTCATGTTTCCTTGAAAAAGCAAAGGAAAACTTTTGGACAGACCAATAACCATGTACCCTTTGCGACGCAATACTTGTATGTAAGCAATAATGCTCTCATTACGCCTTGATGTTACTTTGAGATGATATTTCCATACTTTGTCCGAATCCGCTATCAGCCCCAAATTTTTAATCGCGCGGGGAAATACTTGATCGCCCGGAATTTTTTTAAGAGAGGCGAGGCAATGCTGTTCATACAATGCATCATATGCTTCTTGTACACCCACACCATAATCCCGCGAGAGTTTTCGCGCGGTAATCCAATAATCGCCGTTGAGGATAACACCATGTAAATCAAGAATGACAAGCTTTATATCTTTCATAATTTTTTCACAATTCCTTTATTCGCATCTACCTCAACTTCGTCGCCATCTTTCAAAACTTTTGTCGCAATCTTCGTCCCAATCACACACGGAATTCCTAATTCACGAGAGACAATCGCGGCATGCGATGTGACGCCTCCTTGTTCAGTTATTATCGCTGACGCCTTTTTCATAGCTGGCACGATATCTGGGTCAGTTGCAATTGACACAAGTATATCTCCCTCTTCCATCTTATCCATATCTTGCGCACGGATAATGACTTTTACCTTACCTTTTGCAAACCCCGGACATCCAACTTCACCACGCAATTCCTTTACCTCACTGTCTATATTATTGGTCTTTATTTGTCCTAAAAATTTCTCTGCTTGCTTATGAATAAAAATCTGGTCTATATTTTTCTCCGCATAGTACACACAAAGCTTCGTGCGCTCAAGCAGTTCTTGTGTGTTATATGTATTATGGAAAAATGCTTCTTTTACCTCGTGTGGTAGCATAAAACGGACTTGCTTTTCAGTCATATACAATCTGCGCGCGATTTCTTTCAAAATTGCGGACATGTGATGCACAGCGAACAATTGGGCATAGCGGCGATAAATTTTAGTCACCATAAAATCTCCAAATGCATAAAAAATATCACGCCACTGCTTATTTATCTTTAACTCCTTCAGTAATTCTTTCTTTTTTTGGACAGATAATTTCAGCTCTAACTCCTGTCTTTTAATTATTTCCTGGCAAGTTTCAGTGCCACGCAATATGTCTTCCAACTGATCTTGATAATCTTCAACCGTATTTTCTCCCTTCACCCACAAATGTTTGGTATAGTAATACTTTTGCCAATGTTTTTGGAGCAACTTTTTTCTATATTTTTCACCTTTGGTACCAATTTTCAATAAATCCTGTTGTTCCAAAAATATCAAAGATTTCTTGGTTGGTTGGGTAAGTGTAATAAAATATTCATTTATTTTTTCTTCTGCTACATCTATTTCGCGCAAATACTGTTTAACTCTATTGGTCAAATTATTATGAAACATATCGGCCGCAACTGGAATCCAGCACCAGGTGTAGTACTCGCTATGTAATTTTTGATGTGTATCATAGATATTCCACAATTCTTCGTTTGATAATTTGTCCAAATTATTCTGTGGAATTGTTTCTGAATATCTTCTTAGATTATCTGCCTGTTTAACAATATTTTTATTTATATTGCCTGCATATCCTTTTTCATTTACAATTCGCCCAACAATATTCTCCCCTACTTCAAAAGAATCTTTCTCGCCAAAATAAAACCAAAGGTGATATCCTTCATATTTGCATAAAATTTTTGTGTAGGCACGACCAGTGTGTTTCGCAAATTCATTCACAAAACAATGGAGCCAAAGTGTAGAAAAAAATAAATCACAATCTGGAATATCTTCGCCAAGCATCCACGGATCATTTGTGTTTAAATTTTGTAATTTCATAACTTCCTAATAATACTTTTATTCAAATCAACTTCCACCCTATCACCATCCTGAAAAATCTGTAATAAATGTTTCGCTCCAATAAGACAAGGCTTGTTCATCTCACGACTTACAATCGCCGCATGGCATGTAAGACCGCCAGTCTGTGTGACAATTGCGGTCGCTCGTCGCATTGCAGGCACATATTCTGGTATTGTAGTAGTTGAAAGTAAGATGTCACCTTCTTGAACTTTGTGTAGATCTTTTGGAGACAACACAATGCGGACAATACCAGACACTTGTTCCTTATCTCCAGTACATGCAATTGTGCCTTCCAGCTCTGATAAATTTTCATCAACTGCTTCCTGTTCAATATTATTTGCTACCCATTGTTGTGCTTCCTTGCCGGTCAATACAGTATCGCTATCTTCACGTGATAAAAAAAGAGTATATACCAGCCGTTTATTCAATTCGTCTATATGTGGCAACGCATGTTCACCTTGTAAATAGGATGTCATTTCACGTTTGGACAAGACTCCTATTTGTTTCATGGAGTATCCTTCTTTACGTGCAAAATCTCTAAGTAATAAATTAATCGCATAATTTACAAGTCCCATAAGTCCTGTGCGATATGCTTTAGTATACCCAAAATCCTGTGCTGTTTCTATCATGTATTGCTCGTCTTCAACAAAGTCCAACTTATTCATTAATGTCTGTTGTTGTCTGCCTTTTTCTTCAAACTCATCTTGCAGCTGCTTGAGATGATCTTTTGGCGGCATATCCATCTCAAGTATAGTTTGCAAATCATCTAAAATATTTTTTATAGAATATGCTGGCCCGCAATATCCATAAAATACCCAGCCCCACTTTTCAATATGATCATTTACTTTTTGTTCTAATAATGAAGATAAATTATTAAGGTCAATCTTCTGTTCATATATTTCTTGTGCGATTTCATGCAAGGCATTCCATGCCTGTTCTGTCCATGTCAATTGTGTGGGCTGTGCCAGCAGTGAAAGTGCTTGTCCGATATTTGTCTGTGCCTGTAAAAGATCTTTTTTCTCAAGTATTTCTTTTATTGCCTGCGACATCCCTCCACAACCAAATTCAATAATAGGACCAATGAGTCCGGGTACACACATGCGTGTATATAAATTAAACATGTGCATAATTCTCTGTTTTTTTTCGTCAATTGCCAACCCACCCTTTTTATTTTTATTAAGTGTCTCCAAACAATAATTATAAACTTCCTGGCCTCTCTTTTCCAATTCATTATGGATAAATTTAGGATAATTACGGTCGACTTTAAATCTATTAAATAAATTTATAGCCATTTCTTCCCATTCTTTTTTTAAACACCCTGCTTCAAAAATCTCATCCTCTAGCTTATATACAAATTCACTTAAAATAAAACCAGCCACCCGCTGCATGTCATCACTCCAAAACGCATGCAAGATAGGATCAAGTCCTAAAATATTTACATTTGGTTCAGTATTGAAAAAGATGTATTGTTTCATAAGTCCTAAGTTATTTTTTTAACTATGCCTTTAATGGCATCCACTTCTACTTTGTCGCCATCCTGCAAATAATTCGTTATATCTTTGAATCCTACAATACATGGTTTTTTCAACTCGCGCGAAACAATAGATGCATGACACGTAAGCCCGCCCTCGTCAGTCAAAATAGCACCAGCCTTTTTCATGGCAAGTACAATTGCCGGAGTAGTAGCAACTGAAACCAGAATATCCCCGTCTTTCATTTTCTGCATATCATCAACAGTGTTGATAATTTTAATTTTACCCCTTACATATCCAGTAAATGCAACTTGCCCAACAAATTCATTTTTTGGTGTATGTTCCTCTTCTTTATTAAAATATTTGTTTTTAAATGCCTGCGCTTCTTGTCCCCACTTCACATCCACTCTACCATCTTCTTTTAGAAGACATACATGCATCTCAAAAATTTGATTTGCGAGATCAAACAAATCATCATCATATTGCAAACCTTTTCTGATCATTTCAGGTGTAAAAAATCGTACCTGTTTGAGCGATAGATGTAATCGTTTGGCAAACACCTTTTGCATTTTTTCAATGTAATAATATATCTGGCTTTGATAGTCTTTGCGTCGAGGCTTTGCCCATACTATTTTTCCTGCCATTTTTACAATATATGTTTCAAAATTGTTAAGCCGTAATTCTTTGATATACATCTTTTTGACATGTTTGATTTTCTGCTGTTCATCTTTCATTGACTGTAATTTTTGAACTGGTTCAATTCCTTGGTGTAAGTCCTGTCGTATAAATTCAAAAAAATTCTTCGCTGTGTATGCAGGGCCGGCATACACATAATAAACCCACGCATATTTCTTAGTATGTTTTTCCAATGCTTCACAAAAATCTTTATAAAGACTGCAAAATTCGTCAAATTCTTTATGTATCAAATCGTGTATAAATTCGCCCGTATTATACTTTGACACCATGGTAAGCAGATGTACTTCCTGTTCTTGCGAAAAAGAAAATTCAGTCGGCGTAGTAAAGACATCATAATATTCCTGAAATTTTTCTGGTGTAATCTTCTCTTTCAAAATACGCGTAAGATTACCTTCTACAAACGAAAACTGCTGAAAATCAAGCACTGGTATGACCACGCCCAAGGCATATAATACTGACTGTTTTTTGTAAAATTCCAAATAGAATTTCATCAATTCTTCATTTGCCATTCCATCCAAATCCACCTCAAATATATTCCTTTTTGCCCAGTCTGAATATTCTTCGCCCAATCGTAAAAATCTGTCAATTAACTCTTCCAGATATGCTGGATCTTTTATAATTTTTTCTTTCAAGGCGTCGTGGCATACTTGCCATGATTTGAGATCAGTAAAATAATATAAATTTCCTTTTTCACAAAACGGAAACAAAATTAATTTTGGAATCCCAAGTAACTCTGGATACTGCCCAAACGCACTTGTAAAAATATAATTGCGCGTCAGATGTGAATTGAAATCACGGGCAATGATAGTATATTTCTTGGTCATACGTATATTAATCTAACTTTTTTACAATACCATTTGTCGCGTCAACCTGCACTAGATCACCATCCTGCAATACTGATGTAATCTTCTTTGCGCCGACGACTGTCGGAATTTTCAACTCCCGCGCTACAATCGCGGCATGGCAGGTAATACCTCCATCTTCTGTTACAACCGCCCCGGCCCTTTTCATCGCAGAAACCAATGCGGGATATGTAGTAATTGCGAGCATGATGTCGCCATCTTTTACTTTGTACATGTCATCCGCACTATTCGGTATAGATCATAAGTAATGGTTACTCTAATCAGATCATATTTTAGTACCCTGGTTG
>Ga0066639_10001604_pt1 | contig 20146 bp, 25 predicted proteins | sample CryGeyCG2114_010_2_FD_59504 | JGI IMG/M metagenome (GOLD analysis project Ga0066639, IMG submission 59504) | Groundwater microbial communities from aquifer - Crystal Geyser CG10_big_fil_rev_8/21/14_0.10 | ecosystem: Environmental > Aquatic > Deep subsurface > Groundwater | place: USA: Utah...
CCCCAAAGACGGCAACGTAAAAAGGGAAAATTAAAGCCACTTTTTATATTTAAAGAAGAGGAAAAATGAGAAAGTCAAAACTGCCATAATTGTCATAATAATCCAAAAATCGTTTTGGTTTCCCGCTAATGGCAGATACACTGTGTTCATACCAAAGATGCTCGCGATAAGGGACAGGGGAAAAGTAACGAACGCCAGTATCGCGACGACCTTCATTGCTTCGTTTTGCTTCGCGTACAAGAGGGAGTTGTTGGTTTCGCGCAATTCTTTCAAAGATTCTATTTGGCGCACAATGTGGCTATGAACGCGGTAGTAATCATTCGTGAGCGCTTTAAGATACGGACTAAATTCGATGCCGAAAAAAGTTGATCCGAAAGCCTCATATTCCTTTAAAATATCTCTATGCGGTTCTATTGACTGTCTCAAATTAAGAAGGTCTCTTCCAGTGTTTGATAGTGACGATACCATGTCTTTCTCCTTTCCGGAAAAAATGTTTGTTTCAATACCTTCAAGGGCGTCATGAATGTAACCGATTTCGTGTTCTACCGATTTGTACATTTTTTTAAGCATGTAATAAAAAATAAAACCAGCGTGTTCTCCAATATTGCTTTTATCCAATACGGAATTTACTTCAAATACTTTTGAGAACTTGTGTATAGGATCAATGGTGTCGTAACGAGTCGTAACAATAAAATTGCGACCGATAATGAAATCAATTTCCTGCTCAATATTTTGGTGTGTATGACGAAGGGCAGGGAAGTGAAGGATCATATAGACAAAATTTTCGTGCAGTTCAACACGAGGTTTGTGAGTCGGTAAAAGAAGTTCTTCAGCCACCAGTGCCTCAATGTCAAATTCTCCCATAAGCTCGAGTACTTCCTCATGCGTAGGGGATTCTAAATCAATCCAGGTGAGATTGTTATGTGTATAGCGGTGCAGCATTACATATATTATATAACACTACGGAGACTGTTTTCACGTTGGATGTTAAAAAATGTGAGTATTTTGACTGCGCTCCACTTTGTGTAATAATGTTCCTGTTATGGACAAAAAATCATCACAAAAAATTAGTCTCGCAAGTGCGACTTTGATTTCAGGCGTTGCAATACTCGTTGCGTTCGGTGGAGGCATAATTCTTGGTGGGAAAGGGGTGAGTGTTCCTGGAATGTCAGCATTTGCCTCGGACGCAGTGCTTAATAGCCACGTGCCTACAGGGGTAGATTTTTCACCTGTATGGAAAGCTTGGGAAGTGATTGATGAGCGATATGTACCAACAAAGACCGATGTTTCGACAACTAGCGAGCCGACCGGCTTTGAGGATTCTCAGCAACGCATATGGGGGATGGTGCAAGGTCTTGCGAGTTCTTTGGATGATCCATATACAGTCTTTCTTCCACCTAGGGACGCTGAAATTTTTACAGATGATATCAGTGGCGAGTTCCAGGGAGTGGGAATGGAAATTGCCATCAGAAATGGAGTATTGACTGTTGTCTCTCCGCTAAAGGGAACTCCAGCATTTAATGCGGGCATTAAAAGCGCTGATATAATTCTTTCTATCGATGGAGTTTCATCTCGTGGCATGGATATATCGGATGCGGTTAGTAGGATTCGCGGCCCGAAAGGGTCCGTTGTTACTCTTGAGATTGTTCGCGAGGGGGTGGCAGATTCTTTTGAGATAGATGTTACTCGAGACACCATCAGCATCCCTACGCTCAACCACGAGCTTCGCGAAGACGGTATATACTCCATTGAGCTTCTCAATTTTTCTGCGGTATCACCTGCGCTGTTCCAGAATGCACTTAGGGGATTTGTACAATCCGGATCCGATAAGCTGTTGCTCGATTTGCGCGGGAATCCTGGCGGATTTCTTGGCGCTTCAGTTGATATTGCAAGCTGGTTTTTACCGACCGGTAAGGTGGTGGTAACGGAAGACTATGGCGACAAGCAAAGCCCGCTTGCACACCGAAGCCGCGGATACGATATTTTTAACGAAAATCTTAAGATGGTAATTTTGGTAGACGGCGGCTCTGCATCTGCGTCGGAGATTCTCGCAGGCGCACTCCAACACTACGGCATAGCAACGCTTGTGGGAGCTAATACATTTGGGAAGGGCTCTGTGCAAGAGCTCGTGGACATTACGTCTGATACTTCATTAAAAATCACGGTTGCAAGATGGCTACTTCCAGGAGATGAAGTCATCCCAGAAGATGGCATCGCACCGGATGTGGATGTGGAGGTAACAGAAGAAGATATTGAAACAGGAAGTGATCCGCAACTTGAGAGGGCGTTGGAGATTTTGTTGGAGGAGTAAAAAACGAAAAAAGTGAGCCCAGCAGGAAACTGCTGGGCTCTGTGTCTCTTATCTTCATCCCGCGAGCGAGACACTTTACTTCGGGATATATCTCTGTTTGTGTCCCTGTAACAACCGAGAGACGTTGTTTACAGGTAAGTTCAATAACTTGAACACCCATATCTTAACAGATTATATTTTTGATCTGTCAAGGAATATAGGTAATGTGCACACACATTTGGACGGTTTCATTTGCAGGAGCAAATTAAAGCTTTACAACAGCCCGCGTCTCAAGGTCTTTGAGGTAATCCGCGACAGTGAAGTTGCCGAACATTTCCTCCCTCAAGTACTTTTGGGCATGGTTCCAGAGCGGTGAACGCTTTTTGATCTCCCCACCCCAATCGTAACGAAGAGAAATTAGGTTCACTTCAATCAACTCGTTCATAAGCTATATCTTCCTTGATGGCGAAATCGAGAGCCGCACGGTCTACACCGGTCTGGCCACCCGATATGATTTTAGAAATCATGAGATAGCCCCCCTTGGCTACTGTTGATGAATTTTCTGCCATTAAAGTAACATTATAATTAAGAAATGTCAAATTCATATATTTGGAAACTGCGCTAGAATGGGGGTATGAAAATAATCTTACTAAAAGACGTGCCGAAGTTGGGGCAGGCAGGGGAGGTGAAGGAAGTAAAAAATGGTTATGCACAAAGTATGCTCATTCCAAACGGGCTCGCTGAGATGGCGACCGATAAAAAAATAGAAGCACTTGAAAAAAAGAAGGACGAAGTTCAGGCACAAAACGAAGCGAAAGAAAAGGAACTAATTTTTTCACTTAATGCACTCGATGGAAAAAAGATAACAATGAAATTGCCTGTGAATGAAAAAGGACATTTATACAAGCAAATAACTAAGGAAGATATACAAGAGGCAATAAAAAAAGAATCGTCACAAGATATTCCGGTATCTGTAATAGTACTTGAGCATTCTATCAAAGAAGCGGGCCAACATGAAATTCAATTAAAAAAAGCGAAGGTAACTTCGCATATTAAATTAGAGATAAAGGGATAGAGTTAAATCACATCTACTACCTTTCGCTTTTTCATATTGCCGTCAAATTTTGTTTTTCGCGCCTCACGGAACTTTACAGTTCCTTCAGCAAGTGCAAAAAGTGTGTGGTCGTTTCCTGTGCCAACATTTTTACCGGCCATTACCGCGGTGCCTCGCTGGCGCACAATCACTTGTCCAGGCTTAGTTGCCTGTCCGTCAGCGAGCTTTACCCCAAGATATTTTGGGTTTGAATCGCGTAGGTTTTTGGCAGAACCACCTGCTTTTCTATGTGCCATACGTTATTATGTAGCGATGAGTATAAGAGATAAAGCGATGATAATCAAGGGTTTTTTGATAACAATCGGGAGTGAATGGATAGTGATTTTAATAGTTATTTTGGTGGGATTTGGAGGGTTTGCATTAGGGCGGCTTTCAGGGCTCCAGAATGCCCAAAATACAGTCCAGACAGCCTCTGCGTCGGGAAGCCTGGAAAGCTCGGAAGTGTCAGAGAAGGCTCCAGGAGGGCAATTTGTGGCCTCTAGAAACGGCACAAAGTATCATTTCCCTTGGTGTGGTGGCGCGGGGCAGATAGCGGAGCGGAACAAAATATGGTTTGACTCCGTAGAAGAAGCCCGCCGAGCTGGGTACACGCCGGCTAGTAATTGCAAAGGACTTGAATAAAATAAATGAAAAGAAAAAAGCTTAGACGATATGCGCTGTCAGCACCTTTCTTTGCCGTGGGATTTGTCGGTTTGCTTATCCCAATTCTGCAGGGATTTTTGTTTTTAGGTATCGGGATTCTTATTATCGCCAGTGAAAATCCACGAGTTAAATATTGGGTGGAAAAAAGAATTGAGCCGTACCCGCGAATTAATCGGATTTTTAAAAAATACATTGCAGAATATTTAGAAAGGTAGCGCCGTCAGATTACATCTGACGGCGCTAATGGGATCATCACAGGACGAACATTTCTGACATTCGTTAGTCTCCCATTTTTCAGAATTTATAAACTAGCTCCATTCCTACAAAAACGGTACTATATTGTCAAATATGATTATTATTGACGTGGAAGCATCAGGCACCGAATATCATAAACACTCAATTGTCTCATTAGGGGCGCTTGATTTTGATAATCCGAGCAACCGTTTTTATGAAGAGTGTAGGATTTGGGATGGAGCGCATATCATGGATGGGGCACTTGAAGTGAACGGATTTACCAAAGACGAAATTACTAACGAAAATAAACAAACCGAAAGTGAACTTGTAAAGAATTTCTTAAATTGGACATCCGATGTCCAAGATAGGACCTTGGCGGGGCAAAATGTTTCTTTTGATAGGGATTTTGTAAGAGCGGCAGCCGAGCGGGCGGGGGAGAACTGGGAGCTTGCGTATCGTACAGTGGACTCTCACTCACTATGTTGGATGCATATTGTAAAGAGGGGAATGAGGCCCGAAATCGATCATAAACATCATCGCTCGGCCATGGATCTGGATTATGTACTTAATTATTGTGGCATTCCGGAAGAGCCAATGCCGCACAATGCATTGACTGGCGCGCTCTCCCACGCAGAGGTAATTTCACGTTTACTTAACGACAAAAAACTTCTCACCGAGTTTGATCAATACAATATTCCGTGGCTATAGAAAACACGAAACATCAGATCTTAGTGTATTGCGTGTCTCTTTTGAGATTTCTTTAAGTGTGATGTAGTGTCTAGAAAGAAGTGAGCTAGGAATTGCACAGGAGGCAATAGTGGGAGAACAATCTGGAGCTTCTGAATTGGTTAGGTCGCGGGTTTTTTTGAAGGGATGCTGGAACCACGTACGGGATAAACAGATGGGTGGAAAAAATATCAGGGTACCTAACCCAGCCGACGTTACAAAAGAGAACATAACTCCTGACGAACTCCTTGCGTTGATAGATAATATCAAGGCAATGGAAGGCAGGTAGGTGAGTGATATCAAAGCATGCGCCAGATATGGTTTTGATATCGTCGAGCTACGGAACCATAAAAAAATACGCCTTATGCAAAATTCTCCGCGATAAGCGTATGGAAACTCTTTGACCCCGACCTCGCGCCGGGGCTCTTTTTTAATATCCAAAACTAGGACATCGGATGTCCTAGTTTGTTCCGTTTTAAAATTTTGAAATATGGCATTTTTGAGGTATGTTTTCAGTATGGAAATACTGGTAGAAATTGTCGTCGCTGTTGTTATTATTGTTATTATCCTGGTGGCGATTTTACGCCAGGTAAACCAATACGAGAGGGGAGTGATGTTTTTAATGGGACGCTATACCGGGCTTAAAGGGCCGGGATGGCGTATTGTTATCCCTGTTTTCCAGCAAATGCGAAAAGTGGATTTGCGTGTGAAGGCTGTAGATGTGCCGCAACAACAAGCAATTACCAAAGACAACATTTCAGTTAGTGTGAATGCCGTTATTTATTACAAAGTATCGGACGCTGACAAAGCAATCTTGCAGGTGGAGGATTTCTTTTTTGCGGTAAGCCAGTTGGCACAAACTACAATGAGAAATGTGGTAGGGGAGATAGAGCTAGATGAGCTACTCGCAGGACGAGAGAGGGTATCCGACCGCATTCGTCAGACTGTTGATGAGGCGAGCGATGCGTGGGGAATTAAGGTAGACAATGTTGAGCTCAAAGATGTAATTCTACCTGCAGATATGGAACGAACCATCGCAAAACAGGCAGAAGCAGAAAGGGAAAAGCGGGCGGTGATTATAAAAGCGGAAGGGGAAGTGATTGCGGCTGATAATATGGCAAAGGCGGCTGATATTTTGTCTCAAAAAACAGGCGCACTTCACTTAAGAACTTTGCAATCCCTTAATGATCTTTCATCGGACCAATCAAATACTGTGGTATTCGCGCTTCCGCTTGAAATACTGCGTGCGTTTGAAAAATACAATTCTAAATAACCTAAATAATAAATAAGCTGATAAAAAATGAATCAAAAAGTTGACTTAAATAATGTTCCTAAGCAGTTTTGTGAGAATGTCACCGCGGCTTTTTCTAAAGAATTTTTTGTTATAGCCATGCAGACAGGAGGAAATGCGATTGCGTATGCACTAACACCTCAGCACGCAAAACGCTTGGCTCAATACATGAACCATCAAATTTCAGAATACGAGAAACAGAATGGGGAAATTGACGCAAAATGGGATCCAAACATAAAGAGTCCAATTCAAATAAAGTCCGAGTCAAGCAACGGCGAAAACGGAGAAGAAGCTAAAAGCGAGTAAATATGCATCAAGAAGTAACGTCTGAAATTCGCGAAAAAGTGCTCGCGTTTCTAAACGCGCACCGTAAAATGGTGCTAAGTATTCTTGATAAAGAAAAACACCCTAACTCGTCGCTGTTGTTGTACGCCATAGACGATGATTTCAATGTATATTTCGGTACCCGAAAATGTTTTGGAAAGTACGCGGCGCTCTCGGCAGACCCACACGTGTCGCTCGCGGTGGTGGAAGAAAGTATTGATCCTCTGAAGGTGGTGGACATGCAGGGGCGTGTAGAGGAAATATCCTCCGATGAAATAGTTGAGAGATTAGAATTTTTTGAATCAAAAAATCCATCAAAGTATTACGTAAAAGATGCAGACGATTTTGTGATGTTTAGAATTACGCCCACACACGTGCGCTGGCTTGACGCCTCAAGTGGGGAGTTAAAAATGTACGATATTGTATAGTGTAGGATTATTTACTTGCTAAATTCATACTATGCGGTAGCCTACGATTTAGTCAATCTTGTATAAATACGAAAATACGGAGGTCAACATGCGAAATGGCCAAAAATCCCTAAGGACCAATACCAGCTTAGACGAAAAAAGCGCAAGAATCTTCTCAAATGTGTTTTTAGCGTTTGTGGCCTTGGTTATTTTCGGTAAGTATGAGCTCATCATACTCCATCCGGATCGGCCACAAAAACTCTTTGGGATCATGTGTGATGACAGAGATGCCGCTGATTTTCTGGAGCGCAACTTCAAGAAAAATAATGATCGGGGTAGGTTGATGTATCGTTTGCATATGGCGCGAACAATACGTCAAATGGAGCAAGGTGTAATTGGCAATAAATCCGCTCAAGAGCCAAGTTTTTGCTTGTTTGACTTATGGGAGGTGAAGACTGGAAAACTAAACATTGTTTTTAGACGTGTGCCAGCTACAGTATCAACTACTTTCCAAAAATCTACGATCACTGAGCTGGGCATTTTTCCTGTACTCGGCACCGGTTACATCGTAGTTCTCGATGATTTCCGCGAGAAGCGAGAAGTAAGAGGGGAAAAAGACACTTCACGTTAGTTAGAGGCTCTTGCGAGCCTCACTTTTTTAAACTTTTGAGGCGTAGTTGTTAAAGGGAGAGATGTTCTAAATGTTGCGGTACTTAATGTGGCTGTATTTAGAGATTATATTATAATTATATATGTCGCACAATATATCTTTTGCGACACTACGGTATTACATCTTACGCCTAGGGGTTGATTTAAGGCAGTAAATAGATTATCATTTTCCTCAGCCATTTGATTCAAATTTAAATTGTGCGCCTGGCCCCTTAACCCCCCGTCCGCAGGGCCCCCAGGCGCACACGACCGGCAAGACCTACTGCGCCACATAGTGGTCTTGCCGGTCACTTCTTTTGAATGCTCCCCCGATATTGTGCGACACTAAATTATAGATCTTAATGTTATAGATAATCTAGAGGATTAAGATACGCCTTAAGGGGGGCTACTGGAATGCGAGCATTTGCGCAGTTGGTGCGAGTGCGAACATCGCCGAGACGCACAAGCTGCACTCCGCTACTTTCATATACGGTAAAATGTAGATGCGGGCCGGTTGAATATCCGGTGTTGCCGCTAAAGCCGATGACTTCGCCGGTAGAAACATTTTGTCCGCTAGTTACACCTATATGCGATAGATGTGCGTACAAAGTTGAGAGCCCATTTCCGTGACGCACTAACACCCACTTTCCATAGGAATAGCACCCTGCATATTGGTCTGTGTTCCCTGTTGCTTGTATTGTTCCGCTCAAGGCAGACTTTACAGGCGTACCCACAGAGGCGCGGAAATCTACTCCATTGTGTCCCTGGCCGTTGTAAGCACCCGATTGTGCAAATGCTGTGTTGCCGAAATACTGAGTAATTTTTATCGCGTTTAATGGCCACCTAAGTATCCCCTTCCCTCTAGGTGGAATGCTCGATGGATCCGAAGTATATTCAAGGCGAGATTCAAGCTCTAGAATTGCAGCTTCAAATTCCTCTTTTGCCCGACGTTTTTCTTCTAGAATTTCTTGATATGTTGATTCTTTTTCTTTTGTTTCAGATAAAAGATTTTCTTTCTCTTTTTTAGTAATATCAAGGGCTCTTTTTTGCGAGGAGAGATCATCTCGCTCTACTACAAGTTGGGCAAATTTTTCTTCCGACGCTCCTTTCGCAACAACTAACTCCCCTTTAGCAATCTCAAGAGAAACGAGTTTGTCGCGAAGTACCGTTTGAAATTGTTCAAGTGAGCTCACTTCATCCCAAAATTCTGATGCCTTCCCTGATTTTAGGATTGTCTCCACAAAAGTCTGTGATTCTCCTATATAGATATTGCGAAGTGTTTCGGATAGGGCTGCCGTGCCTCTTTCAATTTTTCCCTGATAGGAGTATATATCACCTTCAAGTTGGGTTATTTCAAGTTCGGTGGTGTTTACTCTTGTTTGCGCGACATTTACGTTTGCGGACACCTTCTGGCGTGTTATATCCAATTCGCGCACGTTGCTTTCAAGGGTACGTTTTTCATTTGCTACGGTATCTAGTTGTTTTTCGTATTCGGCAATTTCTTTTTCAATATTTTCAATTTCCGCGTTGCTTTGCTGAATTTGCTGCTGAATCTCTTCTGCCGTTTGTGCTTTGATAAACAAAAAAGGAAAGCTAAGCAGACTAGCAATCGCAATAATCAAAAGGATATAAAAAATGTTAGTGTTTTTACGCGACATACGATAGCGCGTTTTGAATACGCGAAAGTGATTCTTCTTTACCTAGAATATGTATTAAAGAAAACGGATCAATCGACTTTTCCTTACCGGATAGCGCGTATCTAAGAGGCCACAAAACTGCCCCTCTTCCTTTTGAGTCTGCATAATCCCAAATAAGCGCCTTCACTTTTTCTGAGTCTTTAAAAACGCCCTCATCAGCTGTTCCTATAACTGCCTGTATATACTCCAGATGCTCTTTTGTCTTTTCTAACGTCGTGTCTTTCCATACAATCGCTTCTTTTTTTAGTTCAGGAGAGGCGAAGTAATAATCAAAGTCCCCTTCCCTAGCCATTTCTATTATATCACTCCATACATTTATACGCTCCTTGATGTTGGGAAGTAACTTAATTGCGACTTCTTTATTAAATCGTGGAATGTTTGCATCTTGTAAATACTCCAGTGCCTTTTGATCAAAATCCTGTTCGTCCATATCGCGAATATATTCGCCATTTAGCCATTTGAGCTTTTCTATATCAAACACAGCGCCGCTCTTATGGACCTGACTTATATCAAATACTCGTGTAGCTTCTTCTATTGAAAATTTTTCTTTGTTTTCGCCGGGATTCCAACCAAGAAGCATTAAAAAGTTATTTACTGCTTTCGGCTCAAAACCATCTTCACGTAATTTTTGTACAATCGCAAAGCTATGTTTTCTTTTAGACATTTTTGACCTGTCTGGAGCGAGTATAAGTGGGAGGTGCGCGTATTGTGGTTCTCGATAGCCAAGTGCACGCTGAATAAGAATCTGGCGAGGGGTGTTTGAAACGTGGTCTTCCCCTCTGATCACACAAGTAATGCCCATCTCGAAGTCATCTACTACTGCCGCCAAATGATAAAGTGGCTCTTCTGTTGAGCGAGCAATGACGAAGTCACCGAGTTCTGTGGTGTCAAACGAGATTTCACCCCGTATTAAATCGACGAACGTAACTGTCTCCCCTTTGTTTCTAAGGCGCACTACCGACACCTCTCTTGTTTTATCTTCTTTTGAAGGTTCTTTTGAGATATACGCTTTATCTGAACTAATAAGAGTTCCTATAGCTTTTTTGTGATTTTCTATAAGCTCAGACTGGCGGTATGTCTCGTCAGGTGCAAGGCCTAGCCATTCCATTTGTTCAATAATATCCTTTTCAAATTCCGTTTTGTTGCGCTTCGTGTCAGTGTCTTCAATTCGTAATATAAAATCTCCGTCGTGTTGTTTTGCGTATATGTAGTTAAAAAGCGCAGTGCGAGCGGTGCCTACATGAAAGTATCCAGTCGGGCTCGGTGCAATTCGTGTACGTATTTTTTCAGACATATTATGCATGCTCAAGCGCGGTGTCTAAAATAATGCGTGCAATTTTCGCGGCAGAGCCTGGTCTAGCAAATGTTTTCGCCGCTTCAGACATTTCTTTTTTCGTGTTTTCGTCAATAAGAATGCGATTAATTTCTGCCTCTAAAATATGTTGGGTAACATTTCGCTGTTTTAACACCACGGCAGCACCGCTTCTGGCATAGGAAAATGCGTTTTTCGTTTGATCGTGTGAAATGTCCTCTGGAATTGGAATTAAAATTGAAGGAATCCCCCACGATGCGATTTCAAAAATAGTACCTGAACCAGCCCGAGAAATAACCAAATCAGTTATGCCCGCGACCATACGAAGCGCAAGTGTATTTAAAAGTCCATAGGTGCGATAACGATTGTCGTACCGGAGATTTTCAACTATAGGTTTTGAGATTGCATTAACTTCATCTAAGTTCTCTTTGCCTGTTTGGTGCACAATATTATATCTGGACAATAGCGCAGGAAGTGCATCTAAGATCACATTATTTATTGTTACTGCACCTTGTGAGCCACCCAAAACAAATATCGTTGGCACGCTTGTATCTAATTTTAAAAATTCATGGCCACCTTCGTCCGCTGGATGCTCAATTTCCTTGCGAATTGGATTTCCCACCAATGCGACCTTGCCCCTTACTTTTTGTGAAAATCCTTTCACTGCGTCTGGGTGTGCAATTCCTATCCAGCGAGCAAATGAAGATGACCATTTATTAACAAGACCTGGCGTCGCGTCTGATTCGTGAATAATAACTGGTATGCGAAGCAGACGCGCCGCGAAGAGTGTTGGAAATGCAGCGTATCCCCCTTTGCTAAAAATAACGTCCGGGTACAATGAGAACAATTGAAATATTGCTTTCACAATTCCCCAGATTGTTTTAAAAACATCAAAAAAATTTCTTATGGCGCCCCCTTGCCTGCGTACTTTCCCGGCTGGACTTGGACGATATTCAATCGCATGCGCAAGTAGAGCCGCTGAGTCAAACGGCTCCGGTCCGATGTAGTACAATTTTGGCTCAAGAAGTTTGCGCTCTTTTACCATATCGTGTATTTGCTCTGTCACTGCAATAAGCGGGTAGAAATGCCCACCTGTCCCTCCTCCTGTTAACACGATTTTCATAATTAGATTTTCCTGTGAGTTTACGAATTAGAAAATTTTATACCCCGTGAAATACAATTGCGAAGCAACTGTCCCGAGTGAAGCGACCTGTCTGCGCGCTGACATGCAGCACAGGCAGGGGGATTTCACTGGGGTGTAAGTTTGTTCATTATATCACACGGTTATTTCGACTTTGCGTAGCGAGATATGTTTAAAAGTATACCTATACTGCTAAGAGCCACGATCATGGAAGTACCCCCTTGGCTTATAAATACAAGGGGTATTCCCGTAAGCGGTGCTATTGCTAACATGGCAGCAATGTTTATAAACGCTTGTCCGACAATATAAGTAGTAATACCGGTCGCTAAAATTGCCCCAAAGTAATCAGGAGCTCGAGCAGCAATGGAAAAACCTCTTGAGGCGAGTCCAAGGAAAAGCCCAACTATAGTAATAGAGCCCAAAAAGCCAAATTCCTCAGCCGCAACAGCAAAAATAGAGTCACTCATTGGTTCAGGCAGGTAAGAAAATTTCTGAATACTTTGCCCAAACCCTCTACCGAATGTGCCTCCAGAGCCAACCGCGATGAGTGACTGGCGCACCTGATAGCTTGCCCCTTGAGGATCGCTAAACGGGTTTAGGAAACTCGTGAATCGCTCAAGTACATATGGTCGAGCCATCATAAGCGCCCCGAGACCGATAATTCCTATAAGCAAAATGACTGCAATTTGTTTCCACTTTGCTCCCGCGGCAAAAAACATTGCAGCCACTGAAGCTATGATAATAATTAGAGTTCCTGTGTCAGGCTGTAGTAATAAAATAAGCGAAGGAACGGCAAGTATCGCCACCAAAACTCCTATACCATAGCGCCAGTCATCAAGGCTCACTCTATATTTTGCCAGATATGATGCGAATAATAGAATTGTCCCGATTTTCAGTGCCTCCCCTGGCTGAAATGAAATAGGACCTATCAATAACCAACGCTTTCCTCCACCGGACTCAAGTCCAAGGCCTGGAACAAATACTAATGCAGTTAGAAATGCCGATGCCACAAATAGGTGTGGTGCCCATTTTTTCCATATTCGGTAGTTCATCTTACTTACAATGTATGCAATAAAAAGACCGCCAAAAATTCCAAGTACAATATGATTTAAAGCGATTGAAAAAACAGAAATATTACTACGGGCAAGCAATCCGAGTAAAGCAGACGCAAATATTACGAATCCCGCAACTAACAGTGCGGATACAAAAAACAGCAAAAGAGTGTCTGCACTTTTTCGAACTTTTAACATACTAGCCGGCAATAAGTGCAAAAATGACACCCGCACTTGCAAATATTATAGAAAGTACCCAATAGCGCATTGTCACTTTATAGCCAGGCCAACCGATTGCCTCAAAATGATGGTGCAGTGGTGCAATGCGAAATAATTTTTTCCCGTACATTTTTTTGTAAGTAATTTGAATTGCATTTGAGACAACAGTTGCGACAAGCAAGGCGCCGATTATCGGGAAAGCAAAAATTCCAATCCCTTCACCTAAGGTGTCAGTCATAAATGCCAATACCGCAATAGTAAGTGTGAGCCCCATCGTTCCCGTTTCTGTCATATAAAAGCGTGCCGGAGGAATATTAAACCAAAGAAAGGCAAGAATAGATCCAACAAGCATAGCCGAAAACGCGGCAAGATTTATTTGTTCCTGTGAAAAAGCTATTATGGTGTATGAAGCAAAAACAGAGGCAAATACACCTCCCGAAAGGCCGTCAATACCATCTATCACTCCGCTTGCATAAATTGCAACTGACACAAAAATAAAAAATGGAATGATAAGCCACCCAATCTCCAAAGGTTCAGAAAACGGAATTCCCACAGACGTTATCTCAAGTTTTTTCCAAAACCACCACCCAATAAACAGCGACATCACGAGAATCACAGATATGCGTCGTTTGAGTGAAAGGCCAGTTCCCTTTCCGCGTATATCAAGCAAATCATTCACAAATCCAACGAGTGCCCCCACGATTAGGGTCACGAGTGGAATCCAGGTTTGGTCACGTGACAGGAAATCAAGTTTTATAGTTGCACTTGAGCCGGCTATTTTAGCGATGAGATAAACACTAACGATGGTGATAAGAGCACTTCCCCACACAACAATTCCTCCCATTCGTGGAGTTTTCCTCTCGTTTTCTTTATGAAGGCGATTAAACTCAACGGCTTCTGTACCGTCTAAAGCCACTTTCCCAGGGCTTTTTTTCCATACTTTGTATTTATATAGATAGTGAGCAATTGTAGGTGTAATAAATATACCTACGCTGAAAGAAATAACCGCAGGTAAGACCACCTTTACCAAATCTGCAATAATCATACTTCCCTACTATAGCACTAAATGTAGGCCTATTTTAGTGCAAAAATTGCCCCAAACTAGGACATCGGATGTCCAATAATTAGGCTAATTTTGGTTGCGTATTGTATTTCTGGTCGCTTCTACAAGTTTTTTCATATCACTAAATCGCCCGTCTTGTGTAGATCCCAATATAACCGCAATAACTGGGCGATCTAATCCCACATCAAACACAACAACTAAATTACCGCCAGCTAAATCAGTAAAACCTGTTTTACCTCCGATAAGTCCGGGTATCTCCCCCAGGGCGACATTAGTGTTATATGCTTCGTGCACAAGCCCACCTGATGATTGCAGTAACACGCCATCTTTTGCAGTAGCGGAAAGTATATGAGGTATCTCACGCAGAATAAATAACATAAGCTGCGCAACATCCCGCGCTGAGCCGTACGCGCTTGCCATTGTCTCGCTTTCATCAAGACCGCTAACATCAGTAAAGTATGTTTGGGGCAAGGCAAGTTCAAATGCTTTTTCATTCATACGCCATATTGCGCTTCCTGTACTTGGTGCATTAATATATTTCGAGCGAATACGGCCTTCGGAAGCCTCAGCCAATGCCTCTGCACCGTCATTTGAAGATTCGATAAGAGTAAAATCCATTAAATCTTGAGCTCTCCAAACTTCATTTTCAAAAAGTCCACTATCTCCTTCTCGCGAAAGAGCGCGAGCGGTGATTGTTACCGGAGTGTCCGGACTTAATACTTCATTTGCAATTGACACGAGCATCAACTTTGTAATTGACGCAAGTGGAAGTTGTTTTCCTGCATTTTTGTGAAATAAAATATCCCCTTTCTTTACGTCGTATACTATTGCCGCATTTCCGATAACTTCAATGTTTGAAAAATAATTTTCTGTAGGCTGCACCGCTAATGCTAACTGGGCATTTCTGCTGTCATCTAGTACATCTCCTATATAATTTGCACTTACTAAAAGTAAAAGTACTGCCAACAATACAAAACCACCGACAAATGAACGCTTATTTAACATTCTAGTTTCATTCATCATATTCATTCGAAATTTCTTTTTGCGTTTCAGAAAATGTATGCAATTGCTCGCTAATTTCTGAAAATTCTGGTAATTCTTTCTGCGAGGTAACGCCTAAATGTGCCAATAATTCAACCGTTGGCCGATAGACATATTCTCTAGAGTCATTTGGGTTTTTCACTCGTTCAATCATTTTTCGCATCAACAATAGACGCACTGTCGAGGACGAATTTACTCCGCGTATATAGTCAATTTTAGAGCGCGTCGAGGGCCCAATATACAAAAGTATTGCAAGTACTTCTAGTCCTGCTGCACCGATATCTCTTTCGATCGCTTTTTGCTGCACTGCGTTTAATTTTTCGGATATTTCGGGAGTAGTAGCGAGCCCTATCGCAGAATCGGTTTGGATGAGTGTTATGCCAGTTCCCTCCCTTTTCAAGATACGCCCAGAGAGTGTTTTGACCGCATTTTCAGCCTCCGAAGCAGAACATTCAAGTAATTTCGGGATGCGATTTTTATATAAAACGTCACCCTGCACTAGAAGAAGGGCCTCCAGTGAGGCTGCTAAATCTGCTTTATTGTTGCTATTTTCATCCATATTTAGTCGCCATATCGTGGCGTTCCCACATTGTCAGACTCAACCATAATATCACCAAAAGTTCCAGATTGTGAGGCAAATATACTCCCTCCCTTTAGGATTTCTAGTAGCGCAAGAAAGTGCACCACGACCTCTTCCTTTGAGGCACCTGCGGTAAGTGAACCAAAGGATGTTCGTGCCGCTTGTACAAAACGTTTAGAAAGATTTTCAATCATTTCTTCAAGAGAAACGACTGGTGCGATATTCGCAGTTTCCTTGAAAGCCATTGTCGGAAGTGCTTCAACTAAGGTTTTGGCCGCCGCTATTACCTGGGAAAGCTTTGTCTCCCCAGGTAAAAACTTTTCGTTTGAAATACTGGCACCTTTTGAAAGCACGAGTGGCGCACTCCCCCAGATGTTACTTATATTTTTTGCGGCCTGTTTAACCAGCTTGTATTGCGCAAGCCGACGTTCAAGTTCTTCTATACTTTCTTCCTCTTCTTGCGTGAGTTCCAAAGACGGTAATAGTGAACGTGATTTAATTAAAAGAAGTGTTGCCGCAACTAACACGAATTGGGCCGTTTCCCCTATTGGCATTTTTTCTGTATTTGAGATGTACTGCAAATAATCGTCAGTAACCTCAGACAGCGAGAGCTCGTTTATATACAACTTTCGTCCTTGTATAAGTGACAAAAGCAAATCCAAAGGACCTTCAAAGTGTGATGTCTGAACAGTAAACTGGGGCATATCACAAGACAAACATTCCGTTTTTGTAAATGACTTTTTCTTTTCCATCGTGTAGATGCGCTGTTACTGTTCGCTCTATCGTGGAGATGATATCAGTGTGAACAGACGAGTCGTTAAAACCAAGTTTTTCGGATTGCTTTTTTGTGAGTTTTGAAACGTCACCCGTGTACGCGTCTTTATAAGCTGCACCGAGCGCAATATGAGTATTTCCATTTGAGCCGCCCATATTCTCATCGAAAAGTGTCTCAGCCATAAATTTTGTTATTTTAGAATGGCGCTTGTCGGTGAGTGAAAACTCACCTACCTTATCCGCACCCGGAGTCGCGATCATTGCCTTAAGCACTTTTTCATTTTTTCTTGCTTTACTTTTAAATACCCTTCCCTTTTTAAATTCAAGCTCAATCCCAGTGATAAGATTTCCGTAACGATACAGTGGTTGATTAAAACGTATCCACCCTTCGGTCCCACGCCAATCCGGCGAGGTGAATACTTCAAAACTAGGTATATTTGCCCCGCCTCCGCCGAGCCATTGGCGTTTTTCCCCCGGCGTGATCCACAAATCAACATCTTTCCCAAAAACGTGGAATTTTTCCGTTTTTTTAGTAATCGCATTTAATTTTTTTCGATTTTGCTCAATTTCTGATTGTACTTTTCTCCAACTCTTTACAGGATCCTTGTCGTTTAAAAAACACGCTTTTTTTATTTGCGCCCAGTACTCCTTCTCTGTTATTTGCGCTTCTTTTGCCATTGCGGACGTCCCATATAGACAAAGTGTCCAACTAAATTTACCTTTAGCTTCTTTTTGGTTGCGCCAATCCATATAAGGCTTATATGCCTTACCGCGTTGCATTATTTTTTTGGTGTCAATACCTTTAAGCTCGTGGGGATTAGTTTCAGCAATAATGTAAATAGAATGATCAATTTCATCTACAAGTCCACGCATGTATTTTGCCGGAAAGAAGTTCAACTGATGCGATTTTGCCCTGAGGTAAAAATCCTTTCCAATTTGGTAGCGGTCATTTCCGTCCGGGAGATAATTGGAAATGATATTCCCACCTGATTCCAAAATTTCGTTTCGTATCGCCACGTATAATGGCTTTGAAATCTCACTTGCGATAAGTAATACCACGTCGCCTTTCTTTATTCCCTTCCCGCTCCAAAGAGCGTAATGCACCATCACTTTCGCGTAATTTTGGAGAATTTTTTTAGAAGGAATATACTCCATATTATTTATTTTCATCGCTAGATAGAAGTGTGTCGATGCGATTCATGTCACGAGGAAACGGTGTCGCCTCTTTTACGTTTGGAAGTTCAAGCATACGTGCTGTAAAGCGCTCTAATCCGGTTGAACATCCCCCATGCGGGGGGATGCCATATTTGTGCATTTGCAGGTAGAAGGCAAATTTTTCCGGATCCAACCCTCTATTTTTCATAGCTTCAAGCATTTCATCATAAACATGGAATCTTTGCGAACCGCTGTTTATCTCAAGGCCTTTGAAAAGAAGGTCGAATCCTGATGATATATCAGGATTTTCTTTATCAGGGTACGTATAAAAAGCGCGCCTCTTTGTCGGAAAATGAGTTATGAAAACAAAATCGCTACCGTGTGTTTTTTGCGCCCATTCGCAAATTTGTCGTTCATGCTCGGGCTCTAGATCTGGCTCCCCTACCGCTTTGCCACCGAATTCTTTTTCAATAACTTCCTGCGCCTCTTTGAGAGTAAGATACGGAAATTCACCGTTAGGTAACTTTGGTATTTCAACCTCAAACCTTTCAAAAATAGCTTTATGTTTTTCTCCCACCACTATACATACATCGCGAATTATTTCTTCAAGCATTTTTGTAACATCGCGATAATCCTTAATAAACGCCATTTCAAAATCCATCTGTGTGATTTCACTTAGATGCCTTGTGGTTGCGTGCTTTTCCGCACGGAACACCTTTGCCACTGTAAACACTCGTTCAAAAGCACCTGTCATAATTTCCTTGTAAAGTTGCGGGCTTGTGGCAAGAAACGCACTTTTATCTTTAAAGTATTCCAGCTTGAACGCCTCCGCCCCACCTTCTGCGTCACCTCCCACAATTGCCGGTGCTTGAAATTCTGTGAAGTCACGCTGTATAAGTGCAGAGCGGTACTGCTGTACTATGGATGCTTGTAGTGTAAAAATGTCTCTTTCGCGCCCTGAGCGAATGGTATACGGACGGTAATCAAGGAGGGTATCCAGATTTACTTCAGTGTCTCTCTCAAAAGGAAGCTCTTGTGCTTCCGTAAGCACTTCAATTTTTTGAATGGAGAGCTCAATGTTGCCATTTGGCTCATCTTTTTTCATATTGTCAGGGCGCTCCTTTACTTCCCCTTCAATCCTAACTACCCATTCCCCCCGCAATGTTTCGGCAACCGCAAACGCTTCCTCATTTTTTGCGTTTACCACTGCTTGCACGTTTCCGCTCCTATCTCGAATGACTAAAAAAATTAGCTTCCCATGATCTCGGCGCACATCAATCCATCCAGAAACGGAAGCAGTCTTTCCGATATGCTGATCCAGTTCTCCAATTAATGTCCTTTCCATAAAGAAATTTCAAAACTTAAAACTCAAAACACCACAGTATGATAATTCATTTTATCATACTGCTACTCCTATTTTTTCTCTCACGACCTTCATTTTATCATACTGCTACTCCTATTTTTTCTCTCACGACCTTCATTTTTTCCGACGCTATATCTTTTGCTTTTTCACTCCCCTCTCTCAATACTTCAGTAATCTCTTCGTCAGAAATGTGCGATCTTTTTTCTCGCATAGGAGCCACCATTTTCTCGATGTCCTCAATCAGTGCCTCTTTAAGTGCTTTGTAGTTTCCGACATTTGCTCTATACAGCTCTTCCAATTCATCTTTCGATCGGAAGAGTTTATGAATAGCATATACGTTTTCCGGCCGCTCTCCCCCCGAATCGGTAACAATACTCATCACTGCATCGCTTATTTCATCTTTCGTGCCAAACAAAGAAATTGTGTTTCCATAACTTTTGCTCATTTTTTGCCCGTCCGTTCCTGGCACCGTTGCTACTTCTTCCAAAATCAGTGCTTCAGGCAAATTGAACGTGTCTCCAAATGTTCTGTTAAACTTTTCCGCTGTATCTCGTGCGTATTCTACGTGCTGTTGCTGATCTTTACCTACCGGCACAATATCCGCATCATAGAGAAGAATATCTGCTGCCATAAGCATAGGATACGTAAAGAGCCCCACATTTGCCTCAAGGCCTTTTGCAACCTTATCTTTGTAAGCGTGTGCTTGCATAAGGAACGGGACTGAAACTAGACAATTAAAAATCCAAGCAAGTTCAGTGTGTTCTGAAACATCAGATTGTTTGAAAATGGTTGCTTGCCTAGGATCAATGCCAATTGCTAAATAATCCTTGACCACATCAAGCGTGTTTTGGCGTACCATATTACCATCGTGAATAGAAGTTAATGAATGATAGTCGGCAACCATAAGGTAACTCTCGTACTCAGTGTACACTTCTCCAAAAGGCTTGAGTGCTCCAAAATAATTTCCTATGTGTAGACGCCCCGAGGACTGAAGACCTGTGAGAAGCCTTTTCTTAGTAGACATACTGACGATAGTAACAGAAAAAATAGCGCTACGAAAGGCGGTTTTTGGC
>Ga0066639_10001606_pt1 | contig 20139 bp, 21 predicted proteins | sample CryGeyCG2114_010_2_FD_59504 | JGI IMG/M metagenome (GOLD analysis project Ga0066639, IMG submission 59504) | Groundwater microbial communities from aquifer - Crystal Geyser CG10_big_fil_rev_8/21/14_0.10 | ecosystem: Environmental > Aquatic > Deep subsurface > Groundwater | place: USA: Utah...
GGGTAGAGCAGTAGGCTTTTAACCTATTGGCCGTGGGTTCGATTCCCACCTGACCCACCATGATCTGTACTGATCTGTACCCCATACGTACAGGGCGAGTGTGCGCCATATAAAGAAAACATTCTGATACAAGAAACACGCTACAATGTCTGTAATGAAAGTAGCTATCGTTCATGAACTTTTAACTAGGCGCGGCGGCGCAGAGCGCATCGCGCGCATATTCGCCGACATGTTCCCGGAGGCTCCTGTGTATACGCTTTTGTATAATGAGAAGAAACTCGGCGAATGGATTCCAAAGGAGCGGGTGCGCACAGCAAAGCTTCCCGTTTCCCGTTTCCCGTTTCCCGCTTTCATCCGTTACAATCACCACCTCCACCTCCGCCACTTCCCGAAAGCTGTGGAAGCTTGGGATTTCTCGGAATTCGATCTTGTACTGAGCAGCTCCTCTGCCTTCGTGCACGGAATTATCACAAATGGGAATCCCAAGCACATCTGCTACATCCACTCCCCTGCCCGGTATCTGTGGGATTCCATGCATGAGGTTGTACAAAGAGCATCCCAAGGACCACTGGGGTGGCTTAAGCGACAGTGGCTCGAGCGCACCTTCCATGCGCTCCGCATATGGGATGCCGAATCAGCCGACCGTCCAGACGCTCTTATTGCCAACTCCAAAGAAGTACAGCGAAGAATAGAATGCTACTGGCGACACGGGAGCAACGTGCTGTATCCACCCATCGAAGATTTTTGGATGGAGAAGGATGTGCAAAAAAAGAAGAAAGACTTTTACCTCATTGTCTCTACGCTCACACCGTACAAGTGCATCGACCGTGCCATAGGAGCCTGCAATAGCCTCAAAGTTCCTTTGAAAATTATAGGAGAAGGATGTGACAGAAGACGACTGCAGAAGATGGCAGGCCCCACCGTGGAGTTCCTTGGCTACCAATCAAACGAAGCAGTGCGCGATCTCTACAGCCAAGCAAAGGCTGTGCTCTTCCCCGCAAAGGATGACTTCGGTCTGGTTCCGGTAGAGGCCATGGCCTGCGGTGCTCCGGTGATAGCACTTGGCGAAGGCGGAGCACTGGAAACGGTGCAGGATGGTGAAACAGGATTCTTCTTCCATGAGCCAACAGCAGATGCGCTGGAAGAAACTATGCACCAAACACGTGCCATAAGCATAGATCCCGCGCATTGCCGTGCGCATGCGAAAAGATTTGGAAGGGACCGATTCGAAAAAAGCATACGGGAAACAATAGACATGCAATGTGTCGGTTGTACTTAGGCTCTTGCAACCAGTACTCCCCCAAGCACAATCAATACAGAACCTACCAGTAGTTGCGGCACGCGTACTTCCCGCCACTCCGCAAAAATCCACAGTGCGAGGAGCACGGTAATGAGTGTATTCATGTTAAAGAGTGGTGTGAGCACACCAATGGGTGACCCGTAGCGGCTTATGGCAAGTACCACGGAACCGGTGCCGAGCCCCCACCCCAGACCCACCAGAACCGAGAAGAGTCCGGATGAAGTGGAAAATGTTCTGTCGCCACTCACGAGGAGAAAAATAATGCCCATACCTATAGCCCCCAGACCTGCACCCACCAGATACGCACCTGCAGCCATACCGGATGCGGAAACCATCCGGGCTGCAAGGTTCACAAGACCAAAAATGACTGCAGGAAGCAGGCCGCCAATGAGGAGACCCACTGTTTGGGAACTCATGAGAAGAGAGTCTGAAGCTGATCGGGCAACTGCAATCCCAATGCATCGTAAGTGAGAGGAGTTGCCATACGCCCTTTGGATGTGCGCTGCAGATACCCCTGCTGAATAAGGTATGGTTCGTACACATCTTCCAGCGTCTCTTCTTCTTCCGCAATGGTCGTAGCCAGCGTGGAAAGTCCCACGGGCCCACCCCCAAACTTCTCCACGAGTGACTGGAGTATTTCGCGATCTGTCGGATCCAGTCCCCGCTCATCTATGCCCAGCGAGAGAAGTGTCTCCAATGTACGATCATGGGAAATGATGTGCTCGTTTTGTACCTGTGCAAAGTCCCGCACAGCACGCACGAGCCTATTAGCTATACGCGGCGTAGCACGACAGCACCCGGCAAGATGTTCTGCCACACGGTCAGCGAGCTGCACATGGAAAATCTCGGCAGACCGTTCAATAATCCGCTCCATTTCTTCCGGGGAATAGAATGAAAGTTTAAAGGAGTGCACAAAACGATCCCGCAGCGGTGCACTCATGGAGCCCGCTTTCGTGGTGGCTCCCACGAGTGTGAAGGGCTGTAGATCCAGACGCATAGAGCGTGCAGTAGGCCCCTTCCCTATAACAAGATCAATGGCAAAGTCCTCCATGGCACTGTAGAGAACCTCCTCTATGGCAGGACGCAAACGGTGGATCTCATCTATAAAGAGGACATCGCCCTGCTCTATGTTCGTAAGTAGCGAGGCGAGATCTCCGGGTTTTTCTATGGCAGGACCACTGGTAATACGCAGATGGGTTCCCATTTCCTTAGCCATAATATGTGCAAGTGTTGTTTTGCCAAGACCCGGAGGTCCATGGAGTAACGTGTGACCCAGGGATTCTTTCCGCTTGCTTGCCGCTTCTATATACACAAGAAGATGCTCTTTAATCTTCGCCTGTCCCACGTACTCCTCAAGAGTCCTTGGGCGCAGTGTCTGTTCCAGCATATCATCTTCACCCACCGTCTGAACGGGCCGCACAACTGCCTCTGCTTTCTGTGACCGCGTAAGTGCCATAGGTACATCTTATACCACCACAGGAGCATCATCACCTTTTTTAGAAGAAGATATGGAAATCCAAACCCCTGGAGCATGGAGATGACCCAGAGAAACAGCACAAGATATATGAGAGAGAATCGTTCGCTACATCTTCTTCATGCTCTACCTTCTCTATATCGTCTTCGCCTTTGTGTGTACAATCCCTCACATGCGCATGAAAAATTCTGTTTCCATCTCCGTTGGTCTGCTTACAGTGCTTGTTGTGCTGGGAGCACTGGATGCGCTGCTCATAGAAAATGAGAGACTTCTTGCGCACAGAGAAAGAGCAAACACAGAAACGGCAGGTGAACACACAGAAAGTAGTACCTCTTCGGCAACTTCCTCCCAGAGCCAGGCAACAGAACCACAGGGCCCGGATGTGCTCAAACTTCTTGCCGCAGAAGGAATTTCTCTAACGGATTCCACAAAGGAGCACAGTCTTATAGAGCAAGTGATTCCGGCTGACGTAGCGACCATCCACACATTCATCCTCATGAAGGACAATGACCGCATAGGACTCATGGCCTGGGCAGACTCACCACAAGTCACTGCTTATTTTTTGGGCTTGAAAGAAGCATTACATTCCACGTTTTCCACGGAAATGCATGACCTGATAGATGAAGTGCAGGAACAACCAGGAAAACCTCCTCGCACACTGCTCACCTTTATAGACCCCCGCATCAATGAAGATCGTGTTGTTTTCGTACGCATACGACAGCGACTCTATGAATTTCATGTTGCCGCAGGCAAAGACGACGTCGTATTTGAGCTCATCGAGGCGCTTACGTACTAGCTTAGCTAGCTTGATTAGCGAGACTAGCTTCGTTAGGGTTTGTCTTTTTCCTTTGTACATTGTCTTTTTCCCTTGAGATAGAGAACAAATGATACAAGGAACAATGAGAGAAATTGGAAGCTAATCTCGCTCGTGAAGCTAATCTCGCTAAGGAAGCTAGTGGAGCTAATTATCCGTGAAATGATTGACCACCTACCTACGCTCTCTATAGAGTATCTCGGCTATATTCGATTATTACCCTCAGTGTACATGGCAAAAGCAGTCATGAAAGTCATCAAAGTGCAAGCACGTGGTGGGCAGGCAAACCCTGCACCTCCCTTGGGTCCTGTGCTTGGTCAGGCCGGCATAGACATCAACGGTTTTTGCACACAGTTTAACGAGAAAACCAAGGACCGCATGGGTCAGGTGATTCCTGCGGAGATTACGGTGTTTGAAGATCGCAGTTTTACGTTTATTCTCAAGCAACCACCTGCTGCCTCTCTCATTCTTGAGAAAGCAAAAATTAAAAAGGGTAGTGGTGAGCCAAACAAGCTAAAGGTGGGTTCTCTCACTAAGGCACAGGTAAAAGAGATAGCAGAAATAAAAATGCCTGACCTCAATGCCGGCAGTATGGAAGCAGCCATGGAGATTATTGCAGGTACGGCAAGGAGCATGGGAGTGACAGTTGAAGGATAGGAAAGAAACCCACCAGAAACCATAATTTATCGCCTCCGCAATGGTTTTAAGGTGCGAAGAAGGCAGAGAGACCGTAGGCTGATGCCTACCCTTACCTTGTACCACAATCCACTAATGGAAGATGCTTCGCTCCTCTCAACCATCTTTAGTTTTGTGAGCGTATTCTACGGGCTCCTCGTTCCCCTCCTGGTTCTCCAGGCTGTTGCGCTCCTGTTCATCCCCAGTTTGATGAAACCGGGAGCACAGCCCTCCGGTGTGGGTGCGGCAATTTTCTCCTATCTCATGGAATCTGTGGGCATTCTTCTCATGACTGTTGGCGCACTGCCGACTGTTATCAGTGTACTGGCCGGTGTGGAACTTTCCGGCACTACCTACTTTACCCTTCTCGTGCTCTTCGCTGCCGGAGGCTTACTCTTCCTCTGGCACGACAACCGCGTACGGGAAATAGAGGATGCCTCGCGTGCGGTCCCCGCCACTATCTTTATGTACATGTTCAAAATCATGGGATTCCTCATTGTATTCCTGTGGGTCCTCTCTCTCTTTACCACCCTCATGCAGGGCATTCCCACGGAACAGGGTTGGTGGATACTACCACTGGTCATGATCGTGTACGGAACACTGCTCACATGGTGCACTCATGCAGAGACCCGCAGTGGAACACAGAGCGTCTTTAGAAGCATAACAACGAGCTCTTCTTCTGCAAGAAAGACAAAAAAAGCGCCCCTCCGGAAGAGGGCATCTTCCTCCAAGGGAAGAAAAAGGTAAGAAATCCGTTGCAAAGACCGTACGTCACGTTAGGCTACCCGTCGTGGGAGTCCCTTGGGACATTTGCACCACGTTTCCCCTTTTCTTATGACAGCACCAACGAAGCCCGTCCGCAAGCGCGGAAAGAACTACACCGCCAAAGCGGCTCTTATTGAGAAAGACCACTACTCCGTCGCAGAAGCTACTGAACTGCTTACAAAAATCAGCACCACAAAGTTTGATGCGACTGCAGAGGTACACATCCGCATAGGTGCGGATACCACACAGGCCGACCAGCTTGTGCGCACAATCGTGACCTTGCCGCATGGCACGGGCAGATCCGTTCGTATAGCAGCCTTTGTACCGGACGACAAAATAGAAGCAGCCAAGAAAAGCGGTGCAGACCGTGCCGGCAACGCTGACCTCATAAAAGAGATAGAGGCAGGAAAAATCGATTTTGATGTTGCTGTGGCAGATCCTTCAGTGATGAAAGATCTGGGCAAGGTTGCAAAAACTCTGGGCCAGAAAGGTCTCATGCCAAACCCCAAGGCCGGCACCGTGACGCCAAATATTGCCAAGGCCATTGAGGAGCTTAAGAAGGGTCGTATAGAGTGCAAGATGGATAAAGACGGCATCATCCACACGGTCTTCGGAAAAATCTCCTTCGGCGCAAAAAAGCTGGAAGAGAATTTGGGCGCATTGCTGCAGGCGGTGCAGGATGCTCAACCCAGCGGGATTAAGAGTGCGTACATCCTTTCCATCACCGTTGTACCCAGTATGGGACCGGGCATCCGGGTAAAGCTCTAGGCAGCACAGAGAATCGACTGTACCTGCTCCAACCGTTCCACCTGCACAAGCTCAGAACGCAGTGCGGATGCGCCATCGAACCCCTTTACATAACTTGCGAGGTGTTTACGCATTTCCAGCATACCGCGCTGTTCTCCCTTTGTTTCCACAGCAAGAGCACAATGCTGCAGAATAACAGGAATTTTTTCTGCAAAAGTCAGAGAGGTCACAGTGGATTCAGCCACTTCTTTTTTATGTACGAGTGCATCCACAATGTCTCTCATAAGCCAGGGATTTCCAAATGTCCCCCGACCAACCATCACACCATCGAGATTTCCGATCTTTTCCACGGCATCCTGCGCAGTGCGAATGTCCCCGTTGCCCAGTACCGGAACAGAGACATGCTTCTTCAATTCGTAAATGGGCTCCCAGTCAGCCTTCCCTCCAAATTTTCCCTCGTATGTCCTCCCATGAATTGCCAGCGCATCGGCACCGGCATCTATGAGTCCTGTGCAAAACGGTATGAGAGAATCGGTGCAGTCCCAACCCAGACGTGTTTTTACACTGACGGGAATAGAGACTGCCTTTTTGGTTGCCTCCACCAGACGCTTGGCAAGATCCGCATTCTTAATGAGAGCGGACCCATGGCAGGAAGACACCACTTTTGCAGCCGGGCACCCCATGTTGATATCTATACCGTCTGCACCCAGTTCCTCTATAACCTTAGCGGCAGAGAGGAAATGCTCAGGATCTTTGCCGAACACCTGTACAACGAACGGATGCTCACGTCGCGCATCAAAATGGAGCATGCGCATTGTTTTGGAGGCACCGTAGTGGATGGCATCGGTACTCAGGAACTCTGTGTACACAACGGTCTCGGGGGCCAGAAGTTTTATAAACTGCCTGTAGGAAGCATCCGTCACACCGGCCATAGGGGCAAGCGCGACAATAGGCCGGGGCGTGGAACTCCAGGAAAAAGGCATAGGAACAGAAATCTGAGACATCAGACCACACTTTACAGAGAAATGCGAGCCAAAAGAGCTCTCTATGGATGCGCAAAAGGGGTGTTTTCACGCACAATACGAGCACATGTTTCGCAAGGTTTCTTCTACGGCATCTGCACTGTTCGCAACAGTACTCCTTATACCGACAGCCTTGGCACAAAATTCGCTCATAACAAGTGGAATTAGCGGATGCGATTTTGGAACAGGCAAGATCACCAAGGAATGTGCCCCTGCCTTTCTTGCACATGTTCTTCAGTTTATGTTTGCCATTACAGGTGCGTACTTTGTGATCATGATTGTCATTGGTGGCTACCAGATCGCCATTGCAAAAGCAGTGGGAAGAGACAGGAGCGAAGGCTTTACCAGAATTCGCGTTGCCATCGGAGGCTTTATTCTCTGTGCATTCTCCTGGGCCATTATTGATTTTATTATCGCAGCCCTTACTGGAGGAGGCGGACTTTCTTAAACAACATCCTGTTCTATGGCTGATCCCCAAAAAAAGCACAGCGCATCGTTTACATCTCTTCGTATTATCGGAAAAAAGGCGCAGAGCCTTTTAAAGGGGGCACGCAGCAGGGCAACAGAGAAACCTGTTCCTACCACTGCAAAACTACCCAAGCGCGAACTTGATGAAATGGTAGTCCATCTCTCTGCTAAAAGTATTGCCAAAGGAGCCTTTCTTATACTGGCCATCATCATTGGTGTGTGGCTTGTCATTCAGATTCAGGACAAAATTATTATTCTGCTCCTCGCCCTGTTCGTTGCGGCAGTCATAGATCCGGGTGTAGAGGCCCTGGAGCGCATTGGACTCCCCAGGAGTATTGCTGTGCTCATTCAATACTTTGCCGCACTTTTCCTGTTTCTCTTCCTTGTTGTCTCCCTCATTCCAATTATTGCCACACAAATCCAGGATATTGCCCAGCTGATGAGTATCAAAATCAACACCTTTCTTACAAAACCCGAAATTTCACTTCCTCTCGTCTCCGAGACAGTGAATCAGCAACTCACCGTCCTGCTGCAATCCACCTTCCAGGATCTTTCCATTATTAAATTTACAGACGCTCTGCAGCAATTGGGGCAAAACCTCTCTTCCGCTGCACAGCAGTCCGTAGCGTTTGCGGTACGTCTGGCAGGCTCAGTAGTGAACTTTTTTGTGACGATGATCGTAGTCTTGGTGCTCGCCTTCTTCATGCAGCTCGAAAAGGAGAAAATTTCCAGCTGGTTCTTAAGTTTCTTCCCGCAGCGCTACCGGATGTACGTGACAGCAAAATCCGAAGCCATGCACAGGAAGATCACCCAGTGGGCACGCGGCCAGTTGGTGCTCTGCTTCGCCATCTTCCTCCTGGTCCTTACTGCTCTGCTCATCCTGCGTATGCCCTACGCCCTTACTCTCGCAGTGCTCGCTGGCTTCTGTGAGTTTATTCCCGCAGTCGGCCCTATTTTTGCAGCTGTTCCCAGCATTCTCATTGCCTTTACACAAGGAGGATTGATATGGGGTCTCATTATTACCGGCATCTACTACGTTATACAGTGGTGCGAAAACAACCTTCTTGTCCCACTCATTATGAAGAGAGCAGTGGGCCTTTCTCCCATTGCCATACTCTCAGCCATGATGATCGGTATCAGCTTCCCGAACATCCTGCACCCTATTCTCGGCGTGATGCTTGCCATTCCCACCACCACCATTATTACCATCTTCCTGGAAGACTGGCGGGTGCATGAAATGGAGAAGTGATAGCTTTCCAGAAAGATGTACACGGATAGTCATGAGTCGCAAGTCACGAGTCTCTAGTCGCCTAGGTTTTGACTTGCGACTCATATCCCCTCCAAATGGGCAAAAAAGTTAAGAATTCTATACAAATAGTGCAATCCTCCATGATTTTTAGAGTTCTGTCACTCCACAGAAAAAGAGGAGCATGATATAGTACTTTGATCTGATCGACGGATCAGCACTCCCTATGGTAGAGTGCCAATTGTTCCCCTCTCCCTCATGCATCCCTTCGACCGCTTTACACCGAATGCAAAACTTGCACTGCAAATAGCAGAGCAGGAAGCAAAGAACATGAAGAGTACATACATTGGAACGGAACATCTCCTTCTGGGTCTGCTGAGCATACCCAAGTCTCTGGGCTTCTCCATTTTTACGGGAGCCGGAGTCACACTGGAGAATGTGCGCATTTTGCTCAAGGCAATGAAGTCGCAGGATGTGGAAGGCAAGCACGTGAAGCATGGACTCTCCACCTATCTCCACAATGTCATTGAGCAGAGCGTCATCACCGCTCACAAATTCCGTCATGCGAATGTGGGTACAGAGCACCTGCTCCATGCACTGGTCTCTACCGAAAAGAATGCAGCCACTATGCTCCTGGAGCAAATGCAGGTGGATCCGGAAGATCTGAAATCACACGTGGAAGAAATGTTTGGACAAATCAGTCAGTTCAAACAGCAAAGTAAAGATATGGAACAATCACTGGAATCGTTCTTTCAGGGGCTCCAGGGTGCCATAGTAGGTATGCAGAGCAGCGGAAACCCCCTCATGGAACCCGATGAGCTCAAGCGCCGCAAAGCAGATGGCAAAAGCAAGACACCGGTGCTCGACTACTTTACAGATGATCTCATTGTAAAAGCGAAGGAAGGAAAGACTGATCCTATTATAGGACGCGACAAGGAAATTGAGCGCATGATCCACATTCTCAACCGGAAGACAAAGAACAACCCCGTTCTCGTTGGGGAACCGGGAGTGGGAAAGACCGCACTGGTGGAAGGACTTGCACAACGTATTGCAGCGGGCACTGTTCCCTCCAGCCTCAGACATAAACGTGTACTCATTCTCAATATGGGTTCCCTTGTTGCGGGCACAAAATACCGTGGCGAATTCGAACAGCGTTTCGATGACATCATTAAGGAAGCAGTACAGTGCGAAAACCAGATTATCCTCTTTATAGATGAAATGCACACAGTTGTGGGGGCAGGTTCCGCCGAAGGATCACTGGATGCAGCCAATATTCTTAAACCCGCACTCAGCCGTGGAGCGCTGCAGGTCATCGGCGCAACGACAACCGATGAGTTTAAAACCATTGAAAAAGACCGGGCTTTAGAACGTCGTTTCCAGTCCGTATTCATAGATGAGCCAACGACCGAAGACGCCATACAAATCCTCAGAGGAATCAAGGAAGGATTTGAGGAATTCCACGGTCTGGCCATTACGGATGGTGCACTTGAAACAGCGGTGCTCTTGAGCAAGCGCTACATTACGGACCGTTTTCTGCCGGACAAAGCGATAGATGTCTTGGACGAAACAGCAGCCGGCAAGAGCCTGCAGCAATCCGAACAGCCACCTGAAATAAAGAAAATAGAAGAGAAGCTTGAAAAACTCATTGAAAAGCAACAGGAAGCAGTAAAAGAACAGAAATACCACGTTGCTCTCAAGCTTAAACAGGAACAGCAGGAGATGCAGGAGAAACTTGATTTCCTCCGTTCCACACAGGATGGTGACCGACGTACTCCTCTGCAAATTACCGAAGACGACATAGCACATACCATAGGACACATGACGGGTATTCCGGTAACAAAGCTCCTCAAGACCGAAAAGAAGCGTCTGCAGAACCTGGAAGTAGTGCTCCGCAAAAGAGTCGTGGGGCAGGATGAAGCCATTCGGAAAGTCTCGCGAGCCATCCGGCGTTCACGCGTTGGCATTAGCGACCAGCGCCGCCCCATAGGATCGTTCCTCTTCCTTGGTCCTACGGGCGTGGGAAAGACCGAACTGGTACGTACCATTGCAGCAGAGGTCTTTAACCGGGAAGACGCACTTATTAAAATTGATATGTCTGAGTTCATGGAACGCCACAATGTTTCGCGACTCATAGGAGCAACAGCAGGGTACGTTGGGTATGAAGACGGCGGACAACTCACAGAAGCCGTACGGAGGAAGCCCTACTCGGTGGTACTGTTCGATGAAGTGGAAAAAGCCCATCCCGAGTTCTTTAACATTCTCCTCCAGATTCTGGAAGATGGAGTGCTCACCGACGGCCACGGCAAACAGGTTGACTTCACAAACACAATCATCGTTATGACAAGTAACATCGGAGCCGACAAGCTCACGAAACAGGCTGCAAAAATCGGTTTCCAGATGGAAGACGAGTCTGGCAAGGAAGACCGCGATTACGAAGAGAAGTGTGAGGAGGTCATACAGGAACTGAAAGAGAACCTCCGTCCGGAATTCCTCAACCGCATAGATCACACCATTGTTTTCAACGCACTGCACCAGGAACACATTCGGAAAATTGTGAAGATCCATCTAAACACGTTCGCTGAACGGCTGAAGGACCAGGGGTACAAGCTGGAAACCGATCAGAATGTGATCAACTTCCTGGCGCAGGAAGGGTTTGACCCGGAATACGGTGCACGACCTGTCCGACGGGTCATACAGGAGCGCATCGAAGATGAAATTGCAGAGCATCTGCTGAAGGAAATCTTTCAGCCGGGTGACACCATTCGTATTGTGAAGAAAGGCAAAGACAAGCTGGAACTTCTGAGGGGAGAAGCAAAGAAAGTAGAAGCCAAGCAGCCCGAGGAAAAGGCAGTCTCTGCCCCGAACGCCTAAGACGCCTTCGCGATGAAAAAATTACGAATGCTGTGGTTATCAAGGATGTATAGTAGCGGCGATCTCGCTACGGCGCACGAGAAGATGCCTTTATTGGTTTTCATGATTAATAACCTTTTCGTCGCAACTTGGTGTAAGAGGAAAAATGTACAATGAGGAATCGTTCAGCTGAACGATTCCTTTTGTGCGTCACCTTGCCCGTTTTGGAGCTCCTAGAGGCCCGAAGGATCTTGGAAGAAATGCCAATCTATGGTACAATAAGAGGATTTCCCGTACATATGGCTATCGAACCCGTCAAAATACCGCAGAACGTCGACGTAGAGGACCATATTATAGGTCCTGTCACACTGAGACAGCTCTTCCTCACTCTGGGTGGCGGAGGAGTGAGTTACGCCATATTTGCAATAATGAAAAAGGCAGGTGCACTGAATATTGTGACCGGGATTCTGGCATGGACTCCGCTCATTCTTACCGTTGCATTCGCTTTTATCAAAATAAACGGCATCAGTCTGTTTCATTTTACCATTTTACTCGCTGAGAAATCTCAAATGCCACCCGTGCGCTACTGGCAGGTTCGGCAGGGTGTGCACATTCGCCCAAAGGGTATAGTGCCGAAAAAAGCAAAAGAACCTGATGCCAAGACCAGTTCACAGGAACAATTCAACGAAATATCCCAGCTGAGCAACGTACTGGATTCCGGGCCTATTCTGAGTGAAGAGAAATCTTCCACTGCAAAACCCGAACAGGCTGCCTTGGCAACCGCAGCACACACTTCCACTCCCCCCGAGACTCATGGCCAGTAAATCCAAGAAGACTGACGGCAGCGATAAGAAAGTACCGGACACCGTGCGGAAAAAGAAAACAAATCCCAAAGCGGCAACGCAGCGGTTCCTTCCTATAGCAGAAATTCGCAACGACACGGTTGTTCTAAAAAGCGGCGGCCTGCGTGCAGTACTTGCTATAGAAGCCCTCAACTTCAATCTGAAAAGTGAAGTGGAACAGCAGGGAATTATTTCCGGATATCAGTCGTTTATCAACACACTCGATTTTCCCCTGCAAATCTGCATCAAATCCCGCAAGGTAAACATAGACCCTTACATCAACAATATGCGGGAGATCGCAAAAAAGCAGGAGAATGAACTCCTGCGAAAGCAGACGGTGGCCTACACCAAGTTTATAGAAAGAATTATTGATGTCGCAGACATCATGGCCAAGAGCTTCTATGTAGTGGTCCCTCTCGATGACACACAGACAAAAAAGGCATCCTTCTCTTCTCTGTTCAAATTTTTGGGAATGGATGACAGCGAATCAAAGGCGGTGCAACGCTACCGGAACTTTATGGCAAAGCATGAAAAACTCAAGGATCGCCTGAACCTTGTGGAATCCGGCTTGAATAACATTGGCCTCATTACCCGCCGCTACACCACAAGTCAGCTCATAGAGCTCTACTACCAGTGCTACAACCCGCGAACAAGCCAGGAACAGAAACTGGGAGATGACCTGAACACCGCACCTATGGTGCTCTGATTGTAGACACTTTTCTTGACAGAATGGCACGGATTTTGAGAAAGTAGCCCCGACGTAAGCAATTGCTCGTGCAGGGATTGTTTACATCCCGCATTTTACTTCCTCCCTCTTGCACCTCTCTTTTTGTATGGCGCCCACACAAACGAAATCTTCCTTGATGGAAGACCTCCTGAAAAGTGCCCCCCCCGTCACACGTATTCACCCGGGTGAACTTGTGGAAGGAACGGTCGTCTTTCGCGGGAAGAATAAACTCCTCCTGGATATCGACGGAACAATCACCGGTATTATTTCCGGCAGAGAATTGCGTGACTCGTTTAATACATTCAAAGACCTTGGTATTGGAACCAAAGTTTCCGCAATGGTACTGGAAGAAGAGAATGACGAAGGCATGTATGTGCTCAGCCTCCGCATGGCAAGCCAGCAGAAGGCGTGGGAGCACTTCCATGAGATGATTGAAAACAGCAACACCATGAGCTTTGTAGCACAGGAGGCAAACCGAGGAGGTCTGCTTGCAAACATCGACGGCATCCGCACTTTCCTCCCTGTGAGCCAACTCGCTCCCATGCACTACCCACGTGTCAATAACGCAGACGCGGGAGAAATTATTCAGCGACTGCAGAAGTATATAGGGCACAACTTCACGGTAAAGATCATTACTATGGATGAAGAAGCAGGAAAAATTGTGGTTTCCGAACGTGAAGCCATGGCCGAAGAGCGTTCCAAGTCACTCGAGTCACTGACTGTGGGCGAAGTAAAGGAAGGAATTGTAACGGGCGTCGTAAAGTTTGGACTCTTCGTTGCCTTTGAAGGATTGGAAGGGCTTGTACACATCTCCGAGATCGCATGGGGCCATGTAAAGAACCCCTCGGAACATGCCGAAGTGGGAGATAAAGTAAAAGTGAAGATTATCGGCATAGAGAGTGACAAGCTCTCCCTGAGTATCAAGCAACTCACACGGGATCCGTGGGAAGAGATAGCCGAGCGCTACCCGGTTGGTAAAAAGGTACAGGGAACCGTTGTACGTTTTGCAGACTACGGAGCCTTCCTGAAACTTGAAAAAGATATCAACGGCCTTGTGCATCTTACGGAACTCGCTCATCACAAGATAACTGACCCGTCTGAAGTGCTCAAAATTGGTGAGAAAGTCGACGCACAGGTGATCAATATTGATATTGACGAGCGCCGCATAGGCCTTTCCATTAAGGCACTCAAGCCCATAGATAAAGAAACGCTCGCACGTATCAAAAAGGAAAAGGCGGAGGAGGAAGCCAGGAAGGCCGAAGAGGAAGCAAGGGAAGAGACGAAGAAAGAAAAGACAAAGTCTTCTGAAAAGGCAGAAGAAGCAGAAGAGAAAGAGGAAAAGAAAGAGAAATCTGCTGAAGAGTCCGCAGATAAGAAAGAGTCTCACGGAAAGGGTGGTGCATTTGTTGCTTCCAAGACCGGTAAAAAATACTACGCCGCAGACAGTGCACAGGGCATGAAGATCAAAGAAGAGAATCGTGTGTACTTTGCGAATGGAAAAGACGCAGAGAAAGCCGGGTACTCCGCGTAGGATTCTATAACAGTGAACAGGTAGTTACTGCACTGAAAGAGAAAGCTCTTGCCACATTCTAGTTTCTCATTTCTAGTCACTCGTCTCTCAAAGCTTGTTGTGACAGGAAGTGTAAATGCAGATAGAACACCTCTTGCCCGCCCGATTTCCCCACATGGAACTTGAGCTGATACCCGTCTATTCCCTCACGCTCCGCAAACTCCTTTGCTTTGTAGATGAGCATACCTGCGATATCTTTCGTCTCTTCTGTCAGGTCTGCAATGGAGGGGATGCACTCCTGCTTGGAAATGAGGAGAAGATGCGTAGGCGCTTTGGGATGGATGTCTTTAAAAATGAGCACTTCCTCATCTTCATACACTTTGTCTGCCGGAATCTCGCCATCCAGTATACGGTGGAAGATGGTTGTTTCAGTCATAGAGTAACAGGCAAGAGTGTAGATTGGTCACTGAGTACACCCTGAGCCAGCAGAACAAGCCGAAGGGTGGAAGATAGCTGAATCTATTGTGCGCTTAGCCTACAGTACAAGACATGTAAGCTGAGATTGACTTTTTGGCCAAAAAAAGAGAAAATATAGATAGATGCCGACGGCCAATACGTCACCAGAAGCCGGCAAACAACATGAAATATCAGTCGAGGCAGCCCCAACACTGATTGTTTCACAACCAAAAAAACTCGAGGGACTCCTGGAGACGCTCATGCTGCTCGACAAAGTGAGTGAAACCGTGGGCGAAGACCGTTCCGGAGATATGGGAAGTACAGGAGGAACCGGTCGGGGTGACGATGACGCTACACACGTTTCTCTTAGGGAACTCGCCATCGCACATCTCCCTTCTGAGACCACCATGAAAAGAAGGCTCACAGTACACATAGACCGGGAAGTGAAGAAGTTACAGAAGGAAGTAAAGCGCGCGACCAGACGTATAGCCAAACCCGGTTCCGCCCATAAAGTGAATGCACTCTATGCGCGCATACGTCGACTGAATGCGTTACTTGCAGACCTGCTGGAGGCTTCACAGGAAATACTTAAACGTCTGTACGTAAAGATCTTCGTGGATAAACAAACTGTTATCTGAGCATGCGGACCTGCTCCATACGTGAAATGACATCCGTCAGGAAGTCACCCAGGAGCGGAACCCATTGAATTTGATGTACGAGCAAAATAGCCAGTGGAACCACAAGCGCAACGGCCACTATGATGCCAAGCCCGTATACTACTCCCCGTAAAAACGCGAGAAAGAGGTTTCGTGCAGGGTGGAACAGTGTTGCATACTCCTCAGGGAAACTCTTAATAGTCTGTTCCAGATGTTCTATAGCACGCCGGAGTTGTGTTTCTTCGCTGATACGCTTGGGAGGCATGGTACACTACAGAATCTGCTAAGAAGACTTTTTAGAAGCTTTCACTGCTTTCTTAGAGTGCTTCTCTTTTTTGCTCTTCTCGTCAAAGAATTCCGCTGCGTACTCCATAATGTGTTCCACCAGAGAAATAGGCTTAAGGAGCACATCTTCCAATTGCGCGGTAATGTCTTCTATGCGACGAACAATTTTGCGGAGGTCTACTGCTATAAACAAAGCATGGTAGAGCACAATGATCAGCATAATGAAGACCGCAACCTCCAACCCAATGAGAATGTCGTGCGCTGTAAGCATCTGAGAGAGAAAAAGTGTACAGTGAGACTACATCCCCTCTTCGCGATGCGCAATGTGCTTATGCATCTCTGGCTGACTCCCCGCAAGGCTTTTATGAAGTGCATTGGGCTCTACCAAGCCACACTTTCACCTGATCACGGCCTGCTGAAAGGATTGTATCCCTACGGATACTGCAGGCATCATCCAACCTGTTCTGTGTATGGAAGAAAGATCATAGAACAGAAAGGGATAGTGATGGGGGGACCACTCTTGTTCAGGCGAATACTCAGTTGCCACCCGTGGACTAAGCTGAGTGACGAAAAAATTCTGCACGCTGCAGAGAGATCGGCTACACAGCAGGAAAATCCTGTTCTTTCTGCTTGAGTGCGTTTTGCTTCGGGGTAGAATTCCCCATTGCCTCTCTCCTCCACACCCCTATGAGCATACGCCCCACGCTCCCTGTTTTCATCTTTACGCTCCTTCTATTCGCACCGAGCGCATCCGCCTACAGCGCACTCCCTATGCTCGATACGCAAATGACGCATAAACTTGTTGTGCCTACAGTGAATGAACTCACTACAGAGAAGCTGATGATGCACACCCGCATACTCTCGTCTACATCGGACTGGCCACTGTGGATAGGACGCCTGGGGACTTCTGTTCTTCCCGAGAAACTTGTGACCGCCGGCGGCTCTTCCGAAGTCTACTGGCCCAGCTGGATAGGACGCCTCTCACAGATGCAGTAAGCATCATCCACGTTTACCCGTGCACCAGAACGTCCCGGCCGACTGCCTGCTGGTAAGCAGATGGGGTCTTGGATCTTCACTCTGAACAGACAAAGCCAAAACGTTTTTGAATGCGTTCATTCACGCGCTCCCACATTTTGGCATTGCCCGAAAAGCGTCTGAGAACGCGGGGGCACACTCTGGAATACATTTTATCCTGCACTGCTACGGGAGCCGCTTCCTGCACTCTGGGCACAACAACACGTTGTACAGTAATCTGCTGCGTTTTCTCTACTCTTTGCTCCTGTTTCAGCTCCTGCATAAGCTCCGGAGACCCGGGCAAACACTCTGTTCCCTCAGAGTTGCGGTGGTAACTTTTTCTGCACCGGCAACCATCACCCTGACCCGCAGTATAGCCGGTGGCTTCCGCGCCATCTCCCAAACTCTGTAGACAGTCCGCATTGTTCAATGTACTCCCTGCAGCCGGGGTGGGATTGAACGGATCGATACTCTTTTGCGCTGCCTGTTGCTGTTCGAGCAGGGTGTAAACCTCATTTGCCTGTTTGTACTGTGGTGTGTAGGCAAAGGAGGAATCGTTGGCATATTCTAGCCCCCGCTCTATTTGTGAAACGGGGATGAAGTAGCCGTCCAGTGCATTGCCGTTCTGGTCAAAATGCGCAGCAACGGCAACACCCACTACCAGTCCGCTCTTTACGACTGGCCCCCCGGAATTGCCTTTATTGATCTTTGCATCCGTCCGCAGCCAAAACCCTTCTGTTTCTCCGGGGACTATACCTGCCTGCGCCTTCTCCACTACGCTCCCCTCATTGTAGGCAATGTGCGTTCCTGAAACTCCAGGATACCCCACCACTTCTATGGCGTCTCCGACTTGCGCATCACTTTTTGCAAAAAACACACTGCTGTGTGCACAGTTAATGAACACACGAATGTACGCGATGTCATCTTCCAAATTCAGCTTAATATCCGAGCGGTTAATATCTGTATAGCAACTGAGATCCACTTCATCGTTCTCTCCCGTGGTAAAGATACGATAGTACCGAGCCGCACCGTCTATGACATGAATATTGGTGATCACGATGCCTTCATCCACATAGAATCCAGAACCCCTGCTTATAAAATTGCCCCGAAAGTCAAAACTGGCAATGAGCACTGTAGATTTTTTAAGATTGGCGTAGAGGTCGACACCCGCTGCATGAGACACAGACGCAGTTCCTAAACAGAGGATGGCAAACAGAGCAATGGCAGTTCCAATTCGCTTCATCCGCAGAATGTTAACGAAGACTCAGATATGTGTCTACGAACTAGTAGACTGTTTTCAGGTAACAGTCTTCGCAGAGCACAATCTCCGGCCTTTCGGGAGAAAAGGATGACTGCACGGTCTGCGCGCACGTTGCGCACGTTCTCTCCCACAGTCTACGGGGATTACGTGCATGGAAACGATCTTCATGCCGCTGGTTCCAGTGGCGGCGGGGCAGAGGAAGCTTTTGCATTTGGTAAAACTTGAGCTCCGCCGCAGTGACAATAAAAAGCTTTCCGGTGAGCTCACATGCTATGGCACAACTCATTATATCCTCCGGAGCATCCGCAATATTATCCGGGAGTTCTGCAGCCGGGATGACGCGTTTTACCTCCGGTGACGGTGGTTCATAGTCATCCCAGGGAATACCCTTGGCCTGCGCTTCTTCTTTGGCCAGCGGATAGTGCAGGTTCGCCGTAGTCTTATTGTAGCCATGTAAGATGTGCGTAAGCGGCAGAAACTCTCCCCACTCCCCTGTCCCCTGCATATGCTCAATGATGCGGGGAACAAGTTCCTCGTACTCCTCCTTGGTGTACTGCTTATTAAGAATGCAATACCTCATGTGATGCATATTTGCACACCCAAAACAGTTCTTGCAGCTCTCCATGTACCATCCGTAGAACAAAGCATTGCTGTAGTGCGTTTCATGACAGAAATAGCAGTTGTATCCGTTTAGTCCACAGATGGAATTTTCGTAAGACATCTGGAAGTTATTACCATACTGGTAGGCGTCGTACACATCTTTCGCTCCCAGAACAATCTGATACAAAAACTTCCCGTTCTCCACTTCGTCACAGTCAAAACTTCTCTGCACATTCTTGCAGTTATAGAGCTGTGAACCCGTGCAGTTCTCCAGATTATGACCCTGAAATGCCTTAAATGTATGTGAAAGTTCCAGCTCCCGCAGGCGTGCCTTGCAACGCTTGTAGATGTCAAAGGAGCCCAAGTCTGCCATAGCACACTTTGCTCGATACTCTTCTTGTGTCAGCTGTTCGTTCTCAAAACAGTACTCCTTATTCCGCAGGCCGGTGCAGAGAAAACAATCTTTGCACCCCACACAGTCCCGGAGGAACGCACCGGGCCCGGAATTGATGCAGTCTCTGCTCCCCACCAAGCCATAGCAGCTGTGGCAGTCTATGCAGTCGTAGTTTAGTTCGCAGTAGAAGTTATTGAACACATCCACACACGACTTGCACTTCTTCACACCATAGCCGTAGTAGCAGTCCTCATTGTGGTCGGCATGCATAATGAGATAGCAGTTCTTGCAATCACCCGTAAGGTGCACGTAGTCACAGTTCTCCACCGTACCCTGAATGCTGAGAGCAGGCGAAGGAGAGGACCGCTTGAGCTCCTTCCATTGGTCAAAAAAGGGTCTGGTAAAATCAAAATCCCTGCCGTAGTCTCTGGGGTCCCACTTATCTCCGTGCCAACAGTTTCTGCAGTAGATGGGTTGCTTTGCATGCGGAGGATGCTCTGTGAGAGTTTTCTCTTTACAGAGATCGCAGGCACTCGGGTACAGGAACTGTTCGTTGTTCACCGCAAGTCTCCTCTGCTCCCTGCAGTCGGGGCAGTGCGTAGGAGGTGGTATGGGGTATTTCTTTTTATTCAGCACGGGCGACACCTTGTCGTAAAAGGCAATGTCCTCGTCCTCGATCTCAAAGGAAAGCTGGCAGTTTGCACAGGTTTGCTCCATATCCGAAGTATACAACTATCAGTGGTCAGTGTTCAGCAACTACCTGCTGATTTCTGAGCACTGAGTACATATCTGTAAAGGAACCTTCCTCACATAAAACACTTCTCAGGAATCTCCTTCACGCAGACAGTAAATATAAGTATCCTTCTGCAAGATCTTTTCATGCGGGCGTCGTATAGTGGTTATTATGTCAGCCTTCCAAGCTGAAGATGGCGGTTCGATTCCGCTCGCCCGCTCCACGTAGTACACGTCGCTACGCTCCGTGACTACGTGGCGCTGCCACAATGCTCAGTGTGGCTTTTTCGACGTGTACGGA
>Ga0066639_10001609_pt1 | contig 20121 bp, 18 predicted proteins | sample CryGeyCG2114_010_2_FD_59504 | JGI IMG/M metagenome (GOLD analysis project Ga0066639, IMG submission 59504) | Groundwater microbial communities from aquifer - Crystal Geyser CG10_big_fil_rev_8/21/14_0.10 | ecosystem: Environmental > Aquatic > Deep subsurface > Groundwater | place: USA: Utah...
GAGGAGCTGTTCGTCGCGGAGCGCAACGAGGGCTCTGGACGCATTGAGACGTCGAGTGACATGGCCCTCGGCATCGCGACCGTGGCATTGGAGTGCACCTCCGCGACGACGGGGAACACCATGCGGCGTACCATCCCTGTCGAGCTTCTTTAGCAAGCTTTTCAACACCCGCTGCCTTTAAGCGCCCGGAAGAGCGCTACAATGATGCGTAATGCGCATTGCCGCCGTGTTAGTGTTTCTTGCCGTCTTTTGGGGCGGCACTGCCGACGCCGCTCGCCCCGATTTGGAGAGTGCTGCTCTTACCGGGTCCGGCAATCATTGCGAGGATGAATCGGTGACTGCTCCGCGAGCGGGGACAGGCGGAAAACCGGAAGTGAAAAAGGAAGGCGCCGATAAGGAGCCCACATCATGCACATGCCAGGCAGATGGGACCGGGGGCGGCACGGTGTACTACAGAGATCCGAGCGGAAATGAGCTGTATACGCTAAACAAGTGCGACCCGCGGTACGCAAAATCGATCGGGCGTTTGCGCGGCGGAGAGAGCATGTCGTCGCTCCTTAAGGACCTTGCCGTACAGGGACTCTCCAGAGACGCGATAACGAACGAGACATCGAATTCCGACCTGCAAAAGGTGTTGGATTCATTCGACCCATCCGGCGCCCTGCGGGTGACGGATGAAAATAGAGCTGACGTGATAGACCTGCTCAGAAAAAGCGCGGTTGGCGATACTGTCGGTGCGCAGGCAGCGGCAAAGCGGCTCGGTCTAAACCCGAATCTATTCAGCGATGTTGAGATGTTGCAGCCGGCTGATCGCTTCAACAAGTATTCGGCTGCCATGAGCGAAGCGCAGCGCCAGCTTGGGCAGGGGATTGTGCGGGGAGATACGTTCGCCCCAGCGGCTACGTCGATAGTGAACAACCCAAGAGGCCAGCCGCGATATCCCGTTCAGAACCTAAGGAACGGCCAAAGAGTGGATCCGCGCGCCATTGGGGAGGCAGCGGCAGACGCAAGGGCACGAGTATGCGCGACTGTGAGAGTTTGTTACGTGACGCCCGAAGCACAGTTCGCAACTCTCATGAATGAAACCAATGGTAATGTCCGCGCCATAGGTGACAATGGCGGGTCACACAGCTTGGCCCAGGCGTATGCGCGTCAGTCTGGTTTTAGTAATTATTTATCCCGGTATCGGAATGTGTTCGGTGAAGACTATGTGCTGCACCGGATCAATCTTAAGGACCGTTCAATTAATCCGGAGTGGATAGCTTCGCAGAGCATGCGAATGCAGGCGATCATATTGCAAGATAAGGCACAAAGTGTTGGGGGGAGTTTTCCCCGAGCACTTGTGGCATACAACGGTAGTGGCCCGCATGCCGTAGCCTACGGTGCGCGAGCGTTGGGAAATGCAGCTGCCTTGCAGGTGGGTGCGGCTAATCCGTATTGGCAGGCGGCATATAATGCATCGAAGAGCGGCGCGCCTACCATTACTAATCTTGCAGCCCACGATATTCCTGCAATTAGTGGTTTGGGGTCACCTTTTGGCTTTGCGGGTTCGGGTGCAAGCGGGATATTCGGACTCGGAACCGGAATGCCCACAACCATAGGACGGCCGGCTTCCGTGGGGCAACCGACACCAATCGGGCAGCCCGCGGGAGGGGGAGCGCCTGCAGCGGGCGCCGGGGGCGTGCCGGCGGGAAGGCCGCAGCAGCCGCTACAAACGGTTCCAGTGTCGCAAATCCTTCAGCAGCAGGGAGGTACAGGCCAAGCGCGTCCGCCCGTTCCCGAGCCGGCGGTGGTGACTATCATCCCGCAGCAGAAGGCAGTGAGTGCCGGTACTCCCATTAACGTCGCGTGGTCGTCTGTGGGAGTTGCGGCGGTCTCGTGCAGGGTGCTCGCGCGAGATTCGGCAGGCACCGAAAGAGTAATAGAACAGGGAGTGAACGAGGGCTCGCAGCCGGTGCGTACGGACGACTTCGCCGCAGGCCCGGTAACCTTCACCCTTCGCTGCGCGGCTGCGGCGACGGGACAACCGGTGGAGAAGAGCGCGGTTTCGGAAATTCGCTAGAGTTTTGATAGAGTGTCGACGATGGACAGGGGGTTTCAAAAGCGTGAAGAGAACTTTCAGTGTGAGAACTGCGGCTGTACAGTAACTGGAGACGGCTACACCAACCACTGTCCGCAGTGCCTCTGGAGTAAGCATGTCGACGTGAATCCGGGTGACAGGGCCGCGGAGTGTCGCGGCATGATGCGCCCTGTGCGGGTCGAATCGCGCTCGGGAGAGCATCGCATCGTGCATCGGTGCGTCGCATGCGGCAAGGAGCAGCCGAATCGGGCGGCGCGAGGGGATAGTCCGGACGCCCTGGTCTCGCTTTCCAGTGCAGGGTAGCGGAAGTCGCGATGGCCACCTAGCGCTTGAGCATACATTGGCTCTGTAAAAACATACTCACATACTTAAGTATGTGAGTATGTCCTGTCGCGGAAACAGGCGGGCGTGTGGATTGGAAAGACGAGCGGGCATGGTAGATTGAAGCCCATGCAGAAAAGGAAGATTTTTATGTTGCTCGGCCACCCCGACAAGAGCGGCTTTTGCGGAGAAATAGCTGACGCGTACGAGGAAGCAGCACGCTCCGCAGGACACGACGTTACGCGCATGAACATCGGAGAGATGCAGTTTGATCCGATACTCTGGCGCGGCTACCGCGAGCGCCAGGAGTGCGAGCCTGATCTCTTGCGATTCCAGGAGCTCATCATGAACTCCGACCACTTCGTAGTCATTTATCCCGTATGGTGGGTTTCGATGCCCGCCATACTCAAAGGCCTTTTCGATCGCGCATGGCTGCCCGGCTCGGCTTTCCGGTATATCAAAACGAAGGCGGGCAATCGGACCATCTTTTGGCATCGGCTGTTCCGAGGCAAGACGGCGCGCATATTCATGACAAGCGGTACGCATCCTCTGCTTGTGCGCTTCCTGCCGGGCAACGTGAACGCACAACTGCGCTGGGGCATTCTTTGGTTTGCCGGTTTTAGCGTGCGCACGGACTGGTTCGGGCCGGCGGAGAATATCCCCGAGCACAGGAAGGCACGATGGCTCGAGCGTGTGCGGAAACTCGGATTGAAGGGAAGGTGAGAATCGCAGGGTTCGTATCAGATGCCTATGATGTGCCCTACAGCAGTTAGGAGTGCGCATAATAAAGGAAGAGGCTTGGCCGCTGCGGCGCCCGAAGCGTATTGTTGACTTTCTTAGGCACGGGGAATAAGCTCGCACAAGTGGCCGGTCTCAGTGGAGGCGGGCCGCTCTTTTCAACTGAATAGGGGATAAGCCAATGCGAATGAGCCCATGGCATACGTACTGCTGGCTTACTGCTCTCCTTGCTGCTGCGACGTTCATTGTCGTCCAGCAGGGAGTGGTAGCGTGGTTTCTCGAGCACTTCTCGAGTCCCATTACGCTCTCAGTGTCCGCGGCAATGCTACTGGTTTTTGCGACGGTATTTTTCGCCGTCGGCGCGCCCGCGGGAAAGATGCTTCATCGCGAATACCTGGCGCTTGCGGATATCGAGGACAAACTCGCCGCACCGAATGTAGATTCGCGCGAAGTGGTCCGCAAGATACTCGCCGAGAGCTACAACGGGCCGACCGTGACGCGTAGTACGCTCCGCATGCTCTCTAAGTTCCTCTCCTACAGGTCTCAATCTTGCAGGCCCGTGGACAAGGAACTGCTGATCGATCTCTATGAAGAGAAGATCATGGGACCGGTCAGCGTCATCGAGCACTATCGGCAGCTCCTGTTTTACCTGGGGCTGCTCGGAACAGTCGGCGGTGTCATCTACGCGCTTGCCGTCGGTACTATTCCGCAGACGGCGGAAGAGGTGCGTATGTTCAGCTTCACCACGCTCGAAGGCCTCGGCGTTTCCTATACGTCGACATTCTTCGGCATGGGTGGAGCTGTCGTGCTCTACCTTCTTGTCGGCCGATACGAGCGATGGGTGAATGAGATTTCCTGGACGCTGCGCGTGCTGCTCGAGGAAATTCTTATCATCGTCGAACGCGAGGCGTGCGAGGAGGTGGCGGCCGCAGAGGAGGTGCCAAAATGAGAATGCGGAGAAGAAAGGGACGGCGGGTAACGTCAGGCGATCCGGCCACTATCGGTATGCTTGACGTCGTCGCGCTTCTCGCCGTAATGACCATCCTCATTGCGGCGTTGGCGGTACCCTTCATCAACGAACCGCCAAAAGACGTAGCAGAGAAGCGAGCTCCTACGGAGCCCGTGCCCTTCTACGTCGAGCTGCGGTGGGAATATGGCCAGCCGCATGACGTCGACACGTGGGTACAGTGCGTCATAGTCCGGCCAGATGGAGTAAAGAGTGTTTACACGGTCAGCTATCGTCAGCGCCATGCCGGGTTTCTCGACCTCGTGTGGGACGACCTTGGCTCTCCAAGCCCGGTGAATTTCGAGCGGGTAGTAAGCAACTCCAACGTCCAGAAAATGCCGCCGAATACCTTCTGCAGGATCAATGCGCACCTGTACTCCTCCCACGGCGGTATGATGCCGGTAAAAGGAGACCTCACGGTCATCCTCGACAAGGATGCGCCGACCGAGGAGCTCCTAACCCCGGAGAAGGGGCTGCCGTTCAGTATCGTGTACAAGGGAGAAGAGGTGACGCTCTTTGAGCTTGCATGGGACGAAAGGGGGCAATTGATACAGGGCGCGATCGCCATGTATCCCAATGTGCCTCTGTCCTGCCTCGCGACGAGTATCTGCGGCAAGAAATAGGAGCAGCGCAATGCAAATAGAAGATGTCTATGCGCTCCTGCTATATCTGCGGGAGCTTTGGAACGGGTACGCATACCCCGGAACCACCACGGCGGCGTTCATGCAGTATGCGTTGGTGATCGCCCTCGGAGTGTTCGTCATTGGCCTGTGGCTTGCATGGGTGAAGAGCCGAGAACCCCGCTTGTGGGTCTCCGCTCTCGCAACTATGCTCGTCCCGGCTGCACTGTGGGCGAATTCGCACCTGTCCAGTTCGTTCCAGGGAACACCGGATACGCGGTGCGCGCAGTATGCGAACGGAACGCTTCGTTTCGTTCTCGTCGGCCTGCCGATAGTCGTGCCGGTCAGCACGGACAACGTGTTCGGTGCTCAGGCTTTTGCACTCACCGTTCGCGCGCCCCAGAAGTGGGGCGATGAGGTGCATCTGTGTGTCCTCTCACTGGATGACCCTAGGGTGAAAAAGCTGTATAAAGCATTCAGCGAGCTTTCGACGCGTCCGGGCTTCGGGGAGGCGGCTATGCGCGGCATGATCGGCTTCACGTTCGGCTCCGGCATTGAGTCGCCGAATGTGACGTGGGAGCCTGACCTCCCCCCCGAGGAGAAGGGAGAACCGGAGAAGCCGCCGCGTCGGGAAGATGCGTGAACATGGCTTGTTGAAAGAGGCCGCGACAAACTATGAGCATAGTCGCGGTCTTTCTTTTTTTTATAGGAACGGTACAGTACCCTCGTGTCTTCATTGAGCATTGGTATTGTGGGGCTGCCGAACGTGGGGAAGTCCACGCTTTTTAATGCGCTGACCCGAAAAGGCGTCCCTGCGGAGAATTATCCGTTCTGCACGATAGATCCGTCCGTCGGTGTTGTTGCCGTGCCGGACTATCGGCTACAGGCGCTCTCGAACATGTCACGCTCGCAAAAGACGGTGCCTGCGGCCATAGAGTTCGTGGATATCGCGGGTCTCGTCAAGGGCGCATCCGAGGGAGAGGGATTGGGCAATCAATTCCTCTCGCACATACGCGAGGTCGACGCCATTGCGCAAGTGGTTCGGCTCTTTGACGATGATGATGTTCACCACGTTCATGGGCAGGTGGATCCGCTGCGCGACATGGAAGTTGTTAACGTTGAGCTTGTGCTGGCGGATCTGCAGACGGCACAGAAGCGCTTGGAGCGGGTGGAGAGGGACGCGCGCGGGGGCGATAAGGCGCTGCTTGCCGAACGCGATGCTCTTTTGAAGATCATCCCCGCGCTTGAGTCCGGCCAGGCGGCACGTGCCGTGGAGCTCGACGAAAAGGAGCGTGTCGCGATACAGGGGTTACATTTGCTCACAACGAAACCTATGCTCTACGTTTTGAACAGGAAAAGCGGAGCCATAAACGTTGATGCGGAAGGTACGGAGAGATGGCGCGTACTGCGGCAGTTCCTCGAGGAAGCGGGTGCGCGCCATGTTTTTGTCGACGCCGCGGTAGAACATGAGCTGACGGATGTTGGCGACGACGAGCGGGCGGATTTTCGGCGCGAGCTTGGCGTGGCCGAGGATGGCCTGGACGCGCTCATTAAGGCGGGCTACGTGCTTTTGGACCTCATCTCTTTTTTTACGACAGGAGAGAAAGAAAGCCGCGCGTGGACTATCTCGCGCGGCGCCACCGCGCCGCATGCCGGCGCGGCCATACATTCCGATTTTCGTGACAAGTTCATACGAGCCGAAACCATCCAATGGGACAAGCTTTTGGAGGCTGGCGGCTGGGGGAGGGCGCGAGAAGCAGGATGGATACGAAGTGAGGGGAAGGAATACGTAGTGAAGGACGGCGACGTTATGGAGTTTCTCCACAGTTGACCGTAGCGGCGCATCCTGTGGTATAATTAATATTCTTAATAAAACAACACACATTATATGCCAGTCAAGGTTACGCCGAAGGATTTCTTTTTGTGGTTTGGTGCAATGGTAGCGCTCTTGGGAAGCGTCATTTCATTCATCGCACTCCTTTTCTCCTACATTGACCATGTGTTTCCGGACCCGCTTGCGTACTATGCGGACCCCTATTCGGGCGGCATGCGCTTCGCCATGGCAACCCTCATCGTTCTCGTGCCGGTCTTGATCATACTGATGCGGTTCATTCGGCAAGATATTGCAGCGGAACCCGCCAAGGGCGACTTGTGGGTACGTCGCTGGGCGCTTTTCCTCACGCTTTTTCTTGCGGGAGGTGCGATCGTCATAGACCTTATCACGCTCATTAATCATTTTCTCGGCGGAGAACTGACGACACCCTTCGTGTTTAAGGTACTGGTCGTGCTGTTCGTCACCGGCGGGGTGTTCCTGCACTTTATGGCGGACATGCGCGGGTATTGGAATGCGAATCAGGGCCAAGCGAAGATGGTCGGCTATGCGGTCGCCGTCTTGGTACTTCTCTCCATCATCGCCGGTTTTTTCATCATGGGAACCCCCGGCGAGGTGCGATTGTATCGGTATGACGACCAGAAAGTGAGCGACTTGCAGAGCATTCAGTGGCAGATAGTGAACTACTGGCAGCAAAAGGGCGAAATTCCCGAGGACTCGGCAGCACTGGAGGACCCAATCTCCGGTTTCCGCCTTCCGGGTGATCCGCAACCACCGCTCGCATACATGTACCGAAAGACGGGGCCGCTCTCATTCGAGCTTTGCGCGACTTTCAATCGGGAGAGCCGAGCGTCGCGAGCGCAGCCGGCGCGACCCGGCATGGAAGAGAATTGGCAGCATCCGGCAGGCGAGCATTGCTTCGAGCGGACGATCGATCCGGACAGATACCCCCTCTTCGAAAAACCAACCCCGTCACCCGTGCGGCCGCTCTAGCACGCTCTTCGCAGCGTCCAAGCGACGGCGTTGATAGGCGAGAAGGGACCATGTGGCGCCGACGAGCGCTGCGATAATGGCGGAAAAGTAGAGCGAAAGCGTCGCGAATGTGCCCGCCAGTATGTACAGTCCGAGGGCCGTGAGGAGAGACGTGCTGATAGCTGGTTTGTGTTCCGGATGGAACACAGTCGGCAGGAGGGCGAAAAGGAATCCGACTTGAACGGCCGTTATGACCGCATCTTGCCACATGCGGGCAAGTATAGCGCATTTGGTATATAGTATCTCGTATCATGAAGCGCTACGATCACAAGGCGGTAGAAAAGAAGTGGCAGGCAGCGTGGGAAAGGCAGGGCTTGTATACGACGCCGGACGATGCGAAAGGGAAGAGAGAGAATTTCTACCTGTTGACGGAATTCCCATATCCTTCGGGAAACCTCCACGTCGGACATTGGTACGCCTTTTCCGTGCCGGACATATTCGCGCGCTATATGCGCATGCATGGTAAGAATGTGCTCTACCCTATCGGGTTCGACGCGTTCGGCCTGCCGGCGGAAAATGCCGCGATAAAAAATAAGCTGAACCCGCGCGAGTGGACATACGGCAACATCGAACGTATGCGAGAGCAGATACGCTCGATGGGCGCCTCATTCGACTGGTCGCGCGAGGTGGTGACGTGCGACCCCGAGTATTATCGCTGGACGCAGTGGCTATTCCTACAGTTCTTCAACAAGGGGCTCGCGTATCGGAAAATGACACCTGCCAACTGGTGTCCGTCATGCAGGACGGTCTTGGCGAATGAACAGGTGGAGAATGGGCGTTGTGAGCGATGCAAAACGGAGGTCGTCCAAAAGGAGATGCTCCAGTGGAACCTTCGGATCACCGACTATGCTGACCGCCTGCATGACGATTTAGAGAAGCTCGACTGGCCAGAGCCGATCAAAGAGGCGCAGCGTGCATGGATAGGGCGAAGCGAAGGTGCCGTGCTGGAATTTCAAATCGCAGGCGCGGGAGAGAGTAAAAAGTCGGCAGCACACGCTCAAAAGGTAGCGCAAACCGTTGAGGTATTTACGACTCGACCGGACACGCTATTCGGTGCGACATACCTGGTGCTTGCGCCTGAGCATCCATTCCTAGAGAGCGTACGGCAGAAGGCAGAAGGCACGGGCAATATCGAGAATTGGGAAGAGGTGGAGAAATACATCACTCTAGCAAGAAAGAAGACAGAGTTGGAGCGGCAGGAGGGGAGAGAGAAGACGGGGGTAGAGCTGAGGGGCATACGAGCCGTGCATCCTGCGACGGGAGAGGAGATGCCGGTGTGGGTCGCCGACTATGTACTCGCGCAGTATGGAACGGGCGCCATCATGGCCGTCCCCGCGCACGACGAGCGCGACTATGCGTTCGCAAAAAAGTTCAACCTCCCGGTTCGGCGCGTTATCGAACCCGTGTTCTATGGCGACACAGGCGAAGGGGCGGTGCGGCCCGGTCTGCCGTTTGTCAAGCGCGAAGCGATCTGTGCGGTGGTGCGGAACCCGAAAGATGACACGTATTTGTGCAACGTGTGGAAGGGGATTGAAATGCGCGGGCTTCTCACGGGCGGACTCGATGGAGGCGAGGACAAGGTGCAGGCGGCGCTGCGTGAGATCCGTGAAGAGACCGGCTATACGGATGTACGGCTGGTTTCCGACCCCGGTTGGATCATCAATACGTTCTTCTATCACCGGCAAAAAAAAGAAAATCGATGGGCGCGCTTCCATATTCTGTTCTTCGAGCTTGAGAGTGAGGAGAAAGAGGCGGTGTCAGAGGAAGAGGAGGCGAAGTACGAATTCGTTTGGAAGAGGATGGATGAACTTAGGGATTTTTATACGGTGTACGAGGGCGCGTTCGTGGCAACTCTTCTCGAGAATCCCGACTACGTTTTTACAGGCAACGGCATCCTCGGTAACTCAGGCACATTCGATGAAATGAATTCGGAGGAGGCGAAGAGGGTCATTACCGAGCGGTATGGCCGGCCCCAAAAGACATATCGGCTGCGAGATTGGCTGGTGTCGCGGCAGCGCTACTGGGGCGTACCGATACCTGTGATTCACTGTCATGAGTGCGGAATGGTACCGGTGCCTGAGGAGTTGCTTCCTGTCGTGCTGCCGCCTGTTGAGGAGTATCTGCCGGATGGGGAAGGGAAGTCGCCGCTCGCAAAGGTGAAAGAATGGTATGCGGTGCCGTGCCCCGAGTGTGATGGCCCGGCGGAGCGGGAAACCGATACACTCGATACATTCGTGGATTCATCATGGTATTTCCTCCGCTACACGGATCCGAAAAACGAGAAGGAGTTCGCGGCAAGGAAGCGGCAAGAAAAGTGGATGCCTGTCGACCTCTATAGCGGGGGAGCGGAGCACACGACGATGCACCTGCTCTACAGCCGTTTTTGGCACAAGGCGCTGTTTGACTTAGGGCTGGTAGGAGAGAGCGAGCCGTACGCGAGGCGCATGAATCGCTCGCTCATCATGGGCCCGGACGGGCAAAAGATGTCCAAATCGCGCGGCAATGTCGTTGATCCGGACGAGGTAGTGGAGCGGCTAGGCGCGGACACCGTGCGCATGTATCTTGCGTTCATCGGCCCATACAACGAAGTGTCGACATACCCGTGGAACCCGGATGGCGTAGTCGGCGTGAGGCGTTTTCTTGAGAGGGTATGGAAACATGGCCAGGAAGTGGTACGCCGAGGGCAGGAGAGTGTGCCAGAGTTGGAAGGAGTATTGCATAAGACCATCAAAAAAGTCGGGGAAGATATTGCAGCGCAGAAATTCAATACGGCAATAAGCCAACTCATGATTTTCTTGAACGCTACGGAGAAAGCGGGCACGGTAGGCACGCCGCAGTGGAGAACGTTCCTAAAGCTTCTCGCGCCGTTTGCGCCGCATATGGCGGAGGAGCTGTGGCAGGCCCTCGGGGCGGACGGTTCTGTTCATCTTGAGTCGTGGCCTGCCTTCGAAGAGCGGTATATGCGCGACGAGAGGGTTACGCTCGCCGTGCAGATAAACGGTAAGGTTCGCGCGGAGATTGAGCTTGATACCGATGCGCCGCAGGAAAAGGCCGAACGAGCCGCGCGGGAAGCCGTTGCTGAGCGGCTTGAAGGTAAGCGCGTGTTGCGGACGATAGTGGTACAAAATCGGCTGGTAAACTTCGTCACTGAGGACTAAAAAGCATATACTCCTCCCGTGTCCGGCCGGACACGGGAGGAGTATATGTCACTTTTTAGACAACCGAGGGCCAGAGGGAGTGTCCTCTAAGGTATAGCCGGCGTTCAGTATCTTATCGCGCAGCATGTCCGCGCGAAGCCAATCCTTTTTCTTCCTTGCGGCCTCGCGCTCTTCGAGCATTGTGCGCACTCTCTCGGGAAGCTCGTCGGTCGTAATGGTGGCTGCAGGGGCGACTTCTTCCAGAGAAAGTCCGAGTACGGAATCGAACCGCTGAAGCGCCGAGCGCTTGGCACTCGGCGCGACTGCCTTATCCCGCACAAGCCCCCAGACGACCGCAAGTGCGCCGGGCGTATCCAAGTCGTTGTTAACGTGCAGATGAAAATCGCGCTCATAGGGAAGCGCGCTTCCTTTTGCATCTTCCGGTGGAACGGAAGCAGCGTATGCAGCCCGCAACCGTGTGAGTGATTGCTGCGCCGCCCCGAGCGCTTCCCAGCTGAAATTGGAGGGCTTGCGATAGTGCGCCTGCAGAAAGAGGTAGCGAAGCGCGAGAGGGTCGTACCCTCTGTCGACGATATCTAAGAGATAGAGTACGTTGCCTTCCGATTTTGCTATCTTCACACCCTCGAGCGAAACATGCGCGCGGTGCAGCCAAAAGCGCGAGAACGGCCTCTTGCCTGTTGCCGCCTCGGTCTGCGCAATCTCATTGTTATGATGTACCGGTATGTGCTCAATACCGCCCGTGTGTATGTCTATGCGCGAGCCAAGCAGCGAGCGCGCCATAGCGGAACACTCGATGTGCCAACCGGGAAAACCCTTACCCCATGGCGATGGCCACCCGAGCGTCTTGTCGAATTTCCACAAAAGAAAATCTATCGGGTTGCGCTTGTCCCCGGTCTCCTTAACGCGCGCTCCGGCCTTAAGGCCGGCGAGGTCTATGCCGCCAAGCTTGCCATATTCCGGGAAACGCGTCGTATCGAAATACACGCCGCGCGTCCCTACATATGCGTACCCTTTTTCTTCGAGCGCCTGTATCATTGCGATTTGCGCTGGAATATGGTCGCTTGCGCGGGGAAAACGGATGCGGTTCGTATCGATATTCAACGTCTGCAGGTCTTCGAGAAAAAGCGTCGTGTACTTCTCGCCCAGGGCGCGCATATTTTCAAGAGAAAGCGGCAGGCCCTCGCGCTGCAGCCCTTTTGTCATTTTGTCTTCGCCCTCGTCCTCGTCGGAGGTGAGGTGTCCGACATCAGTAATATTGATGACCTGATCTACGGTAAAACCGTTATACTCGAGCGTCCGCCGCAGTACGTCGGTGAACACGAACATCGAGAGGTTGCCTATATGCTGCCTGCCATAGACAGTGGGACCGCAGTTGTACATGCGCACTGGCTTGCCTTCATACGGTTCGAACAGCACCTTTTCGCCCCGCAGCGTGTCGTGCAGGTAGAGCGGGGGGTGAGGTGCGCGCCGATACCCGAACAGTCGCTGTAGCCACTGCATATATGCATTGTATCATCGCCAGCGCCGCGCCATGGTGCAGGCACTGGAGAGAGCAGGGAACATGTGCAATAATTGCGTTTTATGGATGAGGAAAGACATGATTCTAGGACAGTCGTACTTGCCGTCGTAGCGCTTGTCGGCACGGGAGCGGCCTTTTTTTTCGGCATGTCGATCGGGGCGCGCTCAAGCATGCACGCGGCGCTTCCCGCTCAGGTCGGCTCGGCGCTCGGTGTCCCGCCCACGCCGCCGGAGGGCGTCGACTTCACGCCCGTATGGCGCGCGTGGTCAGCCATAGACGAGAGGTACGTACCATCCGCCATTTCAACGACCACTGAACCGGTGGCCAGCGACGAAGAGCGGGTCTGGGGAATGATACAGGGGCTCGCATCGTCTCTCGGTGATCCGTATACCCTCTTTCTGCCGCCTGCAGATAAGGAGCAGTTCGAGGAGGACATGAGCGGCGCGTTCGAGGGGGTGGGAATGGAGATAGCAATTCGTGACCAGGTACTGACCGTCGTGTCGCCGTTGCGCGGGACTCCTGCGGAGCGCGCAGGCATACAGGCGGGCGATAGGATACTACGGATAGATGGGGAAGAAACGCGCGGGTTGGACATCACCTCCGCGGTACGGAAGATACGCGGTCCTAAGGGAAGCACGGTCGTTCTGACTGTTATTCGTGAGGGGTGGAGCGAGCCGCGCGAGCTGCCGGTAGTGCGTGATGTTATCAATATCCCCATAGTTACGACCGAACTGCGCCCTGACGGCATATTCGTTATCCAGCTAGCGAGCTTCACGTCGAACTCTCCAGGGCTCTTTCGCGAAGCATTGCGCGAATTCATCCAATCGGGTAGCAGTCGGCTCATTCTCGACTTGCGTGGGAATCCCGGCGGGTTCCTTGAAGCGGCTGTAGACATGGCTAGCTGGTTCGTTCCGAGCGGCCGCGTTATCGTGACAGAGGATTATGCGGGGAATTCCCCCAATGTCGTACATCGAAGCCGCGGATACAACGTGTTCAACGACCAGCTCGAGATGGTTATCTTGGTGGACCGCGGCTCGGCGTCTGCTTCGGAAATACTTGCAGCAGCGCTCGCGCACTGGCGAGGAGTGACGCTTGTCGGCGTCAATACATTCGGTAAGGGCTCGGTGCAGGAGCTTGTATCGATAACACCGGATACATCCCTCAAGCTGACCGTGGCCCGCTGGCTGCTGCCGGACGGCTCGCACATTCCTCTCGATGGCATTGCACCAGACGTGGAAGTAGAGCGCACCCCGGAGGATAGGGAAAAGGGGAATGACCCGCAGATGGACGAGGCAGTCAAATTACTTGCTCGATAAGGCGGACGAGTCAGAGTACGCGTATGAAAGTTATTTTGCTAAAAGACGTTGCCGGTGTCGGTGTGAAGGATTCGGTGAAAGATGTCGCCGACGGTTATGCGATGAATTTTCTCCTTGCGCGCGGGCTTGCGGAGGCGGCGACGCCCGAGAAGCTCGCGGCCCACAAAAGGCGACAGGAAGCGCGCAGCAGTGCAGAAAAGAATCAAAAGGAAGAAGAGCGGCGCATTGCACAGGCGCTTCGCGGCGCGCGCGTGACCGTATCTGCCCCGGCAGATGAATCGGGGCACTTATATCGGCAGGTTTCGGCCGCCGATATTGCAGAGGCGGTTTCCGCACAATTGAATGTTCCACTTGCCGAGCGGTGCATTCATATAGAGCGAGCTATCAAGCGTGTCGGCGAAGCAGCCGCCGAAGCGCGCCTCGGGGAAGAGCGCGTAACGATAACGCTTCTAGTGGAAGCCGCCTCTCGCTAAGCGGGAAGGACGTCGACCAAGCGGCGCCGCACGGTGCGGCCGTCGAAGTTCTTTTTACGCGCCGAGCGGAACTTTACCGTTCCTCCGGCAAGGGCGAAGAGCGTATGGTCTTTCCCGACACCGATGTTCTTGCCAGCCATGATCTTCGTACCGCGCTGCCGAACGATTATCTCGCCGGCACCCACAGGGCTGCCGTCAGCGCGTTTGACGCCGAGGTACTTCGGATTCGAATCACGCAGGTTTTTCGCTGTCCCGCCAGCTTTTGTATGAGCCATAGAATTAGTCGATAGTCGTTAGCGTATAGTCGATAGTGCAGTCCGCCCATGCCTTCGTTAGTAGGTTATGAGCGATGACACTATACAGTGGCCGGATAGGGAAATCAAGCACTTTTCCGTGCACGGTCTTTCAGTTTTTGGCGCCTCGTTGCCTGTGCGTTATACTCCGTAGCATGCTGGTCGTAGACGTCGAGGCATCGGGGACAGAGCCGCACAAACACTCCATCGTATCGATAGGCGCGCTCGATCTGTCTAACCCCACGAACCGATTCTACGAGGAGTGCCGCATATGGGATGGTGCACATATTATGGAGGGTGCCTTGGCGGTCAACGGGTTTACGGAGGAGCAAATAACGGACCCCGCGAAACCATCTGAAGCGGACGCTGTGCGAGCGTTTTTGCATTGGAGCGAAGGGTTGACCGAACGGACGCTTGCCGGGCAAAACGTTTCTTTTGACAGGGATTTTATACGGTACGCAGCCGAGAGGGCGGGGCATACGGATTGGCCCTTCGCATACCGCTCTATCGATACGCATACCCTTTGCTACATGCACATGGTGCACAGAGGACTAAAGCCGCCTGTCGCCAACCGCCGCTCCGCACTCGATCTGGATGCGGTCTTAAATTACTGCGGCATACCGATGGAGCCGACGCCGCACAATGCGCTCACGGGCGCCCTATCGCACGCAGAAGTGATATCGCGGCTTCTATACGGACGAAAGCTTTTGCCGGAATTCGAAGAGTTTGAAATTCCGTGGCGGCTCGGCTAGGGAAGGGAAGCGGGCTCACTTGTTGCGGATGTCCTTGCCGCCGTGGAAGCGCTCATGTATGTCGCGCAGATGCTTGTTGGTCACGTGAGTATATACCTGCGTCGTCGCGACGTTACGGTGCCCGAGAAGCTCCTGTACGCTCCTGAGATCCGCGCCGTGGAAAAGAAGGTCCGTCGCATAGGTGTGCCGCAGGGTGTGTGGTGTCACCTTTTTGGATAGGCCCGCAAGCATCGCCACGCGCGATATCATTTTCTGTATTGAGCGCGCGGCCAGCCGGCGGCTTTCTGCGTTGCGAGGACGCACATTGATGAATAAGGGTTTAAAGGTGTCGCGGCGGGTTGCGAGATATGCACGGAGCCAATGCGCAGCGCGGGGAGAAATGAAAATGGTGCGAACATGCTTGCCCTTGCCGACGATGGAGAGTTCGTACGTTCGGTCGGTACGTTTATCACTGAGAAACGAGAGCTGATCGGCATTGAGCGCAACAAGCTCGGATATGCGCATGCCAGAAGAAAAGAAAAGCTCCATAATGGCTCTGTCGCGAAGGCCAACGGAAGTAGCCGTATCCGGCACGGCCAGCATTTTTTCTATGTCGCGCACATCGAGGAACGATATCGTCTCCTCGCTTTTTTGCTTTGCGAGCTTCACTTTGGAGGAGGGGAGCGATTCAATGTCGCGCTCGGTAAAATAATCCAATAGCGCACGAAGCGCTATCAAATAGTAATTTTGAGATTTTTTCCCCAGGTAGGCGCCGGAGCGCGTTTTGTACTCGCGAGCGAGGTACAGACGATAATCCCAAATATGCTGGGCAGAGAGCTCATGGGGAAGGAGAGTGCCCTTCCCCGTCTTTTTTAGCCAGCCGGTAAAGAGTCCAAGATAGTGCGCATAGTTGCGTTGCGTGTTGTTGGACAAACCCTTCTCTACCTCGCAGTAATCGAGAAAGGGAAGTATGTGCTCTATTATTGGCATTGAATCCTGCCTCAATCCCATGGCGGAATAATACCATAGTGATAGGCGCACAATATATGTAAAGCGCCTGTACTGTGGATAATACAACCCCAGTCTACCATCTCCCAAAGGTTTAACCTTTGGCAAAGGTTAAACCTTTGGGAATAGTGGAGACTGAGAATTCCGAGGGCGGTAGTTTAGCGAATGCGTTCCGCCTCATCATCAAATAAATCACCGCTGAGCCGATTCGTGATTACTCACTATTTCGTGATTACTCCACTATTCCCCCGCCGACTTCATTTTAGAGATAATCGAGTGGGTTTAGATAGCCGCTCTGTGCCGATACCGGAATGGTTACGCCCTGGCGCGCACACGCCGTGGTTGCGGCCATGCCGTTTTCCCTATACCACGCACCGAGGTCTCGGACCTGTACCGCATCGGAAGCGAACACCGTAAAATGCAAATGCGGTCCTGTTGCATAGCCCGTAAAGCCGGAATACCCAATTATCTTTCCTGTGCCGACCTGCTCACCAAGAGAGACGCGTACGTCGGAGAGGTGCGCATAGAGCGTAGAGAGGCCGTTGCCGTGCTTTATAAGGACCCATTTGCCGTAGGAGTAGCACCCGCCGCCGTCCGTGTTGCCGGTACCGGCAACAATGCCTGAAAGTGCGGCTTTGACCGGCGTGCCGATCGATGCACGCAGGTCTATGCCATTGTGTGTACCTGATGCGTACAGGCGCCCGGAGGAGCTCGTGCGCCCGAACTGCTGCGTTATAAATACATTATCGAGCGGCCATCGAAGTATGCCCCGTCCAGCGGCTGGGACGCGTGTCGGATCAAGCGTGTACTCGAGCTTAGATTCGAGTTCGTCCAGTGCGCGCTGGAACTGGGCTTTCGCAACACGCTTTTCCTCGAGAAGTGCCTGGTAGTTTGCCTCCGTCGAGCGTGTTTGAGAAAGTAGATTCGCTTGTTCACGGCGGCTAATGTCGAGCGAGTGCTGTTGCGATGCCAGCGTCTGCCGCTGCACGGTCAGTTCTGCATGTTTCGCCTCAGACGCGGCTCTATTATCTGCGAGGGCTTCCCGCGCGCCCATCAGGCGCACGATGTGCGAGCGGAGCGCATCCTGCACCACGCGGTTTGTTTCCATCGTGTCCCACACTTGAGAGAGTGATGCGCTTCCCAGCACGGCCTCCACGAAGGTTTGATTGTCCAGTTCGTACAGACGGACCAGTGCTTCCTTCAGACCATCCACGCTCTCCTCCATTGAGCTCTCGGTAATCGCTATGTCACGGTCGAGTTGGCGGAGTTCTAGCTCGATAGTGCTGATGTTGCGCCTGGTCAAGTCCATGCGCGCGTTAAGCTGGCGTCGCGATACATCGAGCGCGGCTATTGTGCTTTCGAGGGTCTGTTTTTGCGCTCCAATAGCCGTCAGCTCCTTTTCAAAAACGGCGATCTCGGCCTCCAATTTAGCGATTTCCGCATTGTGCGCGGCCATCTCCGCACGAATCTCCCCGGCGCTCTGCCCGAAGGACCACGTCGGTACGAGTGTAAAGAGCACCAAAAGGCACGCGGCCGCAATTGGCAGTACGACGGCCTTCATACTTGGTCATTGCAACAGCGCGATAGCTGAATCAATGCGGGAGAGCGTCTCGGATTTGCCAAGTATCGAGGCGACTGAGAAAGGGTCGGGCGAGCGCTCCTTGCCGGTGAGTGCGTATCGAAGGGGCCATAGTACCTCCCCGCGTCCATGGTGGTCTGCATATTCCCATACAGTATGTTTGATTGCCTCGGATGAAGCAAACTCGTCTTCATGAAGCGCCTCCAGCAGGGCGCGCATTTTTGACAAATGCCCACATGTGTTGTCTTTACCCATACCTTTGTGAGGGATATTTTGAGCGTCCAAGACGGGTGGGGTGAAGAAAAAGTCGAATTCGGCTGCGGAAACAAGATCGTCAATATCACTCCAAACGTGCACTCTTTCTCGGAGAAGCGGCAGAAGCTTCTTTCCCCTCTTTTCATCCCATTGCAGCGAGCGGCTCTCCGCAGCAGCGCGAAGCCGCTCAATGGCGCTGCGCGCAAAATCCCCCGCATCGAGCTGAAGCAGATAGTGCCTGTTGAACCACCGCAGCTTCTCAATATCAAAAATGGCGCCGCTCTTGTTGACGTGTGAGAGGTCAAATACATTCCCCAGCTCGGAAAGCGAGAAGATTTCCCTATCGCCGCCGGGGTTCCAGCCGAGGAGCGCGAGATAATTCACCATTGCCTCCGGCAAAAAGCCCGCATGGCGGTACTCGCTGATCGACACTGCGCCGTGGCGTTTCGACAACTTGGAGCGATCGGGAGCGAGTATGAGCGGGATGTGCGCATAGGCTGGGCGTTCATAGCCGAGCGCTTCGAGAATGAGTATTTGTCGAGGCGTGTTCGAAATATGGTCTTCGCCTCGGATCACGTGCGTTACCCCGGCATCGCTGTCGTCGGCGACGACCGCGAGATGGTAGAGCGGCTCGTCCATGCTTTTGGCGATGACAAAATCGCTAAGCTCTGATACGTCGAACGAGACCTCGCCGCGAATGAGGTCGGTGAATGACACACTCCCTCCCCTGTTGCGAAATCGCACTACGCGCTTTTCGGGATCGTCGACGGCAGTCTCGGCCTCATACGCGGCGCCTTTCTCGATGAGCGCATGCAGCACAGTGCGGTATGCATGGCCGCGCTCGGACTGCCGCAGCGGCGAGGAAGGCTCATAGGAGAGACCAAGCCATTTGAGGCCGTCGGTGATGTCTTGTTCGTATTCCGGCTTGCTTCGGGTGCGATCAGTATCTTCCAGGCGGAACTTCATAGTGCCCCCGTGTTTCAACGCGAAAAGGTAGTTAAAGAGCGCGGTGCGCGCGCTACCGATGTGGAAGTGCCCTGTCGGTGACGGTGGGAAGCGGGTTACAACTTTCATATATGGTGCGCGGCAATATGTTCGCAGCAGTCCATAACTCGTCGACGCATGGGTGAAGATGCCTTACGCGTGGTGAGCAAGTGCAGTTTCGATAAGTATCTCCGCTATCTTCCTTGCGGCTCCCGGGCGCGCGTATTCTTTTGCGGCCTTGGACATGCGCGCCCTGAGCGCTTCGTCGGACATTATACGGTCCACTTCGGCAACGAGCAGATGCGGCGTTAAATTCCGCTGCTCGAGTACGGCCGCCGCCCCTGCGCGCGCGTAGGAGAATGCATTCTCCGTTTGGTCGTGTGATACGTCGAGCGGGAGCGGGACGAGTATGCTCGGCATTCCCCACGAGGCGATCTCGAAAATGGTGCCGCTTCCCGCACGCGCGATGACCAGTGAAGAGACGCCCGCGCTCATACGCATCGCGAGCGTGTTCAGGAGTCCGAATGCGCGGTACCGGCCCTCATGCGGCGAGCCGTGCAGGATTACTCGAGCAAGCCCTGCGACCTCGGCGAGGTTTTGCGCCCCCGCTTGATGAATAACATTATAGCGGTCGATAAGAAGCGGAAGTGCGTCCAAGAGCGTCTCATTGATGGCCCGCGCTCCCTGCGAGCCACCCATAACGAGAAGCGTCGGGACGCTCGCGTCAAGTTTGAGGAATTCATGCCCGCCTTCGGCGGCAGGTTCTTCTATCTCCTTTCGTATAGGGTGCCCGACACGGGCGATACGTTCGCGCACCTTCTCGGAAAAGTGCAGGGCTGCATCTTGGTGCGCGAGCGCGATCCATCGGGCAAATCGCGCGGACCAGAGCGATACGCGACCCGGCTTTGAATCGGCGTCGTAAATGACGGCGGGAATGCCCAACATCCGCGCCGAAAGAAGAGTCGGGAAAGCGGCGAAGCTGCCGGTCGAGAAGATGACGTCCGGATAGAGGCGAAAAAGAAGCAGCGTAGTCTGCATGACCCCCCATGCCGTTTTGAACGCATCAAGAACGTTCAAGAGGCTGAAGTAGCGGCGGGTCTTGCCGGCAGCCGCGGGCACGTATGTGATATCGTGTTCGGCAAGCGCAGCCGCATCGAACGGCTTTGGGCCAATGTAG
>Ga0066639_10001614_pt1 | contig 20088 bp, 20 predicted proteins | sample CryGeyCG2114_010_2_FD_59504 | JGI IMG/M metagenome (GOLD analysis project Ga0066639, IMG submission 59504) | Groundwater microbial communities from aquifer - Crystal Geyser CG10_big_fil_rev_8/21/14_0.10 | ecosystem: Environmental > Aquatic > Deep subsurface > Groundwater | place: USA: Utah...
TAAAATCAGGTTTAATTTCTCCTGGAAGTGGTGAAAGTTGTGCTGTTTTATCAAGACTTAAATAAGTTTTAATCCGTTCGGCTGCATCCAAACTTACTCGGCACCCCAAAGCAATATCTTGTGTAATATGACGAGCGCCTAATGGCAGAGAACAAGAAAACTCCAGCGATCCATCGACAAACGCGGACATTGAAGTTGAGCCGGCGCCAATATCGACTACTACTACACCCAGTTCTTTTTCGGTTTCTGTCAAAACTACTTGAGAGGAAGCTAGACCGCTAAAGACAAAGCCTTCAATTTCTATTCCTAAATCATGCACACATTTCTCCGTATTTCTGAGTGATGGTGATAAACCAGTAATAATGTGGGCCTCGCTTTCCAAGCGGATACCAGTCATGCCCACGGGATCTTTAATCCCAGTTTGAGAATCGACAGAAAAATCTTTGGGGATGACATGAATTACTTCTCTGTCTGAAGGCAATGAAATAGCTCGGGCCGCTTCAATCACTCTGGTAACGTCTTCAGGTGTAATTTCTTGATTGGGCGAAGCTACTGCCACAACTCCCCTAGAATTTTGTGAGGAAATATGACCGCCTGCCACCGAGATGTAAGCTTGTTTAACTTCGAGTCCAGCCATGCGCTCTGCGGCGTCTAAACTCTCATTCAATGTTTGCAGCACTTGTTCGAGGTCAATAATTTGACTTTTTTTCATCCCCTTGGCAGGAATAGCAGCAAAACCAGCTATTCTTAGCTGCTCAGTTTCGCCATCTTGAATAGCAATCAAAGTCACGCACTTGTCTGTGCCGATATCAATAGCGGTAATTACCCTTTGGCTGGACATAAACTCCCACTAGCATATCAAACTCAGGTGGTCTTGCGTAGTACTGGCAGACGAAACCTAAGATCCACTTGGGTGGAATCAAAATCAAAACTTTCTAGTATCTCAGAGTTCATAATTAATTCTAATTTTTCTCCTACTGTCTGAGCTGAAACTGAATCAACAATAACCTCCAGTCCGTTATCAAGTTTGAGTTTGATCTCTTCTGACGATATCCAGATAATAGTTTTGGGGTGAATTTGATATTCTGTCAAACTTTTAATTAAATTAACCACAGTTTGATGGACAGACATGTCGAGAATCTGCCCATCAAATACACCTTGGGGGAATTGAACCGTCACAATTTCTTTGTCACTTCCAGAAAAAACAAAGCCCGACTCAGTTATGAGATAGTCGTTTTGGTCAATTCGATATAATCCTGGTTCTTGGGTTAATTGAAGAGTTAGGGTTTGAGGCAAATGTTTGCTCACAACTTGAGCCTGAACGGGATGATCAAACTCAAGCTGACTAATTTTCTGTTCTAAATTGTTAAATAAAAGCGGTTGGCCCTTAATTTGGTTTAGGGTCGATAAAATTTGCTCTGTGCAAGTCGCGCCCGAAGAAAGAGTGCACTCGATATGATTAACTGCCAATATAGTTTGCTGGGCAATGACCAACAGGCTAATCAGGCTTCCCCAACGGACCAATTGAATAGGCCAGGCGTTCCGGTTAAGATGTCTCATGGACAACACTTTCGACTATCTCGAGTAAAGCTTGGGTTGCCTGTTGAGTACGGACTGGATTAGCCAGCATTTTTTGTCGATATTGATCATGGTGTTTAACCATATCCTGAATTGCCTCAAACAGCACTTTTGGACCAAGCTGGCGCTGTTCAATAATCAGACTGCCTCCGGTTTTAGCCAGATCCCGAGCGTTCTTCAACTGTTCGTCATTGTAGGCAAAAGGTAAGGGAATTAAGATCGAGGGAGTAGCTGTTTGTTGCAGTTCCATGGTTGTGTTTGCACCCGCACGCGACACCACGCAACCGGCGTGTCTGTAGATCCAAGATAAATCTTTGGCTTCTATCCAGTCTTTGACATAATATCTTTGTTTTTGTTGTTTGGGTAATTGGCTGACAAGCCGGTCTAATTCCTGAGCATAACTTCTTTTTTTGGTAGCCGGACCACATTGATGAATTACGATATATTTTTTGAGCAGCTGAGGCAAAATTTGGGCCAGCGTGGTGTTAATAATTTCGGATCCCAGACTCCCCCCGGTGATATAAACAAGAGGTTTATTAACAGCTGGTAAATAACTAGGCTGACTTTGATTGGCTAATATTTCTGCTCTCACCGGATTACCGGTTAACACGCCTCTTTTTTTGGGCACCAAGCAAAGAGTTTGAGGAAATGAAACCGCCGTTTTAACCGCTAGTCGCGTCAAAAGCTGGTTAGCTAAACCCAATTTTGTTGTTTGTTCGTGAGTCACAATAGGGATGCCCTTCATTTTGGCCACCAATCCTAAAGGAACTGCCAAATAGCCTCCAAAAGTCAGAAAGATATCTGGCTGAGTTTTATTAATAATGCTTAAAGCCTGAACCAGACTCCATAAAAATTGAGGCAAACTCAGGGGCAAAAGCCATAAGTCAATATTGGCAAATTTAACAGCATGTAAGGGAAAAAATGGTATTTGTCGTTGTTTTATCTCTTGCTGTTCTCTGGATCTTTGACTTTTGCCAGACTGAGAAAAAAGCCGACCTGCAAAGGCAAGATTAATTTTTGGTGCAGTCAATTTGACCCAGTCAATGAAAGCCAGAGCTGGGGTTAAGTGTCCGCCGGAAACTAATATTTTCATATATTACTTTGAGTCAGCTTGTTTGGCCAGACCAATAATGTATCCTGTAGCCAAGAATACCATGACTTGACTTGACCGACCATATGAAAAGAAAGGCAAGGGCATACCGGTGAGAGGAATTAAAGCTGCCACAGCCCCTAGATTGAACAAGGTTTGTAAACTAATCCAGACAAGACAACCCAGTCCTAAAAGTCGAAGATCTTTTTCTTTGACCTCATTAACAATCTTAAAACCCAAACTTAGAAAACTGACAAACAAAATAATAATTAAACTTGATCCCACGAAACCCAACTCTTCAGCCACAATAGCAAAAATTGAATCTGAACTGGCCTCTGGGATGTAAGCGAATTTTTGACTTGAATTGCCTAATCCTTGACCAACCAATCCTCCCCGACCCAAAGCTAGAGTGATCTGCCTGATTTGGAAACTGCTGCCTAAAGGATCTGACTGGGGATCAAGAAAAGTTTTAAGACGGTTTAAGCGGTAACTTGAGGTAAAAATCAAAGCTAGTACTAATGGTATACCTACAACGAGGGTAATCAGGATATTTTTGAGGTGACCCCCGGCCAAAAAATAAAGGCAAGTGGCCAAACTAACCACTAACAAAGTTGATCCGAGATCAGGCTGGAGCAAAATGAGCAAGGCAGCCGCGCCCGTTACAAACAAGAACGGTCCAAATCGTTGATGGTAACTTAACCATCTGGCATAGAAGGCACTTAAACTGAACTTGAGAAATTCCACTGGTTGAATAGTTAAACCCAAAATACTTATCCAACGCCGGGCACCATTTAGCCGCAATCCAATGCCGGGTACAAAAACAAGCAGGAGCAACACTATACTTAATATGAAAAGAAATGGCGAGACTTTAATCCAAAATTTATGCGGCAAAAAAATACCCACTCCTAGACCAACCATGCCTATTCCTAAGCCAATCAAATGTTGTTTAAGCAAGACATATTGGTTGCCAAAAGTATTTAAACTTTCGGCGGCCGAAGCTTCCAAGACAAAAATTGATCCCAAGACAGTTAAAATTAGAGTCAGAATGAAAAGAGCCAGACTTAATTTGGGTAATCGCAATGAATTCAAAACATGTTTCATGGGTATAATTTTTTTAGTTTTTTGAAATTTATGTGTTTTTTTGAATTTTTTATAATACTGCCAGCCAAACACCAAATATCATTAACATGATTTGCACAAGCCAGGCCCTCTGAACAATTTTTGGTTCTCCCCAACCATGGTGTTGCAAAGTCAGATGCAAAGGAGCAGCCGGAATGATTTTCTTATGACGATATTTTTTGGAGGCAAGTTGGGCCAAAACCGTAGATATTTCAAGCACAAAAATAAAACCAATCACGATTAAAGCTATGACTTTACCCAACAGAAGTCCCACCACTGCCAAAGTTGCTCCAAAAGAAAGTGAACCAACATCGCCCATAAATACTCTGGCCGGGAAAACATTGAAATATAAAAATGAAATTAAAGAACCAATCCAAAGTGCCAGAAAGACGGAAAGGGGAATATCTAAAATGGTGGCAGATAAAAACCAAAGACCAAAAAGTGAAATCATTAAACTGCCTGAGGCTAAACCGTCAAGACCATCCGTAATGTTAACGGCATTGGCAAAGGATACGATGGTAAATGTAGCAAAGGGGATGAAAAATGGTCCCAATTCCAAGGTGGCAATGAAGGGAATATGAAGAATTGAAATGCCCAAATCAAAGTATAAAACCGATGAAATAATTAAACCAAGAACAATCTCTAGGATAAGTTTGTGTTTAGCGCGCAGACCGAAGATTCCACTCTGCTTAAAACCAAAGAATTTTTTGATGTCATCATAAAGTCCTAACACGCCGAATGAGAGAAAAGTAAAAAATAAGACACCAACTTCGGATGACATATTGGTATACACGCTTGTGACATTTGTGCCCGTTGCCTCCAGGACGGGCAAGATCAGGGCAAAGAGTATGGCTACCACCCCGATAACCAGCAGACCACCACCTACCGGGACGCCGGCTTTATTTTTATGAAATTTATCAAAAATTGGAGTTAACTTACCAAAGATGTCCCTGGTAATTTGTTGAGCCCGCCTAAATTTAAGCTTATAAAGTAGATCTATAAAAGGCACAATAACCATGCTGGTGACAATAAATGACAGCATGAGTAAACTTAGTAAAATTGCAAACGAACTCATTGCTTTATTCTAACCTGTTTCGCTCTGTCTTTGAAGGCTTACTCTGAGATGAGTTCAATTTGGGCTCCCATGGAGTTGAGTCTGTCTGCTAAATCCTCATACCCCCGATCAATCATTTCGACATTGTCAATAATAGAGGTTCCAGTTGCTGCCATAGCTGCCAAGACCAGAGTCGCCCCATGTCTGAGGTCCTTAACTTTAAAGTGGCCGGCTTTAAGGGGAGTTGCCCCCGTGATTTGAATGGCATGCTGATTAGCTAGAATGTCATCCTCAAGATCAAAATTGTATACCTGTTCGGGATGACTGACTTTAGGTTGGAAGGTTTTAATATCAGCTCCCATCTGATTAAGCTCATCCATATATTGAAAACGATTTGTCATGATCGTTTCATGAATCTGGCTTATTCCTTCGGCTTGAGTCATGAGTGTGGCCCAAAGTGGCTGCCAGTCCGTCATAAAACCCGGAGCAACCTGAGTAGTAAGCTGAGTCGCTTTGAGGGGATGGGTATAAAAGAATCTCATGCCGAATTCACCAACCTGGTACTCTCCTCCAGCTTCTGATAATTTTTCCAAAAAGGCAGTCAGATCGTGAGGCTGGGCGTTCTGAATAATCACATCACCTTTGGTCGCCAAAGCTGCGCAAGCATATGAAACAGCCTCATTACGATCCGGCATCAGTTGATGGATAGTGCCTCCCAGCTTAGTTACACCTTCAATCTTAATGACCCTATTGGGTAGGCGTTGAATTTTTGCCCCCATCTGATTCAAAAACTTAATTAGGTCATCAATTTCTGGTTCTAAAGCGGCATTCTCTAAGGTGGTTGTACCTTGGGCTAGAGTCCCTGCCAAGATCATTGTTTCGGTGCCCGTGTGAGTATTTTTAGCAAAGCGATACGTTGTCCCGACCAGCTGATCAGCAGTGACTTCGTAAATGCCATGTCTAATTTCAATTTTTGCCCCCAGAGCTTTTAGACCATCAAAATGTCTGTCTAGAGGTCTTTTACCAATTTTGTCTCCTCCGGGAGTTGGTACGCTGGCTCGGCCAAATTTAGCCAGCAGGACGGGGATGAAGATGGTGGAGAAACGTCCTTGAGCGCCATCTTCTGGTTTAATTTTGTAGTTATTTAATGATGAGGGATCAATTGAATAAGTTCGATCGCCATTTTTTTTAACCTGAGCACCTAAATAAGCAATAATCTTGGCTACTAATTCCACATCACTGATACGAGAAAAATTTAATATTCTTGACTGAGATGATCCAAGTAAAGCGGCAATCATGATTTTATACGAAGCGTTTTTAGCTCCACCGATCCGCACAGAACCTTGGAGTGATCTTTGACCGGTGATAATATATTTGGACATAAATTAATCCTTGTTGATTATTCCTGCTAGTTCTTCGGGAGTAAAGCCTAAGAAAAATATTTCTGGCTTAAGTTGAAGCTTAAGCTGTATTTGAGCTTGATCGATAATTTTTTTTATCAACTTAAGATAGTCGTTGGCGGATGCCTGTCCCAGGTTCTCAATAAAGCCGGCATGTTTGAGTGATACCTGAGCCTCTCCTATCTGAGCACCTTTGAGGTGCAAAATTTGGTCGATGATCAATCCCACAGAGGGACTGGATAAGTTCCTGCTTTCCATTTCTTTAGGAGAAAGGTTTTTAAAGACACTGCCAAGAGTATTTTGGGGCTGGAGAGATTTTTGTTTTGACCACTCTCTTAAGACTTGCTTAGCAGAATCAACATTGCCCTTAAAAAGCACAAAGTTAACCGAGATGATGGCTTCTTGACTGTGGTGGAATCTGGAAAAATCATAACCAAATTCTAGCTCATCACAACTCAGGGTTTTTTCTTTACCTGCTTGGTCGATAATATCTACCGATTCAACAAATTGGCCTATGAAATAATGACCGCCATGAATGTTGTTGACAATGGCTCCACCAATGCTGCCGGGAATTTTGGCAAACCATTCCAGTCCCGTAATGGATTGAGTGAGCAATTTATTAATTGCCAGCCCAAGAATGGTGCCTGCCTCAATCTTAACTTTGACTCTTTTTAATTCTGACCAGCTTTTGGTTTGAAATTGCAGTTTATCATCTGATACCCAATCTGTTTTCCAGCGATATACATCAGTAGTTTTGAGGGGTTGGGGTGGGAGCTCATCTAAAACATCTATACCTCGGACCATGTTTTTAACTACAAGTCCCCTTATGCCACGATCGGCAATCAACGTGTTGGAACCAGAGCCAAGTATGGTTAGAGGAATTTTTTGTCTCCTGGTTAGTCGCACGATTTGGATTAGTTCGTTTCTTGATGTTATTTGGCAAAAAACTTCAGCCGGTCCGCCGATGTGAACGGTTGTCATGGAGGCCAGCGGTACATTAGCCCTAAATTCTATGTCTGGCAAGTGAGTTTTGAGAGTTTCAAGTAACGAAGAGTTGGCTTGGGATTGACGATGAGGCTGAATTTGCTCAAAGACTTGATAGATATTGCCTGCTCCTAGGGTAATAAAAACATCCCTGGGCATTAAATACTGACGGTAATAGGCATATAGCTCGTCTTGATTTTTGACTAAACCTAATTTGTGTTGGGGTGATTTATGTCGAATTGCTTCAAGCAATTTCTGGGACGTTGTGTTTGGATCGGTACTTTCTCTGGCAGAGGGAAAAATATCCATCAAAACCAACCGGGGAATTTGACTCAGCACATCTACAAACTCAGTAAACAGCGCTTTGGTTCTTGAAAAAGTGTGTGGCTGGAAAGCCACCACGATTCGTTCTGGTGAGTACCTTTGAGCCAAAGTCTCAAAAACAGCTTTAATTTCATGAGGGTGGTGAGCATAATCATCATAAAGTAGCACACCTTGGTCTTGACCAATAAACTCAAATCGTCTTTGAGTAGATTTGAATTTTGTTAGCACAGATGCTGCTTTGGGTAAAGTGAGTCTGAGATTGAGTAAACATGTTAAAGCAGCCAGCGTATTCAAAATTTGAAATTTGCCTGGTAGGTCTAACTTTATTTCTAAAGGTTGGCCTTGAGCTAGAACTTGAGATGTGGTCGAACCTTGGCTGGAGGTGTAACTTAACAGTCTGATGTCGGCATCAACTTGTTCACCAAAGGTGATGACTTGAATATCAGGTCTGGAATTTTGCACTTCCTTCGCCAGCTGAACAAGCAGAAAATCGTCGGCGTTGATAATTAAAGTGCCCTGGGTTTTAAGGTTAAAGAAAAAATCTTTGAAAATTTGTTGGGTATGATGAAAATCTTTATACACATCGGGATGATCAAATTTAAGATTAGTGCAAATGATAATTTGTGGTTTGAGATAGGAAAATCTAGGGACAATTTTTTCTCCACCTTGTACTTCCTGGGGATTTGCGGCGTACTCGTCAGCCTCCGCCACAAACCAATTAGCTTTAGGATTATAGGCACCTATTTTACTCAGTCCCAAAATTTTACCGACCCCGACCGAATAGGAAGGCTCTAAATTAAGTTTGGTGAGGGACCAGGCCAACATGGCGCTGACACTGGATTTGCCTCCGACTCCGCACACAGCAATGCCGGATTGCATGTTAAAAAGTTGGGCTAAGGCTTGGGCGTGGCAAAGTGTGGGCAACTTCCTTTTTTTTGCCTGGATAACTTGGGGGTTGTGGCTGGCCAGATGAGCTCCGGTATAAATCACCACATCCACATCAGGTGGTAGAGCATGATCAAACCCTTGGTCTATCTGTATTTTTAACTCTTTAAGCCTATCGGCAGTCACAAAATCCTCAGCCACATCAGAACCTTGAATTTTCATGTGGGCGTCCAAAAGACATTCTGCCAAGGAAGCCATGCCTACCCCTTTGATGCCCACCAGATACGCTTTGGAGTATTGGGTGAGTTTTTTCATGATGTAATCAGGGTGGATAAAACTTGTCTCAATTTTTCGGCGTCATGTCTGAGTAAAGATCTCGCCAGCCGATCTGAAGTGGTGGTCACAAAAGGTGTTTGGTTAATCAGATCGGCTTTAATGACTCGGGTATCTAATTTTAGATCATTCACAACTGGTGAGTCGCCGGCTTCTAAGTAATGTTGGAGAATAGTGGGGGGAATGGGCTCTTGATTCACAATGATTTTGGTGAAAGGGCGACCAATGATTTTTTCAATACCTCGCACGTGATCTGAGACGCTCATGCCTTGAGTTTGGGTTTGGCGAGTCATCAAGTTGGCAATATATATTATTTGGCCCGTGAACTTCTTCAAAGCAGTTTTGACTCCCGGCGTAACCAAAACAGCCATGATGCTTGCATAATAATCTCCCGGACCAATAATAACTACTTGCGCATTTTCAATGGCTTGTTTGGCAAAAGGGTTAATTTTAGCCTTGGGAATGAGGCTGACTCTTTGAATAATTTTTGCCGAGGTTGAGACTTCATCCAACAAGTGCTCGCCAATCGCCCAGCTACCGTCTTGGTAATGGATTTTTAGTTCGACCGAGTTTTCTGTGATAGGAATGACCTTACCGTGCAGGCGAAAAATTGATGCAGCAATCTCCAAAGCTTGGGTTGTGGTTTGAGTCATGTCTTGCAGGGCAGTTAAAATCAGATTGCCCAGATTATGTCCCTTGAGACCTTTGCCTCTTTCAAAGCGATAAAGCAGCAATTTACTAATCCATGCCTGACTTTGATCATTAGTCAAAGCAGCCAATGATTGGCGTAGGTCGCCCACGGGTACAAAACCAAATTCATCTCTTATTCGCCCGGTTGAACCGCCGTGATCTGATGCCGCAACTAAAGCCGTAATTTGAGTTGGCAGATGTCGCAAAGCCTTTAAAACCGGATAAGTACCTGTTCCTCCACCCATGGTGATTGTGTGATGTTGCTTGGTCATTTTTCCAGTTTTCTGAGTATCTTTTTTATTTCTTCCTGATCACTTCGGGGATAATCAACCGTACCGATGCAAATACTTTTTTCATGCCCCTGCCCTAGGGCGGCTACGATGTCTCCCGGTCGTGCTTGATGTAGAGCAAAGTCTAGTGCCTGATCTCGGTCGGCAATGGAAATTACTCGATCATGATGATTGGTCATACCCTCTTTCATTTGGCGAATAATTGACCAGACATTTTCGGTTCGAGTGTCATCGGAAGTTAAAATGACCAAGTCTGCTAGTTCTGATCCAATCCGGCCCATGCTGGGCCGTTTTGTCCTATCTCTGAGGCCGGTGGCACCATAAACCGCAATCAAGCGGCCTGCTCGACGTTGCTTAAGTAAATCTTGTTTGAGAGCAGATAATATGGACTTAATACCATTGGGAGTATGGGCAAAATCAACAATGACTCGGAAAGGCAAGCTAGTTTTGATTTCCTCGATTCTGCCTTCAACTCCCGGAAAAGTACTCATGCCTACAGCCATAATTTCATCCGTTAAACCAATCTGACGCGCCATATGCACGGCCAGTTGAGCATTAGCTTGGTTATATTTTTCACCAAAACGTTCTTTGATGGCTTTAGCCAATTGAGCTGATCCATATTGTGTGGGGCCGAAACTGTGCATCTTTTGTTTTGACACCTGGCTTGAAATCTGCGCAAAGCCAAGCGAAGATTGACCCATAATCACAGTTTTAGCTTGATTGGCCAGACCAATCTTAGCTTTGGCATATTCATCCATATTTATGTGATAGTCCAAGTGCTCGTGCGTTAAATTAGTGATACCTAAAACTAATGTTTTGATACCCCAGGTCCGGTACTGGTAGTAACCGTGAGAAGTCACCTCCAAGACTAAATGGGTGATACCTGCATCCACGAGTTGTTTGGCAAAAGCCATTGCGACTTTGGGTGAAGGAGAAGTTTCATGTAGTCCAGTTGGAGTAATCTGGCGGCCGATTTTGCCGCCGATGGTAGAAATTAAACCGGTCTTGATGCCTGCCGTTGTCAGCAGGTGATAAAGTAAATTGCAGGTGGTTGTTTTACCGTCGGTACCGGTCACAGCCAGAACCGTAAGTTTCCGGAAAGGAAAGTGATACTTAATTTGACTGGGCAAACCAATTAATAAACCAGTTTTTATAAAATGATATGGTCGCTTAATTTTATAAAGCCAAAGTTTTAACATACTCTGGTACCTATTATAGCCTATTGGGGTGAAGCTTGGTCGGTTCCAGCTTCCACTCCAGTGGGTGAAATTTCCAGTAAATAATAGAGTTTATTGGCAATTTTGTGCCAAAGCGGGGCGGCTGTTTCAGCTCCCCACTGGGAATATGTGGGGTTAATGAGTTTAACAAACATAATGAATTGAGGGTCATCTGCAGGAGCAAAAGCAATAATTGTGGCAATTGTGGCGGATTCGTCATAACCACCCTTTGTTGCAACTTGGGCCGTGCCTGTTTTCCCCGCAACCAAATGGCCTCCTTGGCTGCCCCAAAGTTCTTCACCTCGAGCGGCTGCTTTAACCATCATTTCGGTCACTGTCCTGGCCGTTTGGCTGGAAATTGGTACCGATTCAACCTGAGGTTCAATAGTAATAATTTCTTTGGAAATAGGATCTCTCACCTCTTGAATAATCCTTGTCCGCATCATTTTTCCGCCATTTGCAATAGCACTGATGGCTCTTACCAACTGAAGGCTATTTAAGGTAATGCCTTGTCCAAATGAGGTTGTGGCTAATTCAACTGGACCCCACTTGCTTGGAAAAGGAGTGTCTTGGTCTTCTTCCAAATCTAAATGCAATTTCTGGCCAATGCCAAATTTTTTTAAATAGGCTTGAAATTTTTCTGCCCCCAAAGCTTCAACTACAAAAATCATAGCGATGTTGTCTGATCTTACCAAGCCTTCGGTAATGGTGCTATTGGGGTGATATTGATCATTCCAAGTTTTAATTGTGTATTTACCGTATTGTCTCGGTCCAGCACATTGAGTACAAACTGTGTCAGCTTGAATGACTCCAGCATCAATCCCACTGGCTACGGTTAGGACTTTAAACGTTGACCCAGGTTCGTATTGATTGCTCAGACTAGGATTTTTGTATGTATCTGGAGGATATTCAAAAAACTGGCTTGGATCATAACTGGGTAGCGCGGCCAAACCTAAGATTGAACCAGTTTTTGGTTCAAGAACGATAACTTCTCCGGCTTGGGCGCCGTATTGCTCAATTCCTGTGGCCAGTTCGGTTTCAATTAAATTTTGAATGTCCCGCCTAATAGTGGTGACAACATCTCTACCATCTAGCTCCAGCTCGCTGGAATTTGAAAATAACTCTAATCCGAAAGCGTCAGTCAGAATTGTTTTTTCTTGACTTCGAGGCTTGAGCTCCTGGTCCAGGGCCCCTTCTAAACCAAAATAACCTCTGTCTGCACCTGCTGAATCTTTACCTACAAAACCTAGCAAATGGGCAGCCTGTGAAGCTTCTGAATAGTCTCTAGTCAAGTATTCATCAAAACCTAAATAAGGGCTAGACAATGACTCAATATTTTGTTTTGTTTCTTGGCTTAAGTTTGTGGCCAAGCTAACCCAGTTGGCATCTTTATGTAGACGGTCTTTGATTTGAGTTTGCAGTTGGGTGGCCAACTCTGTTTGCGCACTACCTGTAGCCTCCTGGTATTTTGACCAATCTTTAATAATTATGTCAGTCAGGGTTTGGGCCACCTGGTCATGATCTGATTCTATTAAATTTGGATGAGCGAAAAGCCGATACACAAGTTTATTGCCAACCATTAAATAGCCTTGGTTGGAGTAAATTTTACCTCTGGCTCCGCTCTGTGTAATTTGTCTTTCATACTGCTGATCTGCCTCGGCTTTAAGTGACCCGCTCTGAATGACTTGCCAATAAAAAAGTCTGACCATGAGTCCCAAAAACCCAAAATAAATAACCAGCATGATGCTACGAGTCCGCCAAACTTGAGTTTGGTGGGTCAAGGGTCGAAGTTTCTTCATTTTTAGAACGAACCAGTCTGACTCAAAGCCAGCGCTTGAGTCTTAGTCACAACTAAAGGATGGCTAATCTGAATATACTCACTCAAGTCCCCAGAAGTCACTAATGAACTCAATGAATACTTTTGATGCGTGGCTTGTTCGACTTCAGCCAATGTTTGTTTCAAAGTTAAAGCTTCCTGTTTTAACTGGCTAATCTGATTGCGCTCATATAGCATCAGCCCGCCTTGGTAAAGAGTCACCATTACTTGACTCAGTACAACAAAGCTTAAAATAAAGTAATAGCAGCGCATTAATTTGGTTTTAATCATGATTTTTCAAATGATCTTAATTTGGCACTTCTGCTTCTGGGATTGAGGGCAATTTCAGCAAGATTGGGAACTAGCGGGTGTTTGGTGATTTGTGTGCCTAATTTCTGAGTTTCCCAATCTCTAAAAGTATGTTTGGCGATGCGGTCTTCTCCCTCATGAAAGGCAATTGTCACGATTCTGCCTCCAGAATTTAACAGAGACAATGCCTGAGGCAGGGCGGATGATAAGTGATCAAGCTCACTGTTAACGGCGATCCGTAAAGCTTGGAAGACTTTTGTGGCCGGGTGAAGTTTTCCGGTCCTATGTTTGACTTTTTCGATAATTGTCACCAACTGACCCGTAGTTTTGATGGGTTCCGGTGAAGCCTTAATAGCTCTGGCTAGTTTATTAGCTTCTGTTTCACCGCCAAAATCTCTGAGCACTTGAGTTAACTCTTTTTGCGTCATGAAAATTAACAAATCTGCCGCTGTAACGCCCTGTTTTTCTGGAGACATTCTCATATCCAAAGGTCCATCGGCGGCAAAACTCAAACCATGTTGGCTTGATGTTAACTGTGGTACCGAAGTCCCTAGATCAAACAAGACACCTAAAATTCTGTCTTGGATGTTTGGTTCAAGACTGCGTACAACCTTCTCCATTTGACTGTAGGCTTCACTCAAAACCAACAGGCGGCCTTGATCAATCAAGTCTGAGTAATTTTGGCTGACAAAGTCGACGGCAGTTTGATCCCAGTCAAAGCCAATGACCGAAGCACCGGCAGCTATTATGGCCTGGGTGTGTCCACCATAACCCAGAGTGGCGTCAAGATACCAATTTCCAGGTTTAACCTGAAGTTGATCCAGCGCGGTTTCAAGCATAACTGGCTGGTGTTTGGTCGTAGGGTTAAGCATCGTATGTTTCCGCTAAACTTTCCATCTGTGGCTCAAGGGTTTCGATATATTTGTGGTAGCGATCTAAGTCCCAAATTTCTATGTGGTTGTGACTGCCTACTACCACCAAATTTTTTTTAAGTTCAGCCAGCTGAATTAAATACTCAGGCAGTTGAATTCGGCCACTGGCATCTGGTTGAATAGCCTGAGCCTCATTAGTCATTAACCGAGTTAAATCACGTTGCTTCTTTTTGGTAAAAGAAACTGTTTGCAGTTCAGATAACATTTGGGCAAATTGGGCTTCATCCCAAACAGCTAAACCTCCATCCAAACCACGAGTCACGACCCATTTTTGGTGTGTGGTTCGAAAGGCCTTTGGTAAAGAAACCCGTCCTTTCTCTTCCAGCTTGTGATAGTATTTACCGATATACATACTTATGAGTCTATTTACCACTTTTTGCCACTATGTTTGCTAGTTTGACAAAAACAAGACTAGTTGTAAAGACAGAAACAACCCGAAACTTGTCATCAAAATAGAAAGGTTATATGCCAAATAGAATTGAGGAATTTAATAATTATGTTAGGTGCGGACCGATGTTTAGCAAGCGTCAAGGCTGGATTTAAATCTGTGGAATTTACAGAAGCTGAGGTAACAGAAACAATAGTCTGACTTGATAAAGAACTTAAGAAACCATCATGAGTTTAGCTGGCTTGGCTAACCACCGTGTACAATTCTAGGAGATCAACTTCGGCGGTGATCATTTTGTCTTCGACTTGACCGGAGAAATACTGCCAGGTTTGGCCATTCCAGCCAGCTATTTTTAGATCAGGGCTGTCAAAATTCGCTCGCATGGTTAGCTCCCCAACTCCGTTCAAAACGCCCGGTGTACTTAAAGCATAAACATCACTTACCACTTCGCCCTGAGGAGCCTGCGGGTAGCCTGGGGAATTATAAACAATAATAAACCGTTGTTTAGTTAAACTGGGTGATGATAGTTGGAATTTAGCATCTCTGGAACTGATTTGATCATTTTTGGCCAAGTTGTCCAAGTATTTCCAGTCTGATTTGAGGGCATATACTTCTTCACCATCAAACCTCACAAGTAGAGTGCCTCCCTGCACGTCTTCGTGATAGGTACAAGCTCCACCTGCACTACAGCTGCCCATGAGGATTTTGGTGCTCTGAGGTAGTGTGCCCATCGTCAGTGAGCCAAATGCGCCTTGGAGTAGACTTCCTGCTTGGTATTCAAGTTCATACTCGGCGCTTTGGGCTGGTTTGTTAAGAGAATGGATGGTGATATTCACGTTGTGACCGTCTGCCAGAGGATCAATTGACATATAAGGTCTCTCTGATACGGGGATGACATTAACTGGTTCGCTTATGCGTTTCTTCTGTGTTGTTTCGGGTTCAGGATTGGCATTGCTTTTATTTTTTATGAAAAAGAATGCCCCACCGCCCACTACCAACAGTAAAACTAATATCATCAGGATTTTTTTCATAGTCATTCCTTTTATAAACAAGTTAGTTTATCATTTTTTGGAAATTTGCTACAAGATTATCAATCGGCAAACGTTCTTGCTGCTTGGTGTCTCTGTTACGCAGAGTGACGGTTTGGTCGTCTAATGTTTGATAATCTATAGTCACGCAAACCGGAGTACCGATTTCGTCTTGGGCTAAATAACGCTTACCGATATTGCCTCTTTGATCCCAAGTGGTTCTGATGTGAGATTTGAGCAGTAAATTACGCACTGATTCAGCTTGGGTAACCAATTCCGGCTTATTTTTAACTAAAGGAAAGACGGCAACTTGATATGGGGCAATTTGGGGCGAAAGTTTAAGAACGACCCTATCTTCTTCTCTAAACAGCGCATTATCTAACAAAGTGTAGAGCAGTCTGTCTAGTCCAAAGGAAATCTCAATCACGTTGGGAATAAACTTTTCACCAGTGTAAGGGTCAACGTAAGTCATGTTTTGACCCGAATACTTTTGATGGCGAGATAAATCCCAGTCACCCCGATGGTTAAGTGGGGATATTTCAAACCACTTACCAGATGATGATTCAAACTCGAAGTCAGCTTGCTTCTTGGCATAATGAGATTTTTCCTGGTCTGGAATTGGGCGGAATCTAAATTTATCTTTAGGTAGTCCCAGTCCTTCAACCACCCAGGCCAGCATTTGGTCATGCCAGTAGTCATACCACTTATCCCCTTCATTGGGGTTAATAAAAAACTCCATTTCCAATTGTTGAAATTCCCGAGTGCGATAAATAAAGTCTTTGGTGGTTACTTCATTTCTAAAAGCTTTACCAATTTGGCCAATCCCAAAAGGAATTTGTTTACTTTGTGATTTGAGTACGTTTAGATATTGGAGGAAAATGTTCTGACAAGTCTCACCTCTTAGGTAGGCGCTGGTTTTTGTTTCGTCGGTGCTGCCCAGACGTGCTTCGACCAGGAGGTTAAACGATTTGAGTTTGGTTAAGGGATTACCGGCTGGACTTTTCAAATGATGTTGGTCAATGATGTCCTGAAGTTGGGTAAACGAAAGTTTGGCCGTTTCAATACCCAAGGCTTCTTCAATTAAGTGATCGGCTCGGTAGCGTTGATGTGTCACTTTATCCTCAACTAAGGGGTCAGCAAAAGAGGCCACATGACCACTGGCTTCCCACGTTTTTGGATGACAGAAAATTGCTCCGTCTAAGCCCACAACATCTATTCTGCTCTCAACAAACCAATTCCACCAAGAATCTCTGATATTTTTGAGCATTTGAGCTCCCAGAGGTCCATAATCATAAGTTGAAGCAAAACCGCCATAAATTTCACTGGAAGGAAAAACAAATCCCCGGCGTTTAGCAAAAGCGGCGATGGATTCGGTTTGAGCAGAGGCTGATGTTTGAGGAACTATTTTTTTCATCTATTAGACTTGTCGCCAAATAACTAAATAAATACTTAATGCATCTTTTGACCATTTTCCCCTTTTTATCCTCCTCAAGTAGCTCTGGCTACTATCGTCATCTAAAAATGGTGGAAATGTGTCAAAATCTATCATTAATTTCTTTATTTCTTATTTCGCGACAAGTCTAATATGAGGTAAGTATATCATGGAGTCTGATAAATAAAATTAAAGATATATAAATAATTAAACACCTTACTCTAAAAGTTAATGTAACAAATATTAACTCACAATGAATTAAATCTTAATAACCCATCAAGCCATGAACAGTGATAGAAGGATAATTATTTATATTAAGCACTGGCTCATTGATGTGTATATCAAGATCATTTAACCTTGAATCTAAGATTTTTTTTATACGCCCCAAACCTCCTTGTAGCTTTTTTTCAACAATACCTGGAAAAAGAATTAATGCTAATTCAATCATTCGCAAATTTAACTCATCCGGAGTTAAACCATGTTTAATCGCTATTTTACTATCCTCAATATAATCGCCAATTAGTTTTTGTGTGATTGGCATTAACCATAATCCTTCAATTGAACCCCAATCACTTATGTGAGCTTTAAGATGAGTATCAATAACTAATTTAAGGTCTTTTAAGTATTCAGCTGTTTCCTCTGGTGCTCCTGATAAAAGATTAGTCAATGCATCAGCTCTTCTTCTATGCACATCTTCCCAGAATGGAATTCTATGAGTTATCTGCCGTTCACTTTTACTCTAAAATGGCTATTCAAGCTAAGAATGAAATTTTAATAATCTCGATTGGAGAAAATGTTTCTGAAGAAGTTCTCTTAGCAAACAGAGATTGTATACAAAAAGGTGTGACAATTCGGTTTATAGCTCACAAATATGATAAATCAAATAGAGAAATACTTGAGCGGTGGGTAAAAATGGGGCTTAAGGTGCGGCACTTCCCTGATTGGGGATTTCATCTCGTGGTTTTTGATAAAAAAGTCTCTATGCTTATGACAAATGATCCAAATAATACTAACAATCGATTGGGAATGCAAATATTTAGTGAAGGTCTGTCGAAGGCACTCAACGATTATTTTTATTTTATTTGGGAAAAATCTCAAAAAATTGATTTATAAAAATTAATTTAAATGATTTTGAGTATTTATGGGTCAATCCATATTCTGGTGTTATTGGTTCCTGAATTGTCTGTTTTCACTCCAGAATCAATGGTATTTCCAGGGCTATTTCCCGAAGTGCCCGGAGCATAATTAGGACCGTTTTGAACTGGCATAGGGTCATTAACCGTGCCACCGGTTTTTATTTCTACGGTTTTAATATCTGATCCAGCTGGTCCACCAGCGGAAGTACCAGGCGCAAATTTCATTGATCCCCCGACAATGACCACACCAGCTTCCCCTCCTGGTCCGGTGCCTGGTGCCCAGACATGTTCCACTTGACCAAAAAATTCAGTTAAGCCTTCTGAGCCATTTATATCAACGACTCTTTTTGCCACTTGGTTTACCACTTGCTCTTGAACTTGGACAACTTCTTGTTTCATGTCCTCATCAACTACATTTTTTATCTGCTCCATAGTATGTTGCTGGTTAATAGTTCTTTCTTCAACTTGATTCATGACATTCTCTGGGTGATCCATATCATCAATTAAGTTATTTTGTCTCTCTTTAGTTTGGAGGTAATCTTGAAGCTGAGTATTTGCCTTCTCACTATTACCGGAAGTCACATTATTTTGCGCTTGCTCCAGCCTTTTTTCGGCTTGTTTTTCCAAGACTTGCACTTTGTTTTCGACCCCAAAGGCCAAGAAATATTCGATTCTCTCTTGAATTCTTGCAAAAAATGAGGTCTCTGTCGTGGAGGAATCAACCGGCTCGGCCGCTTGAATTGATGTCGGAGAGATAAAACCGACACACACAGCAAAGAAGACAGGCAGAAAAATTTGGTTTGTTTTCATATGTATCCATCATAAGCTAATTAAGACTAATAAGTCAAGAAAAATCGGTCATAATGATCAAAATAATTAACCTAAAATCAGGTTAATTATTCGGTGGGGGGATGGTCATTGATGTATGCGGTGACGGAGGCAATTAATTGATCAATGGTTTCCTCGGTTACGTCTTGATAATCAATTTTTAGATTATCAATCATATCGAGCATGATGTGAGTTTGAATTTTTGCTTGAAGCTTGGAATCAATCATGAGAATGACGACCAACAAGATTCTCTTAAGAAAAAATCTCTCAATTTCTGCAGTTCGTCTGTCTGAGATCTCACCGGGCTCATGTTTATCAAAATACTTTCTCACCTCGTTTGGTAAAGCAGCTCTAAACCTTTTTGCCCGAGATTTAACTTCCTCTATCTCTTGGGGGCTTAATTCGAGCTGATCTTTATTGGGTGGCATATGTATCTTCTTTATAAATCCATGAATACAGCACCAAATTATATCACAATACAACAATCCATGATTTCACAATTGGAGAAGTTAATTCAAAGTCAAATACTCAAAACTCTTCAACTTTCTGTCCGTCAGCTCTTCAATATACTGGGTCAGGGATTTGAGTTTGAGGTTGGGTCGGGCAAAACCTAAAGACTCAACCAAATCCGCCAAGGCCTCTACCACCAGAGTTTGTGGCCGATGATTTAATATTAATTTTCTGATATCAAGAATTCTCTGGTATTGAATTTGGTCAATTTCTTCCTCAACAAAAATGTGGTTAATAATTTCCAAAAACTGGAGCAGGTGTTTGACAGTTTTAAGTTGTGTGCGAACTTGAGCAGTGTCTGATTCCAACCTGGTCTGGGTCAGAATGGGAAGAGATTTAGTTATAACTAACAGCGAACGAATCAGATTGCCGGGCTCTAGTGAACCAATTTGGCTTGAGCCAATTTTTCGGACTCCTTTAGCCAAAACTTGGATCCGGCCAAACTCCTGACTAATAAGTGTCACCAATCTGTCTGTTTCGCCGAAATTTTTATAGCCGATAACCACAGCTTGAATTTTTGCAGAGCGGCTTGGCATAGGTGATTTAAATTCAGAAGGCAGGATATTCAAAACTAAAAAGGCGCAGAGTAGTTGGTATCTTGAGTGATGGTTAATTGTTCCTGTCCGCCGTTGACATCAACCATCATGTCATAGCTGGTAACGCCGCCCTGTTTCCAAACCTGCAATTCATAATCCGGAGCATTGTAAGGAATTTCATACTCAAGTTTTAATTTAGCTGTGCCCAA
>Ga0066639_10001617_pt1 | contig 20065 bp, 18 predicted proteins | sample CryGeyCG2114_010_2_FD_59504 | JGI IMG/M metagenome (GOLD analysis project Ga0066639, IMG submission 59504) | Groundwater microbial communities from aquifer - Crystal Geyser CG10_big_fil_rev_8/21/14_0.10 | ecosystem: Environmental > Aquatic > Deep subsurface > Groundwater | place: USA: Utah...
AAAGGACCCGAATTTCAGGTCAAAATCTGGACTGATACAGTCGCTGGAGCCGTTGATCAGGGAGATGAAGTTGCTGAATGGTTAAGTGACCATCTTAAGGTAGGAAGAGAGTTTCGACTCGTGAAGTCAACTGATAGAACACGAAGAAAAGTAAGCGAAAAATACACACCGAACGATGCTGTCCTGAAAGACTGGCAAGATAGTTATACTGTAAATTGGGTATCTTTAGAATCAATTGCTGAGCTTTCAAAAAGAATGGGGATTCCACTAGATTGGACACGATTTCGCCCGAATCTTGTAGTGTCAAATGTTCCTGAGGCAGACTATGAACATCTCGTTTCAACAGGATTCTTTGGTGATGTGGAATTTCAAAATGCAAAACACTGTGATAGATGTGCTGTCCCCAGCGTTAATCAAGAGACAGGGGAAGTCGATTTACCTCAACTACTCAAAAAACTTGGGGAATATAAGAGCTGGGTAAAACCAAGCGGTGAAGTTATTCCTATTCTTGGAGAAGGAGCTGTTATTCACGGGGAAGGAGAAATTGCTGTAGGACAATCTGTGACTGTTACTAATATTAGAAATCCTCGACCAGCTTATGGTCATAGACCAGAAAAGGTAAAAGAATAACTTCACTGTTATAGCAGCGCACCGCCAAGGAGCCTAAAATCTTTATTTTTTTCCCAAGTAGTCTTTAGTTCATCAAAATTCTCATCTGGATTCTTCATCAACTCAGCGAGGTGATCTGTTTCGTTCAACTTCTCCTCTGAGAGGTTTTTGAAATTATTAAGCATGACTGGGATTGGGTGATGGAGATAAATGATTTCGCTATTCATGAGACAATGAAAGTCATAAAAAAGCTCCCATGCAATACATACCAGCCCATCAAACCCTCCAGCGTTTCTAAAGTGTTTACTATCTCTTTTTCCTTGTCGTACATCAAGCCACGCATCAGCTGAAAAATCGAATTTACCACCTGGCATGTCATACATATCAAACCCAGTTCTATGCCAACTGCCATCCACATCAATTGTTACCCATCTATTTTCACTCTCGTTCCAATACTGATTTACCCAATGATCCCAAGCATCCTTTGTCCCTTCAAAATATGCTGCAAAGCCTGACCTTACACGCGCTGGAGTACCTTTTGCTTTAAGTATTGAAGCCATAAGGATTGCAACATTTCGACATGTCAGAACTAGCTTGTCCTCAACACTTTTTTTCATAGTCAGCCCCTTTGGGTCTCGACGGAAAAATTCTGCGAGCATAGCCGTAGTTGTCACAAGATTGTCATCTTCTGACTGCCTCCACCAAGGCATTTTGGTCATATCTCCATACTTGAGATCAGCATTTGTCCCGACATTGCCAGCCTCTAAAGTTGTACGGTGAAGAAAGTTCTTTCGGAGGAGTTCACCTAGCTCTTTTACATCATCAGGTAGTGTTTTCAAATAATCCTCATAAAGACCCGGGTATGTGAACAGTCCGTATTGTCGATAATGACCTAATATCCTTGTATCCATAGCACAAGTATAGCTTTTATATATTTATTTACAACTGTTATACTATCTCCATGAAACCAATTCAATATTTACTAGTAGGATTTCCGTATTCTGGGAAATCTACATTGGCGAAAGAATTAGAAAAACGACTCGGTTTTGCACATATAAATATTGATCGGCTTAAGTTTGATCGGGGATATACTGATGTCGGAGATGATGACGTACCAGATGAGGTGTGGGATGAAATTTTTAAAGAAGCTGATAAGCTATTGGTAAACTTTTTGGAAGAGGGCAAGAATGTAGCGAATGAATATGCATGGATTACAAAAGAATGGAGAGACAGAGCAAGAAACGTTGCAAAAAAAGCTGGATTTGATACGCAAATAATTTATCTTAAAATACGTGAAGATGTCATACGTCAAAGACGCTTAGAAAATATGAAAACCAAAGAACGGTTCCATTGGAATGATGAGGAGTTTGAACGAAACTTTGCAGATTTTGAAGAGCTATCACCCGAAGAGGACTACATTATTTATAATCAAGCTAAACCTATTGAACAGTGGATTAACAATAATATAAGGTAAGTACGATGGTATGGATTGGATAAAAGGTTTCTATTCAAAAACAGGGAAATGGTGGGGGCCAGCTGAGTCTTCTATCACTGAAAAAGATCACATTCGACTTCAAACGGTTGAGCGCTTATGTGGAGACGGCAGAAAACGAATCTTGGATTTAGGTTCTTCTTACGGCAATACCTCAGTAGTGATGGCTCAAGCAGGCCATGATGTTATAGGAATAGAAATAAGCGACAGAATTGATTTTGCCAGAAAATTTGAATCTCAAGCTGGAAAAGGATCATTGAAGTTTATTGAAGAAGATCTCTATAAAGCCTCATTTGACGAGCCTTTTGACGTAATCTGCTACTGGAACGGCTTTGGCATTGGAGCTGACACTGATCAGCGAAAATTACTTCAAAAAATGTCTGATGAGTGGTTAAAGCCTGAGGGGAAAGTTGTTATGGACATTCAAAACCCAGTGTGTTGGATTAAATGGGCAGGAGATGAAGAGAATCTTAAAGCAGACCCCAAGGAAGGCTATCAATTTAATGTCAGTGAAAGGATTGACTTCGATCCTATCAACAATCGATTTATTGATACTTGGTGGGAAACAGAAAAACCTGAAGAAAAATTCAGTCAGACAATCAGGTGCTATTCCCCAGTAGACTTCATGCTTCTCCTTGAAAACACTGCACTTAAAGTAGATGTAATGGAAGTAGACGGAAAAGGATTTAACTTGAATCAATCTTACGAGTCCACCCATCCTATTTGGACTAAAAATGAATATCTAGTTTTGTTGAGCAAAAACACAAATTAAAAATCCTTTAGTAATCTATATATGTATATCCACTGTTCAAGAGAAACATAACTTGGCTTTACATCTCTTCGTAAATGTAATTTTCGGTAAGCCAGCATTACTCTTTGTCTTCCATGTATCTTTTTGAGGTTCTGAAAGACCGGTTGTCCATGACCAAAACCAATTTCGACGAACTTCTGATACTTCATTCTCTCTTCCCACGGCAAGAAAGGATCTGTTCTTTTTGTGAATCTCAACATCACAACATCAACACTCGGAACCGGTTCAAAGTCAGTTCTTCTGAAATGATGATAAATTGAGAAATCAAACCACGGCTTGTGCGTAATGGAAAACATATTATCTTTATATGGAGCTGCTAATCGATACGCTACCTCTTTCATCATCACAAGATAACAGTCGTCTGGTAGATTCCTGTCATCAATTAGTTTTCTAATGATCTTTCCTTCAATTGAGAAAGGAATATTCGCAAATACTTTGTACGGCAAAGCTGGAAGACGGAAATCAAGTATATCTACATGGTAAAGTGTTAGATTATCAGCATTCTTAAATTTCGTTTGAAGATACCGATACCAATGTGAATCAATCTCTACAGCAATTACATGCTCTGCCTTTTGGACTAGTTGTTCGGTAATAATCCCTTTACCAGAGCCGATTTCTAAAACGAGATCATTTTTACCAATAGAGGAACGTCCGAGGAGTTTAGCGACTAACTTCCGGTTGTGAAGAAAGTTTTGAGATAGGAGCTTCCGACGTAATTGATACATGTCGGAACACCCCCATGAAGAACATAGTGTTCATACCCTGCAATTATACCCTTTTTAGCGTGTGAAAAGCAAAAAAGAAACTCGTTTGAGCTTATTGGGTTAGGTAAAGATGCTCTAACAAATCGTATCTTTTCTTTACTCCCTTATCATCCACAGGATGTCCTTCTCTAATTGATAATCTGTCGAGATAACGAATATGCTCCAGCATACGGCTGACAGTAAAAATATCAATAGCCTTTCTATCACTTTCCGTAAGAGGTACTTTTTCAGTATAGATAGATAGGAACTCACTCGTCATCGACTTCCATTGATCTATAGTCAAGTCTCCCTCTCTATAAAAATTGAAAAACAGAACACCCAAGTCGAGAGCAACAGCACCATACTCAAAATCTGAAAAGTCGAAAATGTATATCTCTCCATCTTGGAGGAAAAGTAGATGTCCTAAAGCCAAATCGTTGTGTATAACAGATTTTGTAAGATCTGACCCTAGCTTCTGTTTTTTTAAGTATTCAATTGCATCAGTTCGTATCTTTCGCAGCCTTTCATGATCTTGTAAAAATGAAGACTTTGCGTTTGGAGATGTCAGAAATAATTCAAAATCCTTTAGTGAATGGTCGTATATCGACATTGCATCATGAACTGTCGGACGAATATGCTGAATACGCGGATAGCGCATGAGAACATTATGCATGTGTGAAATGGTAGCTGCGAGTTTATGAAGCTGTTCTTTTGTTAAGTTTGATGCAGGAATTCTCCTTAGTTTCTCATACTTCATTAAGATCTCAGGATAAATCATATCGTAAGCCTTAATAACAGGCACTTTTTTACCAGATAAAGCTGATCTAACTTCAGGCACATGTATACCGTGTTGTAGTAAGTATTCATATAGAAGCACTTCTTCATTTACATCTTTCTCAATTGTTTCGCTGTAATCAAAGATTTTGAGTATATATTCTTGTTGACCTGTATAGAATATCCACGCAGCGTTTTCAATCCCTTCTCCAATGGATGTTGGAGGCTGGATGCTGGTTATTCCATATAGTTCTTTTACAGTCGCCTGAACAAACTCAGAAGGAAGCTTCTTTGGAGATGCATTTTTATTCATGAGCTGATTTTATCAAATTTAACAGTGTAATTCTGACCTCTCACATCAGATAGACAAAAAAGTGCTACTAATAGCTGATATAATTTCTTTATGAATTATTCTTTTGATTTACTTGATCTTCCATTTCAAGCACTAAAGAGTGGCAAAAAAAGGATAGAAACACGAACAAAAGTTCCGCAAAACATGACCCCGTACGAAAACATGAAGCCAGGTGACACGATAGTGTTTGAACATGAAATAACAAAAGAAAAATTGATTATGGAGATTGTTGGTATCAGACACTATAAAAATGTTGCTGAACTATTGGATAGTGAAGGTCAGGAAAATGTGATGTCTTATGATACTTCAAGAGAAGAAGCAATAAAAAGTTGGGATAAATTAACTGGTTATATCGAAGGGATGAGAAAGTATGGCATTTGGGCTATAGAAGTTAAACCACTTCCTACACAATCTGAAGAACAGATAAACCTTGTCCCATATGATCCGACGTGGTCAACAGAATTTGAAAAAGAAAAAAAGCTGATAGAAGCAACAATAGGGGAATGGACCGTTGGTGGTATACATCATGTTGGCAGCACTGCCGTAGATGGGCTTTCTGCAAAACCGATTATCGATATTATGGTCGGAGTTGAAAATTTAGAAAAAGCCAAACCTCTGATTGAAAAACTTACAAAAATACAATATTGCTACTTCCCTTATAAACCAGAATTAATGCTTTGGTTTTGCAAACCATCTCCATATAAAAGAACACACCATTTATATTTGATGGAACCTTCTCATCCAGAATGGAAAGCACGACTCTCTTTTCGAGATTACTTACGAAATCATCAAGAAGCAAGAGACGAATATCAAGATTTAAAAGAAAGATTAGCAGAAAAATTCAAAGATGACAGAGAAGCTTATACTGAAGCAAAATCAAAATTCATAGAAAGAATTGTTAAAGAAGCAGAGATTAACCATGTTCGTTAGTTTACTTACCTATAGTTTTATGATACACTCTGACCACATTTTATATAGTCACCTGCCTTTGAATTCATATGGCAGTTTTGACACCAACTCCACCTCTTTCGACTGAAGCACAACAGCTTCAGCTTCTCTCGCAAATCCAAAGTGAGCAGTTACCAGTCTTCGATGCAATTATCCTCGGTATCCTGCTCAAAATTCCTCTTCCTGAATCGATTTTCTCTACCCAAGCACGACTTGATATGTACCAGTCCATCACAGGCTCTTCATCTCTTTCAGCTGCGTCTGATGCGCATCCTTTATTTTTTATCTTCTCGTTTCTTTTCTGGCCTGTCTGGATAATGCTTGGTTTAACTATTTTGTACTTCCTCATAAAATTTATTCTGTCATTCTCACAAACGACATTTCCCAATGTCTTTGCTCGATTTCTTCCTGAAACGCCAAAAACCTTCCTTGAATTGACGTTTCCTTCAGATACGAGTAAATCTGCGTATGCAACAGAACAGCTATATAAACTGCTTCACACGCTTTCTAGAAGAAAGTCTGGAATATTTGCACCTAAAACGTCATATTCTCTTGAGATTGTTGCTACGAGAGAAAATGGCATTCGCTATGTGCTTGTCGTTCCATCCACTGATGCATCAGTCATTCAGAAAAGTTTGCTATCCTATCTTCCTGGACTGCACGTAAAAGAGGTACCTGACTATCTTTCTACCATACGATTGATTAATGAGTCTTCAGATAGTAGTGAAAACAGTGAATCTCAAGTGTCACCAAAAACATTAGGAGTTGTCGAGTATACTCTGTCAGCTGATTATGCACTACCACTGCATGATCAAAAAGCACTCAAAGAACATGATCCCATGTCTTTCCTCACAGCTCATATGACCAAACTATTACCAGGAGAGCTGATTTCCTACCAAATTATCACTAGTCCACACCTTTCAGGAAAGGTACAAGACAAAATGCAGATGATAAGAAACGCCATTTATTCAGGAAAACCATTATCACCAATACTGCAGAAGAAACGAGGGTTACCACTACCTGCAATATTGTTATTTATCTTCAGCCCAACACTCTTTGTTTTTGTTGCAGCTGTAAAGTTTTTGTTTGTGTTACCATATCTTCTTTTTGCTCCAAATAGCCCTGAGTCAAAAGGATTCTTCGGAAGTAGTCAAAAAGTCCCATTACAAACACTTCTCAATCCCTATGAGCAAGAGCTTGCAAACACCGTCAAAGATAAACTTTCTCAACAACTCTTTGATAGCACACTTCGTATTTTTATCGTTACCAACGATAATGAAGAATTTGACCAACGAGAGAATGGTCTTACCTCATCATTTGGTCAATTTAGTAGCGCCTATCAATCCCTAACGCCAAAAGATATTACCCAATTGCCGTTTTTCTCTTCTCGAGCATTGTCAAACAGAATTCTCAACTTCAAAAGACGAACACTATCTGAAAGTAATACGATTCTCTCATCATCAGAACTTAGTGATTTGTATCACTTTCCTAATATGGATCTAGCGAGAATTGAAGGATTGGTGAAAAGCAAGAGTCATGAACTTCCCGCACCACTTTCATTGAAGAAAGATTCTACAAACCTTGATGTTATTGTCGGTATGAATACGTATGGCGGAGAAGAAACACCTGTAGGACTATCCAGTAAAGACAGACAGCAACATACGTATATTGTTGGGAAAACAGGTATGGGTAAATCAACCACTCTTGAGGGAATGGCGCTTCAGGATATTCAAAACGGAAAAGGAGTCTGTGTAATTGATCCTCACGGAGATATGGTTGAGCATCTCCTCAGTGTTATTCCCCAAAATCGAGTAAATGATATTGTCTATGTCAATCCGTTTGATAAGGATTATCCAATAGGTCTCAATATTCTCTCTCCTGGCATTGATTACATCGATAACGATGAAACAGTTGACAGGATTGCAACTGAGGTACTGCATATCTTTATGAAAATAACACCTGAGAAACATTGGGGACAGCGAATGGAGCATATTTTGAGAAACGCGACGCTTACTGCGCTTCAAATCCCTCAAGGCACACCTGAGACACCCTATGTTTCTCTATACACCATCCAAAAACTCTTAACTGATAATAACTATCGAAAAGCAGTTACCAAAACAGTACAAGATCCTATTCTCAAGCAGTTCTGGGAGAAAGAGTTCAAGTTATTTGGCACCAGACAGCAAGCGGATGTTATATCACCTATTACGAACAAGCTCGGAGAATTCATCACGAACAAAATGTCTCGAAATATTCTTCTCCAAAAGAAATCAACCATTAACATCTCAGAAATTATGAATGAAGAGAAAATACTCTTAGTCAATCTTTCAAAAGGAAACTTAGGTGAAGAACGAAGTATATTCTTCGGAACTATCATCACCTCTCTTATCCAGCTTGCTATTTATCAAAGAGCACAAATACCTGAGAAAAAACGACGAGATTTCTTCGTCTATATCGACGAATTCCAAAACTTTGCAACATCTCACTTCACTGACCTTTTTTCAGAAGCGAGGAAATATCACGTCTTTTTCATACCATCTCACCAAAATATTGCACAAATTGATGATCTGAAAGTCGCCAAAATTATCCAAGGAAATAGCGGGACACTCATTGCTCTGAAAGGTAGCCCTGATGATGAGAAAGTTCTACTTCCGTTTCTTTCACCAGAGGTTGAGAAAGGACAGATAGTCAATTTACCACCGCACCACTTCTTTATGAAAGTCACCAATGACGAATCAGAAGATGCATTTACCGGAGTCACAATTCCCATTAACGATAAAGGCAATGAGTTGAGAAAAGAGAGGATAATCAACTATTCAAGAGGAGACTATGCAACACCAAAAGAGACAGTTGAGAATGACCTTGCGGATCTCTTTGTACTGCCAAAACTACCTTCAAAAACGAACGGAAAGAAGCAAACTAAAGCTATTAGAACTACAAAAGTAACTTCAAAAAACGATATCAAAACAAATACGCAATACCAAAAGCAACAAGTTATCTAACTCTCACCGATGTCGGTGAGAGTTTTTAGCACGTTCTGAGGCTAATCTCAGCAAATGCGTATTACCTACCCTTAAAAGAAACGGAGTAGGTTGGGATTGGCAAAAGATGTATTCAGGCAATTTATTATGACACTTCCAAAGATAACAACCAGACAACAAGAAATACTCAATCATATTCTTCAATTCAGATTTATAGATAGAACACATCTACAAATATTCTTACATCATAAAGACAAACAACAAATCAATAGGTGGTTAAAAGACTTAGTAGAAAAAGGATATATCGGGAGAATCTATAGCGATAAAATTATTGGAGAGAATAGAATACCTGCGATATATTTCCTAGATACAAACGGGGTACGATACATAAAATCATTGTATGTGTATGACGAAACTTCGCTTCGAAAGCTTTATTATGAGAACGATAGATCAGATGACTTTATTTCACAATCCCTTTTGATCGCTTCAATTTGTAGCGACTTGAGAAAAAGAAACACTGAATCCGCACAGTATGAATACCTGACAGAAAGTGACTTCTCACAATCAGACAGCTCATTCCACTTTCTCAAAGAAAATGATGTGCCTTTAGACCTGTTTTTTAGTAAGAAACAAAAAGGTAAGAAAAAACGCTATTATTTACTATCAATATTCCCTCAATCTTTTCCTCGTTACAGAATCCGCAAAAGAATTCGCAGCTACATAGATTTTTATGCTAATCGCATTTGGGAGGACCATATTGACATTCCTTTTCCTACACTCTTAATTGTTTGTGAAACAAAAGAGCTGATGATTTATACAAAGAGATACACAAGAACTGTTCTACAAGAGCAAGATGAAACAGATTTATCATTCCACTTTGCACCAGAAGGCGATGTCCGTAAGTATGGCGTCACCGGAGAGATTTGGGAGAAGGTGTAACTCAGAGAGAAACATACATTTCGCTTCATCAGGTGCTTTTTACGTTGGCAATCCAAGAGTCAAACTGCTATAATTTGCTCAGCAAAAAAACAGGCGATAGTTAGCCTGGACGACAATAATATTGCCAGCCCATGAAAACTTCGCAAGAAGTTTTTTTGCGTTAATAAGATGATAAAGATCCGCTCGATACCGGACATTCCACATAAGATTATCGAGGCCGCAAAGAATGAAGACTTAGTGGTTTTCTTTGGTGCGGGAGTATCTCAAATTATTGGTTGTCCTTCTTGGCAAGGCTTTGCAAGAGCATATTTGGAAGAGGTGTTGAAGCACAAATTAATAAACCATTTTGAGTATGACCAACTTTTTAAGAAAGATCCCCGGATGGCTTTGACTATTTGTCAAAAAATTCTGGAAGAAGGAAAGAAGGACCCTCCCAACCCAGCAGACGTTTTAAAGGGGGATCCAAAAAAAATAAAAAAACATAAGATTTATGACCATCTTTACAAATTTAATGCTATTTTCGTGACAACAAATTTTGATGATCATATGGACAAAGTAGTAATTAAAAATCGCACTCTTCCTCCAGTTCCTCCAACATCTGCGGTGTCAGATGCAGTAGGAAGTACGGTACAAAATATCGCTGTTCCGCAAGATATCTTTTATGCAGAAAATGACCTACTTGTAACATCCTTGAGCAATGGTTCATTGATACACCTGCATGGTAGTATTGAGGATCCAAGTAACTTGGTAATTACGCTTCCCGATTATATGGGTAAATATAAGCCAGGGACAAACCATGACGTGTTATTGCAGGATATATTTAACAAAGAAACCGTATTGTTTATGGGGTATGGGCTGGAAGAGTACGACATTATTGAATTTTTAGTAAAAAAATCTCAGCCGGTAAAGGGTGAGATAAAGCATTACATGCTGCAGGCCGCCTTTAAAGAGGAAGGAAATATGATGGAATTATACGGAAAATACTATAGCTCTCTCGGTATCGAACTAAAACCTTATTCAAAAACGCAAAATGGTTATAGCCAGTTGGTAAATGTGATCAAAGCATGGGCGAAAGAAATCAGTAAAGCATCTGCGAGCAAACCCTACATAGAAAAAAGAAGATTGATGGATGAGGTTGATTAATATGGATCCAAAACGACTTGCAATATTACAATTAATGTCCCAAGACTCAGCGTATGAAAATCATTTCTTCAAAACGAAGAAAAATCCTATATGGTTTTTGGAGTTGAAAAAAAGAGGGTACTTCGACCCGAAGAAAAATCCTACTATCCAACCTGCGGATAAAGAAGGATATTACGTTATCCCTCAATGGAATGTGTTGGAGTATCTCGAGCGGATTGCAGAACAGGTCAATATCCCTGAGAACGAGAAATATATAGATGAGCTCTTGGAGATAATCAAAAATGTATCAAGATATAAGGATGATAAGGGGAACGTTATCGATAATTATCGTACATGGTGGTTTTTTATAAAAATCCTTCTTAAGTTACCAAACGAAAAAATACCTATGGAAATTCTAGATCTTGTTCCGATCTGGTTAAGATCCCAATATGGTGGAAGCTTAGTAGATGCTGATGCAGCGACAAAATTATTACCAAAGTTTTTATATGAAGGAGCTCCCCCAGATGATATAAAAAAGGCTGAAAGTTTAATTAACTCTCTCACAGATTTTATTTGGATCCAAAAGAAAGGGATATTTACTGAAAAAGAAGATGAAGCGCATGGAGTAGTAGAAGATCATTGGCTTATTGAGTCTTTCATAGAAAAAGGAAATGCAAAGTTAATGGGCAAGCTGTGTGATAAACAGGTTATCTACAATATAGCTGAAAAACTTAAATTGATCCTTAACCATAAGCAAAATAGTAGATTAAATATAGATTATGAAGGGCAAACTTATCGACTTAGTGCGAAGACAGAAAAAGATTTTGAGTACGTTTGTCAGATTGGGACATACAAGAAAAAAACTAAGCTCGGTGAAGAAGATTTTAGAGACGATTACTCAATAGATATAAAGGAATTAGTTTCTTTCACTATAAAGGCAAAAAAATCAGAGGAATTCATGAAACAATTAGCTGAGTTAATAGAGAATACAGATATTCCATCAGAGGTAAAAGAAAAAATGAAAGCTAATTTAGGAGATTTGTATAGATATATTTATCATGACTATTCTTATATTTGGTTCAAGGATTTAATTTTCTTGCCACCTTCAAGAAAGCTCCATGATTTTAAACACATTCTGGTGTATATATTAGCCGAGAGCCTTTTTGAATTACAGAGTAAGGATCCAGCAAAAGCAGAAGAAATTGCAAATACTTTTCTTTCCGAAAACTTTCAGCATCAAGTATTTAAACGATTAGTTGTAGCTCTTATTGCTAAAAACTGGACAAACTACAAAGATATTTTCTGGAGTAAGTTACTGAAAGATAAAGAATTTCCTTTACTTGAAGATCCTGCTTTTGAAAATGAAATGAGGTTTTTACTTAAAGAAAATGTAAAAAATTTCTCGGAGGATAAAAAAACAGAAATTGACAAGTTAATTTCGCAAGGTCCACAAAAATACATCATTGAAGAGAATAAAGGAAAATATATCCAGTATTGGCAACAGCGATGGTACGGAGTATTAAAAGAAGACCCATTTTTTGTAGCAAAGTATTCTGCATTAAGAACTGCTTCTACATATGATGATGAAAAAGAAGAGCGAGAAGGAGAATTTGGATGGGTTGGTCCAGGCCCATCTCCACTTACGGAAGAAGAAATTTTACAAATTCCAAACTTAGAGTTGGCAAAAACAATCAGTGATTTTAAAGAGCGTGATATCCTCGGCAAAGGCCCTTCGGCAGAAGGATTTGCAAAAGCAATTGAGAGTGCAGTTAAGAAAAATCCTGGAAAATTTGCAGAAGATATGGATCCATTTCTTAATGCAGGGTTCTACTATGTCGACTATATACTGGATGGTTTTAAAGCTGCATGGGCGAGTAGATTATCTTTTGATTGGATAAAAGTACTTAATTTCATTCAACAGTATATCGACAGACCTATTTTTTGGAAAAATAAATTAACTGTAAAAGCAGGTTTTTATGACGCTGATAATAAATGGATAATTGGCTCATTTGGGGAATTAATACAAGAAGGTACAAAAGATGACGAATGGTCAATTCCAACTGACGCATTTCCAATTGCGAAGAAAATATTTTTTTTAATAGCTAATAAAACTGCAAAAGACAAAAAAGACTCCAATAACTTTCCTGGTCATGTTTTAAACTGTGGTCTAGGTAAAGTAAACATAGGTCTTCTATATCTGACTCTGAGAATTGCCCGACTTCAAAAAGAAGATGAGAAGGTGGAATGGGACAAAGAGTTAAAAGATATTTTTGATACTTTTCTAGACAGAAATATTTATGACGCTTACACTGTTTTAGGAGAAAATCTAATTAGTTATGCCTATCTGGATAAAGAATGGGCAACGCAGCAAATTAAAAGTATTGCAGAAACGAAGGATAAAGTTTTGTGGGATGCATTTATGAGTGGTTATCTTGCTGCAAGCCGTGTAAATCTTGATCTGTATAAACTTATGAGGGCTAACTATATAAAAGCATTAACTTTTAATTTTGAAGAGTCAATTTTAAATGAAAGATTAATTGATCATATTGGGATAGGCTACTTAAATGGAGTTGAAACAATAGATGGAGGGGGCTTACTTCAGATTATTTGGGGGAAATGGGATCCTAAACAAATTATGGCTCTAAGTGGTTATTTCTGGAGTCAAAGAGATAGTCTTACAGAAAAAAAAGGGGAAACTGAACTTGATAAAGAAATGAGGAAAAGAATAATTCAATTTTGGAGGGACGTGTATAACAAAGTTAAAGACAAAAAAGAATTATCGAAAGAAGATAAAGATATTCTTTCAGAAATTACAAAGCTTATTATTTTCCTCCCTTCAATAGAAGATGAAAGTTATAGATGGTTGATGCTTTCAGCCCCATATGTTCAAGAGCACTTTAACTCTCCGTATCTTCTTGAGTGTTTGAATAAGTTTAAAGATAAGGGCGAGAAAATAGCTACAGCGAAAAGAATAGCAAACATTTTTCTTGAGATGCTGAAATCTTTTAAGCCAGACTACGATCAGGAAGACATCCGTTCATTGGTAGACTTTCTTTATCAAGCAAATGATGCTGAAGTTAAAAAACTAGCAAACAGCATATGTGATCAATATGCGAAGTCTGAAATAGAAATTGTTACAGACATTTATAAAAAATATAATTCTTGAAAGTCAAACTCAATGAATCTTAAAGATTATATAGATTGCTATGACCCTCAATATTTTGAGGAGTGTTTAAGTCGCTACAACCCATAGATTATTACCGTAGCCAAAAATGCTATACTATGACATATGAAAAGGGGTAATAGCGCAAGGCAAATGTTAGGAAATAAATTGAGGAAGGCAAGAGAGAAAGCTGGTCTAACGCAGGTTGAAGTTGCAGCGAAATCTGATATGACGGACAATTACTACGCGATGATAGAGAGAGGAGAAGTGAATCCTTCTTTTGAAAAACTGCGTAAACTCTTTAAGGTTCTCAAACTTAACCCTTCAGAATTGCCTCTCTAAAGATTTAGTCTACTGTTTTTGGTTTCTTTTTTCGTTCTGGCTCAAATTTCTCTTTGACTCCCTGAGCAAAAAGCTGAAGTATTTTTGAAAAAACCTCTGCATTTTTTTCATTGGCGTTTTCAGGATCGACAACGTTCAATACCTCTAACACATCCTTTGTTGATTTAAGGTCACACTTGTGTCCGGTGGCGATGCTATAGCCAAATTTGACCTTCTCCCCATTTTTCTTAAGCCAGTCTTTCGATAATTCGTATTTTTCCATAAGTCTTCTCTCGTATTATACAGAATTGCCAATTTACTCTTCTTCAGGCTCCTGATATACTCGCATGAGATGATCCAACCAAGCCAATGTTGGTTCAAATAGTGATGCCTTCGGGTCACCGAAGGGAAGAGGCTGTTTCTCAATGCTGAGAATAGGTTGATATAACGGGCTAATCTAAAGATTCAATATAGAAAATTGTTCAATGCCAGCTCAGGCACGAAAAAGATGATACCCTTAAGGTAGTTCGAACTTTTGATTGACACTATACTTGCTTGATGCTATAACGATACCATGCCAAGAGGAGAAGGAGATTCAGTAGTACCTCAAGATGCGACAACAGCTAGAAAAGTGGATGAACCAGAAATTCCTTTTGTAAGTAGTCCTGAGGAAATTGCTGCCATGACAGAGCATGCCATTGGACAAATTTATGGAAGAGCTCTTTCAGGTGAAGCGCTGCAGGGGTTTCTCTTAGCATTATCTCAGAATTCACAGGCAGATGGTGTAATTCTCGTAGACCGTCCAGAAAGTTCGATTCGTCCATCACTTGATATACACGTTCATCTCCCACGCCCTATTGATTATAGAAGCAGAGAAGATAATGATTTACATGATGAGCTTAATGGTCAATTTGCTGATTTTCTTATTACAAGTGAGCGAGCAGGCTTCCGTTACAATTCTCATTTAACGATTTATGGCAATCAACATCATCAAACCCCATCAGCTCTACGTTCTCACCTTGAAAGACAACAAGAAGGAACACCTGCACGTGTTGTTGCGGCAGCACGATTTGTAAGATAATACACGCGCTTTCTAACTAATAGAACTTATCATAAATTGTTTAATCTTCAGGCTCTTGATATACTAGTCTCAGTTTCTCCCAAAAAGCCAATGTCGTTCGAATAGACTGCACTAGCAATACTTATATGTTAAAATATGCCCAGGACCGAACAGTAAAAATCAATGGCACAAGTAATTTCAGCAGATGAACTAAAGAAACTATTGCCAAATTATTCCCCTGATAGGGCTGAGTCTTTTCATCATGAGTCTGCAAAACAAGCTGATAAAATATTTACGAGAGCTCTGAAAACGAATTTATCTAAGGAGGTAATACTTTTAAATGGCGGAACTGCATCTGGCAAGACTGAGTTTTTATCAACACAACTAAGTAATAAGGACAGTATCATTTTTGATGCAACCTTATCTACTGAATTAGGAGCAAAAAATAAAATTAGGCAAATTTTAAAAGCAGGAAAAATTCCTGTGGTATATTCGATAATACCTGACGATCTAAGAAGAGCTTTTATAGCTTTTTTAAACAGAGATAGAAAGTTCAGCGATTTACATTTTTATAAAACTCATTCAGGTTCAAGAAAAACGCTTCTGTGGATAGCTCAAAATTATCCTCAGATTGAAATCAATATTGTAGAAAGCTCATATACGCCAGATGGAAAATTGCAATTTTTACAGCTGCTCTTTGATAAGAGACAAAAGCTGATTGAATATTTAACTGGCAAACAATTAACTGAAAATGATATAATCATACATATAAACTTTATTGAGGAATAATTTATTATGCAAAAAACACTCTATAAAACAGACCAGAATAATCCAACAATTCAAGCTTATAGGGAAGCTGTTGAAAAAGGGAAAAAAGACCAGCACGTTCTTCCGCGAAACAATAGTTGGATTGTAAAAAACTTGTTATCAGACAAAATTAGTACATCATTTAGTGATCAACAAGAAGCGATTAGATATGCAGAATCAAATGCAGCTCAAGGTACTGCAGTTTTTGTACATCGTTCTGACGGGACAATACAGGAAAGAAAAGATTTTTAATCATCCTTTCTAGGTTCAGCATAAACCAATCTCAACCTCTCCCAAAAAGCCAGAGATCGTTCGAATAGACAGGACGTCGGGTCACAAGCTCAGCAATATATAGCCCTATTGACTTCTCTCGCACAGTGCTCAAGAATTAAGTTGTGGCAAAGAAAAAAACTTCAAATAAGAATATTAGTAAAAGTATCTTTCAAACTCACAAAGGCATGATATTGTTAATTTTTGTTGCCATTATTACTCTATTAGGATTTCTTTATATAAACCCCAATAATTCAAAAGAACAATCTCCAATTCAAACTGTTTCCCATGAAGATGGTAAAAATGATATATCTGACTGGAGAGAGTATGTCAGCACAGATAAAACGTTTACATTCAAATATCCTGAGAATCTTGTATATGCGTACACTTCTTTTGGTACAGACGGTAAGATCTACGAGAATTCTCCTCATTTCTTCAACAGCCAAGTAGAAGCGGATGAAGCTGTTAACTGTATAACTAACGGTCTAGGAACTCTTGAGAAGTCATGCAGTAGTGGATTATTTGATGTTGCTGATGTAACGAAATTTCAAGAATCAGCAAAACAGCCAATGCAAGACTATCTTGATTCAAAGGACCCCTCTTTACTTTCAGAGCTATATATTTACTCTGATTCTCAGGGAAGAAAATGGATTGTTAGAAAACCAATTTATGGACTTGGCGGGACACAAACAGATGCTGAGACTATGGATGGTAAAAAGTATCAGGTCCAAATTCATATATGGGATGATTTTATTGATGCGAGTAAGCCAGGTGCAGCAGAAAAGCAGATAGATTTTGTTAATTCTCTATTGAATACATTCAAGTTTTCGTACTAGCACTCTTATTATCGATACTAATAGCCTGAGGTAGTATGGAACAAAGGATGATTAGCTTCAGGTTCTAGAATTGATTTCCACTGCCTCAGTGAACCTCGTATCTTGTTCCAATTCGTAAACATACTGTCATATCGGCAAGTCCTCTTATCAATCCCCGCGTATAGTTTGTGAAAAATACTGTGAAAAATGCCATATTGCTTTTTTGAAAGCTAGATGAAATAGTAGATGTATGGTTAAAACTTCTTTTTCAAATAAACTCACATATCTGGGAGTTGCACTCTTTGCTGTCGTCGGTATCGGATTTGGAGCGTACTATTTCGGTATTCAATCAAAACTCCCTGTTTTATCTAATACGACTTCATCAAATCCCAATGTCACAACAGCTTCTCAAGTATCATCTGCTGCGTATGCCAAGTGCGTGGACAATGGTGGCTTTGTCTCAACAGCACGACGCGGTACCTGGGGATATTATCAAGTCTGTAATTTTGAGGATGATATGACATGCGATCTGTATGCTCTCTATGAAGGACAATGCCCGATAGGTGGTGTTTCGACAATTGGATATGATACCACTGCACAAGTATTCTGCGCACAGCGGGGAGGGCAACCCATGGGAAATGAAAATGGAGAATGCAAAATGCCTGATGGAACGATATGCTCAACAGCCTCAGTATATGAAGGAACCTGTGCTCCTAATTAAAAGGTTCTAGGTATTCTTTTTTCTTCTTTTACACACTTCTCACATTTTTTAGACAAAGCTTCTATTGCATGATATTCTATAGGTATGAAAAAGCTTCTTTTTATGCTTCTTTTTGCGCTATCTGCGTTTATTCCACTTCAAAAAGTTGAGGCGCAGATTTATACGACTGACAAGCTGATAACAATAGACCTTGGGAGTCAGCGCCTCTATGCGTGGAATGGTGGACAAGTTGTCCACGAAACACCAGTCTCAACAGGCATGTGGCTCACACCTACTGTAAAAGGGGACTTTAGAATTCAACGAAAAGTATCGCTTCAGGATATGCGTGGTCCTTCTCCTTATAAACAGTACTATCCAAGTGGAAGGTATCATGTAAAAGATGTTCCTCATGTGATGTATTTTTATGGGGCTTATGCTATCCATGGAGCATATTGGCACAATAATTTTGGCTACAGGGCATCGCATGGGTGTGTGAATGTCCCTCTGGCCTCAGCCGAATGGCTCTATACCTTTGCTGACATGGGAACACGCGTTATTGTCTACTAACCGGCAAGGTCGACCATTGAAGAGAATTATGCTGCGGGGTATGGACGGGCTGCTTGTGGAACTTCAGGTTTGACTGGCCCATCAGCTTTTTTGGGTTTTGGTAACGGTTTTGCAAAAGCGATTGGCAATACTTCATCCATGTGTTCGACGAAATGAAACGTTAAGTCTTTGGTAACTTCTTTTGGTACGTCTTCCAAATCTTTTTTGTTATCTTTTGGAAGAATGATTGTCTTAAGCCCTGATCGATGCGCTGCGATTACTTTTTCTTTAACGCCACCTATTTCAAGAACTCTCCCTCGAAGTGTCACTTCTCCAGTCATTCCGACCTTGCGATTGACAGGCACTTTGGTCAGTGCCGAAATAATCGCTGTTGTAATTGCAGCACCTGCAGATGGTCCATCTTTTGGCACAGCACCTTCAGGAACATGCACGTGAACGTCAAGTTTTTGATAAAACTTCTCTGGAAGTCCAAACTGCAGAGCCCGAGCACGGATATATGACATTGCAGCCTGACATGATTCTTTCATGACATCACCAAGCTGACCAGTGAGAATAAGCTGGCCTCTTCCCGGCATGAGCGCTACTTCGATAAACAAAATATCTCCTCCAGCCTCAGTGTACGCAAGTCCAGTTGACATCCCTGTCTCATCATGTTGCTCAATCATTGTCCCTTTAAATCTAATCGGACCAAGGTATTTTGTTACATCTTTTTCTGAAACTGTAATTTTATTTTTGTTCCCTTCAGCTACTTTTTTGGCGATTTTTCTCATAATTGCCGCAATCTTTCTTTCAAAATTTCTAACTCCTGCCTCACGAGTGTAGTGATTGGTAATAAACTGAAGCGCACCATCTGTAATTGACACTTTATCAGGGCTTAATCCATGGGATTCAAGCTGTTTTTTTATCAAAAAGTTTTTAGCAATATGAAACTTCTCAGCATGTGTATACCCTGCAAATTGAATGATTTCAAGCCTATCACGTAGCGCTGGTGGAATTGTATCAAGGACATTGGCAGTTGTTACAAACATAACATCTGAAAGATCAAACGCTACCTCAAGATAGTGATCTGAAAATTCACTGTTTTGTTCTGGATCCAGAGCCTCAAGAAGTGCAGATGATGGATCTCCTCTAAAATCTGCGCCTACTTTATCAATCTCGTCAAGCATGAAGACTGGATTTCGAGTTCCTGCATCTTTTATTCCTTGTATGATTCTTCCAGGAAGTGCACCGACATATGTTCTTCGATGCCCTCTAATCTCAGCCTCATCACGGATTCCACCAAGTGATACTCTCACGAATTTTCGACCAAGAGATCTAGCAATTGACTTTCCAAGAGATGTTTTTCCAACACCAGGTGGCCCAACAAAACAGAGAATCGGCCCTTTCATTTTTCCTGCAAGTTTATGAACAGCCAAATACTCCGTAATTCTTTCTTTTACTTTTTCTAGTCCATAATGATCTTCATTGAGAATTTTTTCTGCTTCTTTGATGTCAACGGTGCTTTTGTCTAGCTTGCCCCATGGGAGACTGACAAGCCAATCAACATAGTTTCTAATATACCCTGCCTCAGGATTAAATTGATTCATATTCC
>Ga0066639_10001621_pt1 | contig 20041 bp, 18 predicted proteins | sample CryGeyCG2114_010_2_FD_59504 | JGI IMG/M metagenome (GOLD analysis project Ga0066639, IMG submission 59504) | Groundwater microbial communities from aquifer - Crystal Geyser CG10_big_fil_rev_8/21/14_0.10 | ecosystem: Environmental > Aquatic > Deep subsurface > Groundwater | place: USA: Utah...
TTGAAAGCTGCGGGTTCATGCACACAAAAAAGCAGCCATTCATAACCCCGTCAATCTGGCACGTGTTTGGGTTACACCCGCTTGCTTCTGCCATAAATGTGCAATAAAGTGCACGAAGAGAATATTCATCAGATGATTCAAGATAACTGAGCGCAAGTTGTGTTTCAGTGTCAAACGTGGTATCGCCTGCAATAGTTGATTCGCACTCATTTTGCTGGCAGTTTTGTGCAAGAAGAATATCTCCGCTAATCGTGCGGTACGGTTCAAGGGCTTGTTCGACATAGGTATGGTACGCATTTGTGTTGACAAAGCTTTGCACGCTTCGGTAGAGGCGGGAAAAAGGCGTGGTGACCTCGCTTGAAACAATAACATCAAATTCATATGTGAGCAGGGGTTTATTTACTTGTGAAACAGGAACATCTCCATAATCAAAACTGATACCACCTTGCGCGCTTGCAACGCGCCAGTCTGCAACAAACGAGTCTGAGCCTGCAGTGAGCCCTTTTACAATAAGGTCATAGGCAAGGTCAAGTGCAATGTTTGCGGTTTGTTTAAGATACGCAATAACACCGGTTGGTTTTTGGTAGAAGTCTTGTGCAAGGTTAAGAAAATTTTCTTTAACAAAATCAAAAGGAGGATAATCAATGCAAGTAATATCCCTGCATGTCCCGTTTGGACAGTCTTTGACAAAGTTTTGTCCATAGTACTGCGAATCAGTATCATAGCGAAGCGAATAGTACGGCACGTCTTTTTCAGGCACAAAACGTGTCTCAACGGTTTTTTTGCCGCACGCGTACGTTAGCTCTCCAGCAGGACTCGTTGCAGTATCACTGTATCCTGTCTCTCCAGGAGCAAGCCGTGTTGCTTTTTCAAAAGAAAGACCAAAGCCACCGCGTGATGCAATGTAAAAGATTGAGCGGTCCATCACGTAGTTTCGTTCCTGTTGCAAAAGAAGTTTGACTGTTTCTGCTTGCGAGACCGCGTTGAGTACTGCTTCTTTATAGTTTGGAACCCCGCTTGTACTTGAAAGCCGAAAAGCAAACGTTCCCATGGCGTATCCAAGTATGATTGCAATAGCAAGGGTAGTGACTGCTGATGCAATGATTTGCCCGCGTCGCGACATCAAGACGTTTAAACTCCCCTGTTTTTATGTGCTACTCATAGTGAAGGTGTTCTGTTAATATAAGATTTCTTAAAGTCAAGATGCGCAGCATTGAAAACCAGTTCCGCAGCTTGGTTCAAGCACGCTCACACCCTCATCACAGGACGGCCTGCACATCCCGCCCGCGCTGTTGCACGCGCGTGCATCTCCGCCCCCAAGAAACAAACAGCATGAAAGAGATGCGTCATCGCAGTAGTTTGCATTCTTTCCTAGTTGATATTCAAAATTGCCGCACTGTGGTTTACATTCCCCGCTTTTTTGATTTTCGCAAAACGTGATTTTGTCTTGTCCAATTTGCACAAATATTACATCATACACACCGCTTCCGCCTATGGTTTTTGGATGGTAAATAGTTGAATTACACTGCATTATTACTTGTCGTATGCCCAAATCACGCAGGCAGGGCACAACTTCGCTTTCGGTTCCAGAACATATGCCAATATAGAGGTCTTCAGACTCAAATGCGCGAAGCGCATCTTGAGAGAATCCAAATTCGCGTTCAAGCGTATCAATATTATAGAATTGTATGAGTTGATTTGCAGACCTACTATCAGGAAGGTCGCTTCGCACTGAATAATCGGTTCCTACAATATTAAACAATAGATTTGAACACATCGCAGCAGTGCGCGCTTGTTCAAGCGAGAGAACACCTTGAAGGGTGAATTCACCAATAACAAATTCAGTTACAAGAATGCCGCCAAGAGCAAGAATGATATTAAACAATATTGCAAGGCTGCCAATGAGAAGCGCTCCTTTTTTGTCTATCATCCTCGTACGCGTTCCTCCACAACTATGTAGCCATTTGCTGATTTATGCAGTCTCATATAATCAATTGATAAACCACCAGAATATTCTGAAGCCGGCAGCACTGAGAACATGTAGTAATCGCCTTGGTGGATAAGCAGGGGTGCGTCAGTGAGTTGATATGAATCAGGCAGCGCGCTACAACCAAGCGCGTCTAGCGGGGTACAGTCAAGAACACTTACTTCATTTTCGCACGCTTGCCATGCAAAGAATTGTCGTGTTGCCCCGTCAAGAAGCTGAAGGATTGCGCGCTTGCACCCCGGACCAGTCAGGTCTGCAGTGCACCCCGCGATATCGCGCGCACGCGCCGTACCAAGATAGGTGTAGGCAAGCTGATCTTCAAATGTGAGCGTGTTTATGCTAATGGGATTTGCGTATTCAGCATAGACGTGGTCTTTAATGTCTTGCAGGAATTGGTTGTAACCGCCGCGTCCTGAAACATCATGACACCCATTGTACTTGATAAGACACATGCACGTGCGGTCAGCGCATGCTTCAATAAGTTTTGTGTCGCGAACCAAAGCTAACCCCTGCGCAATGCCTTGCGTGTTTCGAGAGTCAACAATAATAGTGCCGCTTTGCGCGCTTGCAGCAGGGTTGAGCACAGTTTTTCCGCGCGGTATGCAGCATGCTTGCAAACAGTCTTGACCTTCAGCACAGCAGGTGAGTGAAGGATACCATGTGTTTGGCGCGCATTCAGTTGAGCACAGACCGTCATCACAGCTCATGCATTGGCCGCCATTTTGCACGCATGAGAGCCCATAGTCAAAGGTTTCATACCCTTTATTTTTGCCATAGGCGGTTGTTGTGCTGTACACAGCATTGTCTGTGCTTGTTGCAAGATAGAATTGGGTAATGCTATGCTGTGGGGGGAGCGCAAAATCAAACAAATCGCCTGCAAGGTCTGCTGACTTGCACGCATCCAAAACCGTATCTTTAAAAGAATCAAAACCATCTTGTGCTGAACCACCGGTTCCCAGGCCAAACCCAAGAAGGGGACCAATCACAATAAGCAAAAGCACGAGCGAGATTGCACCAATAAACACGCCAAGAATGATTTCAAGCGAGACAAATCCGCGTTTCATGTTCGCACAAACACCTCAACGTTATCTATGCGCAGCACTTCAGCATCGCGTGAAATACTAATGCGGTCAAATTTTTGTGCAGTTAGGGGAAACGCGAGAATTGCGCGGTTGCTTTTTTCAGTAAGAAGGGTTTCATTTGTGCACGCGCCCCTATTTTTAAGAGATTCACAAGCAACAATGCTGTATTGGTCTTTGCACTCATAATTTTCAAGAAATGTTTTTGTAAAGGATTTAATCTGGTCAAGCGGGTTTGCACTGCTTGCAAGTGCTATAGCAGAATAATCATGAAGGTTGTTGAGAATAGCATTTCGCCTGCTTTGTTCTGACGTATACACATACTGAGACAAGGCGGGTTTGTATGCTAATACGCCTTGGCTGAATATGGTTTGATAGAGTCTGGTTCCTCCTTGCGTGCAGCACACGCCTGAATCACAGGCCCCTTCACGCGCAATTGATTCAACAAGTTGTATTTCTGTGCTGCCTCTGCATGCAATTGAATTAACATCGCACTCATCTTGTCTGTAACTCTCCTCAGTTCTGCATTGGTTTTTGCAGCTTCCTTCAATTGTGTTGCAATCCCGCGTAATACAGCTTCCCACATACACAAGACACAGGCAGGTTGAATCAGTGCAATCCTCTTCAAGTGCGCTAATGTTTGCAAACGCTTCCTGCGTGTTCTTGTTTGAGCTTGTAAAATTAGTTTGGGATTTATCAAAATCTGCAAATTGAAAAATGTGCCAGTTTTCACTCATTTCAAGACCAGGAATGCTTGTTGATGCGTCAGAACTGCAGGCGTGGGGGAGTTTAAGCGTAAATGTGGCAAAGTTTGCTTGTTCAGAAACCGTTGCTGCAGTGCCAACAGTCACGCTGATGATTGGCGCAAGAAAGGGAAGTGAAACAGCAACAATAATAATAGCAATCAAAATAGCAACAATCGTGTCTACTCCCCGTTTATTCATATTGAGAATTAGGCATACTGCGCTTATTAAATTTCTCAAATCAAAACAAGCCGCGGCGCAAAAACAAATGGCTGAGAATACGCGCTGCTTTGGGTTGGCACACCAATGCCCAAGCGGTCTTCAAGCTGTGATTCTGCTTCATTAAGTGAAGAATTGCCAATGCCAATCATGCGCTCAAGCATAGCACCAATCTGGTCGCGCTGCGTAATAAAAAGCAGGATAAGGGCTAAAAGCACAAAAATAACTAGCAGTATTGCTGCGATTTGTGAAAAGGTAAATCCTTTTTTAGTCATCATCAACCACTATACACAACAATGAGGCGAAGCAACAGCACAATTCCATTGCCCAATATCAGTTTCTCCAGCAGCACACGCTGCTTTGCACGCACCACCTTGACCCGTACATGAAGTGAGAAGTCCTGATACGTTGCCAACGCCTTGCTCAACGCCTTTTGAGATACTTGAGACCGAGCTTCCTGCTCCCTGAATTTGTGTGGCAAACAACACAATCACGGCAATAAGCCCAAGCACGACAAGAAGAATGACTGCAAGTTGTTGAAATGTAAAACCCTTTTGCATACCTCAATTAGAAGCACTTTGCTATTTTAAAGTTTATTTAGGAACGCAACATTTTGCAGCAGTGCTTGGACAATCACTCGTTCCCGTGTCTGTTTGAGAAGCACTGCATGACGCTTTGCACTCGCCTCCTGCAAGGTCGCATACAAGTCCTGCCACACTTTCACCTGCTGCTTGCGACCCTCCGGTTGCTTGTTCGCCAACATCAGTAATGCTTCCCCCTGCTTGTCTAAACTGAGTGGCAGCAAGCACAACTGACACAACAAGACCTAAAATAACCAGAAGCAATACTGCCATTTGCGTAAAGGTAAAGCCCTTTTGCATGACTAGTGTTAGAACAATCAAATATTATAAAGGTAATTAAAAAAAAGAAGAGGTTATGCGCACGTATTGTCTAGTTGGCACGTTCCTGATTCGCATTCTGCATCGTCAGCACAGGTTGCACCGGTTGGGAGAAGTGACGCACCAGTAGCTGCTTCTTTGCAACAGTATATTGCGCCACTATCCTGACAGCCAATGTCTAAACCCGAGTCAGCATTTGCTAAATCAGTGGTCGTGCTTCCGCCTACATTGAGGTATACATCGCACGCATCAGCGCATTGCACGCCGCCAATAGTTCTGCACGCGAGTCCTGCGCTTGCAGTAACTGCTGCTTGTGTTCCTGATGTTGCTTGACTGCCAAGTTCTGAAATGCTTCCCGCACTTGCGCCAAGCTGAGTGCTTGCAAGAATAACGCCAACAGTAAGACCAAGAATGACCAGAATAAGTGTTGCCATCTGGGCAAAAGTGAAACCCTTTCTTGACATGGTATTCATACTAGTGGCTCTTTGCATATTTATAGTTTATCTGTAAACATGGTTATTTTCTGCAGCAAACAAAGTTTTCCCCACTGCACGGCAGGTCAAGGGTGTTTTCAGGCGTGCACGATTCTCTGCATTCACCGCCAAAATTCCCGCATTGAATGCTTTGTTCTGCGGATTGGGCTCCTGTTTCAGCACCTTGTGTTGCTGCGCTTTGCAAGTCTGAAATGCTTCCCGCACTTGCAGCAAATTGAGTGCTTGCAAGAATAATAGCAACAGTAAGACCAAGAATAACAAGAATGAGCACGGCCATTTGTTCAAAGGTAAATCCTTTTTTCATTTTTTCTCTTTAACCACCAACCGTTCCGCCGCCAACCTGACCAAAACTACCCCCACTTAAACATTCTTCTTGTCCAATGCTTGTGCGCCTTCCTCCTGAGAGCGTGACTTGACACGCGGTTCCTCCAGTAACAATAGTGTCATAACAGTGGTCTTCATCATTAGGATTTCCGTCTTCTTTCAGACTAAACACCGTCGTGCAGTACGGCAACTCTCCGGCGTTTTGCGGGGTTGCAAGCAGGTTATCCATTGACAAACAATATTGTGTGCATTGGCTTCTTATTGCCGTGATTTCCACATTGCTTGTTGCACCAGCACTGCTTTGAGCAAGTGATGATGAAAGCCGCGAGATGCCTCCAGTAAAAAGAATAATAATTGTTGAGAGAACAAGCACTGCCAAAATGATTTTGACAATGAAATTAAGACTCAAACCCTGCCCCCTCGTGTTCATGTGTATACTTAAGCCTAAAGGAAGTTATAAATTGTTCGCTAACACACTCCCGCTTAAATCAGGCTGCCCGCGCCCTGCTGTATTGTTTCATTGACAATGTCAACAATGCGTCCTGCCTGACTTGCCTGGCTTTGTTGTGCAACAAACGCAAGAACAAGCAAAGTAAGCAAAACAAACAGTCCAAGCAGGATGAGCGCGATAGTGTTAATATCAACTGCTTTTTTGGTTAGTTTTGGCAACAAAACATATCCCTCCCATCTCGTGTTTGCGGACAGTACGTATCAAGATTTATTCCATCCTGGTCTTGTGGAACGCGAAATGGGTAGCTTACCGGGCACGTGATGGTGCTGCGCTGGTCGCCAGAGAGACCAAGACACCCCAAACATCCTTGCACGCACGCGTGCGTGCTTTCAACACCGACCCCAGTAACGTAATCAAAGGTATCCTCTGAACCAAGACCAACGCGTCTGTCACACGCGCGTCCAAGCGTGCCGCAATCTGCGGGACACGCATCAGGCGCGCACACACTTACCCCATCAAACTCGCATTGGTTGTCATAGCGCGTTTTTGCACAGCAATAGGCATTATCATCGCTTCGACAGCCCTTAACCGGGATGCGCATGGGGTACGTGCTTGGACACCCATCCCACAAGGCTGAGCGGGGGTTTGCATCAGTGTTTGGTCCTATGCAGGTCATGTACGAGTTGTCAGTTGTTCCGCATTCTGATTGCTGGCCAACAATTTCTCTGCCAAGGTCAGCAACCCTGCCAAGTTGTTTGTTAGCATCAGTAAAAAAAAGAAAGTAGAGCATAATCAACGCGGCAATAATCACAAAAGGCAGGAGAAAAGTAAATATCGGTCCTTCAATAAAAAAGCTTGCTTTTCTTTTCATAGTATGTTTGCTCCTGCATCAACAAGGTCTTGTATGAGGTCAGGAAGGTTTCTTCCAAGCGTAATAACAAGCAGTACAAACACGACAAATAAGAAAATAAGAAACACCCATACCAGTATTTGGTTTGTCACTCCCCGCTTCATGCACTAGTAGGGGGTAGTGTGCACATTTATAGTTTTATGTGCATGGTGAAAAATCCTGCGCCCCGCATTCTGCGTTATGGTATTGACAGTACCCAAATGCTGGTGAAATGTCTCCCGCTCGATTTTTTCCGCCTTCATAGGTGAGCCCAAGCGTCAGGTCCGAACACGCGCGCCCGCCTTCCCACAGTACGCGCGCATCTTCTGCGCTGCTGATTGGTCCAAATGAATCTTCAACAATACATGCAAGCAAACGGTCATTACGCGGCTTTCCGCCGGTAATCAGGTTGAATATTGACGGGTCTGCGACAACTGCTGCAGCAATGTTTGAACCAAACATAAGCCCATTACAATCGTCCCATGCTGCAGATGAGGCGCGCGCCTGAAAAATGTTGCCCATAAGGATTTCAGCTCCAACATCTTCATCCTGGTATTCGGTTGTCCAGTCCCAGTAACCCAGTTTAAATGAGCCGCTTGTAAGCGTAAGCGGATTGCATTGGTTATCACATGCGTTTGTTGAATCTTCCCAGGGCCAGCACATGGGGTTTGCATTATCATCATCGCCAAATGCTTCGGCAAAATCACCGGAAAGAAGGCTGCACGGGCTTGTGCGAAACTGGTCAGGGGTAAGCGTATCATTATACAAGTAAAACGGGAAAATATCTGCGCGCTCCTGCGCGTCTTGCATACGCGCTCCTGCGTACGCGTCAACAATAGCCCCTGAAGGAGATGAGCCAATGTTTGAAAGAAGTTGTCCAAATTCAGCTCCAGAAAGTTCAATAACCATATCAATTGCAATGCTTGAATCTGAAGGGATGCTTCCTAACGTGCGCGTGGTTCCTGCTGCAGTAACTTTGGTATTGCCACCTTTGTAGTCTGTGGTAAAAAGAACCGTAGGATAATCAGCAGCCTCACCAATTCCCAGGTTTGCGAGTTGCGCTAAAAGCGCGTCTAGACCGGCTACAGGATAGAGGCGTGCAATAAGGTTATTTGTTACTTCCTGACATCCACCTTCACCAACACTGCCACCAACCTGACAATTCACATAATTAGCAGGGCAGGGTGAGCCGTCATTGAAGCTTTTACTGCAGTACATGATTTGGGTGCGCATGTTTTGAGGCAGGCATAGCGCGGGGGTTACTTCTTTTGTTTGTGAACCAACTGAAAGCGTACAGTCAAGGTCTTGAATGTCTTGTCCGTTAAGCCATACAAGTTTTCCTTCTGACGCGCTTTGCGAGTCTTTAATACGCGTGGTGTAAAACGCGCTTGCGTACAAATAATCTGAAAGGGTCATTTGAGAAATGCTTTTAGTTAAAAATAACGCAGGACTGCGCGAGCTTCCCGCAGACCAGACAAGCGCAGAAGGCACGGATTCTAAAAATGTATCACCAGTGATGCGCGCACTCTGAGAAAAATCGTATTCTGTTGCAGCACACAGTGCAGGGTTTCCTGCAGCATACAGTGGTTTGAGCGCGCTTCCCGCATCATACATGCCCCAGCAAAGCGAGCCATACCGTCCGGCCCACTGCCCAAATTCAAGGGAGTTTGTGAATGTGCCATGAGAAAAGATAGGACAAATTGTTTCTATCGGGATAAGTGAAGCCACGCGTTGCGCGCCTCCAAGCGCGCGACCAAAAAGGTTAAACCAGCCTTGCGGGCTTAACAGGTCACCGCCCGTGACTTGGCTGCCAATGGTTCCGCGAATAGTTGCAAAATCATTGCAAATGTCTGCACGAAACTCATCAAGACCTGATACGCGATTGACAAGCAGTACAAATGCTGAAACGGTGAGAATTGCGAGAATAATAATTGATATAATGAATGTTCCGATTCGCTCTCTGTTCTCTTCTGCCATACGTGTTCTAGTCCTCTTTATTATTAGTCAAACCAAGCGTCAATTGCCTCTTGCAGGCGCGAGTTTGATGCCTTTTTGTTTTGTTCATCACGCACGCATAAGAGTGCGCCGTCAGTTGTGGCATCATCATAAATGTCTTGTGAAGGAATCACATACGTGCTAAATTCCTCAATCTGTATCACATCTGCAACGTTTAGACCTTCCCAGGTGGTGCCGCACAATTCCCATGCTTTTGATTCGGGATTGTCCTGAAATCCGCCATACCCATCGTGGTAGCCAACAAGAAAACTGCCGCGCGAAAGCGTTGTGTCTAAAATTTCATCAAGTGCAACACCATAATTACACGTGTAGTCTGCATTGTCAAAGAAGTTTGCAACATCAAAACCAGCACGAACTGCCGAACTAAAGAGGGGTCCAACAATAGGAATTGCATCGCTCCATGCAGTAATAGAATCGCCAGGACTCACCTGAAAGGGGTCATACCTAAATATGATTGTTTCTGCTTCTGCTGCTACTTGAGGAATCACAGGCAGGCACAGACGAGATGCAACAGGAAGCACTGAGCTCTCATCAAGTGAAAAACCCGGTGTTTGTGCGTCTTTAAGCAATAACTCTGCTGCCTTGTCGCGCCACGAATTCGCGCTGGTAAGCGCGTCTAGTTTGGCGCTATCCCCTGATGCAACACAGCCAAGAAGCGTGGTGCCACACACCCATAGTGATGTTCCACCCATTTGCTCAACATAAGTTGTTTCGCGCCCGGTCATGCGCGCGTGGCGCATATAATCAGTAATGTGGCGCAGTGAGAGCTCGGTTTCTTGGCCGCCATCTTGTGTAAAATCATAGCCGCGCGACGAGCACGTGAATGGTTTTGAGACACGCGCGCTTGTAAGAGGGTTTCCTGTTCCATACCCTAGTTTTGCAAAGCAGTTAAACGCATCAAGAGCAAGGCCGTCAAGCTCGTTGAGCGCGCCTTTGAGCGCATGGGCTTCACTCTGTGTGCCGCCCATAACATAATCATAATAGGTCACAAACAAATCCGCAGGAGAGTGAACCCCTGAAGGGTCTTGTTTTGCAACAGCAAGATTTCTGCCTTGTGCAGTATACACAATAAATGATGTGTCTGCGTTGTAGGAGAATTGTACGTTGCTTGCGTCGCTAAACGTGCGTGTTTGCGTAGTTCCTGCAAGCTCACCGTTCACTTCATTTTTTGAAAACGTCACAATTTCCCAGTCTTCACTTGTTGTGTCAGGAAGTATTTGAGTCTCGCACAGGAAGGGAAGCGCGTTCATTACGGTGCCCGTAAAAAAACTTGTTTCAAAACGTGAGCCAAGCAGCTGGGATGCATAGTTTCGAACATTAATGCTTGTTTTGCAAAAAATGTTTTGTGCAGGAGTAAACACGCTGAGAAGTCCGGGTATGACAACAATAAGAAGCAGTGTGAACACAATAAACAACACGATAAGAGATTGAACATTTTGTTTTGATGCCATAGTAGTTTATGAAAATATGTTAACAAGCCGGAGTGCATCATCTGCAAACGAGCCGAGCACACCAGTTTGCCACATAATAACAAAGCCAATAATAACCCCAATCACAATAAGCGTGATAAGAATGCCGGTTACAAGGTCAAATTCCGCGTGCGTGTTCATTTACAGCACCATCCTGCATTGTCAATCGCATTAGAGAGATAGATTTGCGTGTCTTGTCCGGTGATTGCAAGCGACACAGTTGATGTTGTGCATGCAACATTTTGATTTGCGCACGCGTCTTCATAGGTGCTTCCCGTAAGTGTGGTCCCGCAGCATGTCTCACAGGATTCGAACGTGTTTTGTTCCTTGCTTAAAACGCCGCAACCGCTACCAATGCCTGCAACGCAGGTCACGCCATAGTTTAGCTGGTTTTCGCATACAAACTCAGTGTCAACAGGCGTGCACGTGCTCAGGAAGTTGTGCGTTTTCTCGTAATACCCATGAACAGGGATGCGCACGTCTTCAACAATCGTAAAGCCAGCAAGTCCTGAACAAAAGTTGTTCACGTCAAGGGTGAGGGTGCCATCAAAGGGTATTGAACCCATGTTTTTGAATCGTACGCGCACGTGTCCTTGTTTGAGTTCGCTCTCATCAAGGGTTGCTTTATACGCGCACGCGCCGTTATTGCATGCGTAGTCGCGATACACACTTTGCCCGTTTTCATCGTAGAATCCATCAAGGTCATTGCAATTCTTTTGCGTGCTCTTAAGCACGTTTGACGCACAGTAATAATCAGTAAGCGTTTCTTCGTCTTGGCACTCGTCTTCAAAGGTTTGTTCAAGACACGCCCCATCAAAACAGCCGGGCGCGTACTCTGTTGTATCAAACGTGGTGAAGCTTGGCTGGGTTTCTCCTGTGCAGTAGCGCGCGCATTCAACTAGAGTTGAGTCATAGCTTGTTCCTATTGCACTATATTCGCGCACTTGGGTTTGGTAGTTGTTTACAAAAATTCCTTCGCACGCGTCTTCAAAGTCAGTGTAAGGGCAGAGTACAACGCTTCCAAAACTGCAATCAGCACCTTCACATGATGCTTGCCAGTAGTAATCGCGGACTTTGTCTTTGCTAAACACGTCAGCGGCATCAGCAAGAACCGTGTCTGTCAGACTTAAATCGTCAGATGCCGCGTTGTTGCAGCATATTGCTGTTTCTTCAGCAATGCCATCACAGTTATTGTCAGGAATGCCATCACAAATTTCTGGCGCGCCAGGGTATACTGTGCCATACGCGTCACTGCACATGTTTTCATTGTCTCCGTCGCATTCAACATCAAAACCATCCCCGTCCAGGTCAGTTCCTGCAAGTTCGCATGATACTGAGATGTCAGCATTGCACTCATTTGCACTGCACGAGCACGTGTCAAGATTGCACGCATTTGGTTGTGCTCTGCAATCATAATAGTCATAAGAATTGTCACCATACAACACCAAGCCGAGCGCGCCAAGGGTTCCTTTCACAAAATCGTTTGTATAACAACCACTGTTTTGCGAGCAGTCAGAAGGCGCGCATCCTGTTGTGTCGGTATCGCACACCGCTCCGCACGCGCCTGCGTTACACGTGTAGAGTGAAAGGCAGGTGTCTTTTGGCACGCATGCTGAAACCGGGTTTCCGTTTTCATCAGTAACTGATGATGCTTTGTTGCCGTTGCATGCAGCGCAAAATTCGCATGCACCATCTGATGTGCAGTCTGCTTGCGAGCGTTGCGCGCAATTTGAAGGAATAATACCAATTATGTCTGTTTGAGAATCAGCAAGAGGGGTTCCTGCATCACTATCAACAGAACATGCACCGCCTTGCTTATTTGAAATATAACACTCTGCAGTTACTTCGCCTGCAGTGCTTGATATGCAGCTAAATTGCGCATGAGCGCCATCCCAGCTTTGCCACGCACAATCAGAGCCTCCTTGTATGCGCGCACCAATGCAATTTGCATTGACAAGCGAGCTTTCACACTGTACCGTAAACGCGGTGTTTTGAACTGCCGTATTTGGGGCGGTTATACCTTCCAGTGTGAGGCAGGTCACATCTTGCGTGTCAGTTCTGCCGTCGCAATCGTTGTCAAGACCATCATCGCACACCTCAGTTGTGCCAGATACTGCGCCGGTGCACCCGCCAAATGCGCCTGCAGAACAGTATTTGGTTCCGCTCTGGCACACGCCGGTGTCCGTGCCGCATGATGCGGAGAACAGGTCAATAGTGCCATCACAGTTGTCATCAACATTGTTGCAGCGCTCTTGTGCGCCAGGATAGATACGCGCATCAGTTGGGTTGCAGTCAACAGCATCATTATAGCCGTCTCCATCAGCGTCAGAGAACGTGCAAAACCCATTGGAGCACAGCTTTTCTTGCGCACAGGCTCCCGTAATACAGTCCGCTCGTTGAATACCGCCCGTAATGTATTCTTCACAGTGCTGATCTGAAGAGCATTGTACTTGTTTAGCGCCAAAAAATCGTTCCAGCTGGTACGAGCAAGACGTGGCGCAATAGGATTCAATATCGCTGATTAGACGTGCGTGCGCGCTTTGCGCGCTCATAGCAATCAAGAACGCAATGACTATGAGGAGTATATACTTACTCACGCCAGCACGTCACCCCATTTTCAGCAGTTTGCCCGCACGTGAAACCTGCAAGCGAACATTCAAGACTGCCAGTTCGCCATCCTGCATCAACGCAGACTGGTTCTTCTGTTGGCGGGGCTTCATTTGCTTCTTTTGCCCGATAGGTAAGGTATTGTTTTATGAGTTTAGCAAGGTTTTGTTGCGTGAGTTCAAGAAGCATGCTTACGCTTCTTACACCGTGCAGGGAATCGCCCGTGAGCGTAATAGTGTTATATGTTGCAAATGAGTGTTCAGCTGTTTCAACAAGCATGCACAACGACCCGTCACAAGTGGTGCGCGCTACCTTAAGATTTGAAAAATAAGGTGAACCAAACGCAGCAAATACTGCACCAAGAGCTGCTTCATGGTTTGTTTTATCAAGCAGGATGTTGTAGCCAATCACTTCAAAATCATCATAATACACAGTTAAAAGAAACGCGTCTGCTTGGAATGAAAAACCAAAATAAGGCGTTGTCACGAGGCTTGGCTTTGCCTGTTCAAGACCAAAATGCGAAGCAATGCTTTGTGCTTGCGCTTCAAATGCATTAAAATCGTATGTGTATTGTTTTTCATAAAACGAGAGTTCCACTGCAGGAATGTATTGTACTTCCTGTTCAAGGCGTAATTCGCGTTCTTGTCCCTGCTCGTCAAAATAGGTGATGGTCTTATTTTCTTCGTTAACAAACACGCTCCCGTTTGTTGCATAGATGTTTTGTTCTTGTTCAAAAGAGGTGATAAGCTCATTTGTGGTGTAATTAAAGGATACGAGCATAGTTGATTCAAAAAGCGCTTTGTGGTCTCTATACAAATCCACAACCGCCATGTTAAGCGCGTCACGCTGCGGAGGTGTTGCTATAAGTGTGATACTCTTATTTGCAGACAGGTCTTTTCCTGGAACAAGAAAAGAAAGTTCTTGTTCAAAAAATATAGCGTCATTGCTCACTGGAGGAAGTGCTTGTCTGCCAAAAAAGAAGATGCCAAAAATGCCTATAACAATTAGGACGCCAGCAGTAAAAAAAAAGGTGTGGGGTCTCATGCGTCACCTCGCCTTGGCGTGTCAACGCTTAATCTGCCAAGCTCAGAGTATACCGGGATAACAAAGAGGTTTTGCGTGCTCTCAAGTCTTTCAAAAGATTTGTACACATTTGCTTCTTGACCCGTGACACTGATGCTCGCGCGCGCAGTTACCCTATCTGATGAGTAGGTGCATCCGTCTTCAGGGTCGCATGAAATAGCCGTGTAGCCAATACCGTCCACATCTTGAAGCGAACACAAAACCGTGCGCGTTTGTCCTGCAGGAACGCTCACACTTCCATCACACAAGAGAATTTCTTGCGGTGTTGGGTCAGTGACGTGTTCAATGACTTGCGCGTAAAGCGTATAATCTACAGGTTTTTCAAGGTCACCATTGTTTTGAATATCAAAAGAGTATGTTGCGTAGTACTGTGTCGGGTGGTTTGTAACCATAAGTGAGCCTCTTCTCATGCTCACATTGATGAATTCAAATGCATAGAAGGTTTCTTTGCTGAGCATGTTGTCAAGCGCGTTTTCATCAGCACTGTCTGTTTCAAGGTCGTTGCCATTAAGCGTGCCATCACCATCAATATCCTCATCAAGGATGTTTGCAATCCCATCAGCATCATCATCTTGTTGGGCTTGCGCAAGTGTGATAAACTGGTCAGGCCGCGAGTCACCATCAAGGTCAGGGTCATGAATGTCAAGAATGCCGTCCCCGTCCGTGTCTTTGGTTGAAAGGTCAGTGCGGATAAATTGGATTGATGCGCTTATGTTTCCGTTTTGTGTTAGAATTGAATACGGGTAGTCAATGCCATTTGATTGCCTGACAAGACGGCATGACACGTCTTGGTTGCTGTTTTCTTCAACGTACGCGAGTGTTTCTCTGCAAAACACGCATGCACCGGTTTGCGCGTCAGGGTTTTGGCACGCATTATTTATTGCAGAAACAGCGTAGGCAATGTCATTGACAAGAAAGCGATTTTGAATACTTGCGGTGATTGTGGGATTGTTCACATCCTCATTAAAATTGATTCCTGTTACGCGAACATTATACGGTTTTTTTGCACAAAACAGGTCTTGGTCTTGAGAGAGAAGGGGATAGACCTGCACAATTTCATCAACGTCGCTTGAAACATCTGCTTTATAGGTGGTAATGTGCAAGTGAAAATCGCCTACACATTCAGAATAGAGAGGTAATTCACATGCGTAGTTTGCAAAGCTTCCTGCAGGGACTGTTTTTTGTTCAGTGCAACCAGGATAGGCAAAGCTTTTGTCTTGCTTGAAATTGCTTACAAACGCGCTGAGAATGGGCGCAAGATTTTCCCGTTCATTATAATTACATATTTCAACGCGCAGGACGCCGCGTCCTTCATCACTCAATGAGGTTGGTTCACGCGTGACTTCAATAAAGGGTGTAGAGCAATTCACAATTCTTGAAAACCCCGCGGCTTCCTGAAAGTTTATGCCAACAGCAATTGCTTCGCCAGTAGGGCTTCTTGAAGATTGTGAAAAAATGAATCCTGAAAGAAGAAGCACTACTGGTGCAAGAAGGAGAAGAAAACCAATAAGTGCAAGAATCAGTTTAAGCTGTCCTTTTGAATTCATGTTATGTCCCCCCAATAGTAAGCGCAAAGCGCGTAAGACCGCCAAACAAGATGGTCACGCCAAGTGTTACAAATGTGTATACAATGGTGCCCATCATAAGTGTTTTGCCAACTTTTTGTTTTTGCTTAATAGGGTCTCCGGCAAATTCAACTTGCGAGGCAAGATACATCATAAGAATAACCACCTCAATAAAGTAGATGCCCACAATAAGCTGGAATGTGGTGAGAGGTATGGCATCTTTTACGTTAAACAAGCCAATAGACCAGACCGAAGACAATCCAAAACCGCCTTCTGAAGCTGCGGCCTGGCTTTCAAGTTGTTCCATTTGCAGGTTCATGCTGGTAAGAATCATCATAATCATGCTGGTAAGACCAACAACAATTCCTGAAATCATAGGCGCAACAATGCTTGACTCAAATGAAAGGCTTGAGAGGGTTTCTGAGAGCACATCTTTGATTTTTTCAGTAATAGTATGCACGTTTGAAAGGTATCGCGAAACATTTGAAAGCGACGACGCAGCGATTTCAAGACTTTTTTCAGCACCCTGAATCATAATTTTCATAGCCGCAGAAACAAGGTGCGACGGGTAGTAAACGAGCGCGCCAAGTTTTGAATCAAAAATTGCCTGTTCAGCACCCATGCCCAGTCTTTGCATGTTATCAACCATTTTATAGAAGAAACTGGCAGACTCCGAGCCTTTCATGCTTTCTGCAACTTTAAGTGCGGCAAGTTCAACGGGGAATCCTTCACTAATACGGTTTGCAAGCTGAAATGCCGTGTTTGCAAACTGGGATTCAAGGTTTTCAATTTCTTCACGCAATTTAAGACGCTGAAATGAAGTAAGATAGGTGTAAAAAAATATCGAAAGCGCGGTTCCCACAATAGGTAAAAGCGTGATGTACACATCCCACTCTGAAGGTATTCCACCAAAGGGATTGATAAAAAGATAGACAAGATAGGGTATAACCGCTGTTGCAAAAACAATAAGAGAGATAGGAAGAGCCGGCAGGCTGACGCGTTTTTTTCCAAGGGTGATAAAAAACCAGCCGGGTTTTGGTACAAGAGGATGGTGAGAAATGTCAGGATATGAAAACGCAATGGGCCTGTTTGCAAGGGTTCGCTGTATCATAAAAAACACGCCAAGCGGGAGCAGGAAATTGTAGAGAATAATAAGCGCGCGTGAGCTAATGAGTTCTGAGAGAAACGCACCAATAATAGGCAGCGTGATAAGTCCAAAAATAGGCAAGCTGATACCAAGCATATAAATTCCTTCAATCGGGTTTTTGAGCGCGTTAGAATAGTGCACCATGGTCTCAAGCGTGCCCTGCAGGATTCGGTCAAGCGCTTTTTCTAAAAGTCCAAGGCGTTTCTCATCTGATACTTGATACATGCTAGAGGTTACGAGAAACACAGAATCAACAAATTCAGGATTGGTTTCTTTCCATTGATTAACATACACGTCAAGGGCTTCTTTGACGGTCATATATTTTTTTGACTCAACATCCCACAAGATTTTTTTAAAATCGTTTGCAAGCGGTCCTTCCAAGTTTTCAGCAACAAAACGAAGCGCTCCTTCAAGGTTTGCAGTGTGGCGCATAAAAATAACCATGTAGAGAATTGCCATGACCAGTTCTGTTGAACTTTTGAGCTTGCGCGCTTTGACCTTGTTTGTTGGGTAATTACGAAAATATGAGTACAAACCAAAGGTGAGAGCAAGGCCCAACAGGAATACCATAATTGAAAAGGTGAGCACAAAAACAACTGCTGAAATAGCGAGTCCAAGAACAATTGCAACAACAGAAGTAGTCATGACTTGTTGTGGCGTGATGCGAAGTCCAAGCGTGTCAATGCTTTCTTGCAGGCTTTGCTCGTCTTTTTTTGACACGCTCATAGAAAAGAGCTTTCCAACCCTGCGGTAAATGATTTCAACACGCGTAAGACCCTCAGTTTCCGCTCGTTGAAATTCTTTATAGTAGTAAGATGAGGCGCGTTGTGCTTTTGTTTCATCTTGGGTTGCGCGCTTTAGATTAAGTTCTTTTTTGAGTTCCTGTTCATCAAGTTCCATGTTTTTTGAGTTTTGCCTTAAGCCAGATTTCGTATTCCAAGAGCACGCGTTTTGGCGTGGCATATCCCTGCTTTTGAGCGATGCGTTCGCTTACGCGATGAAATGCTTCATTTGAGGGAATGACAAAATCAGCTTCAAGAAGGTCAGGTCTCTTGAGTTTTTTTGCGTAATCAGTAATGAGTTTCATAATGTTTGCGCGCAATTCAATGTTCTCATACACGCGGTCCCAGTTCCCTGCCCATTCCTTGACGCGTCCTGCAATTGATTTGAGCACGTCACTTTCTCCTTCCACAAGCGCAGATGTGGGGATGAGCTGGTCTTTTCGCGCGTCATATTCCATGAGCGTGACAAATCCTCGTTCAGCAACAGGGTCTTGCTCCCACTCCTTTCGCACTTCAGTAATGCTTGTGATGCGACGATATTCGTGCAAACCGTCAGGGCTTCGCAGCTTGTTTGCAAGAACAATAATATCAGTTGCTTTGAAACTGGTTCGCGGCACGCCAAGATCGTTTACCACGCGGTCAAAAATACCGTACGGCGAGTCGCCGTGAATAGTTCCTGCAACCACATTTGCAAGCGCGCCAACACGCATTGCTTCATAGAGCGCGAGCGCTTCAGTAGAGCGCACTTCACCTACAATCAGTGCTGAATCCCCAAGGCGAAGCGTGGTGCGAATACCATCTGCTGCTGAAAGCTCATTTTGCTCGCCAAGAATCGCGCTTCGCACTTTGATTGGAACAATATCATAACCAAATTCCTGAAGAGCAGTCACCGGTAGTTCAAGGGTGTCTTCTACGGTGATGATACGATATTTTCGCATGATTTGCACAAGCAGTGAGCCAAGAAAAGAAGATTTTCCTGAACCGCGGGTTCCTGCAACAAGCATGGTGCGCGCGCCGTCAACAAGAAACCATAAGAGCCCTGATGCAAGGGGTGTGAGCATTTTGTAGCTTGTAAAAAGCGGAAGTGTCCATGGCTTTGGCCGGTGCTGTCTAAATGCGTAGGCGTAGCCCTTTGGTGAGAGAGGCGACTGGATGACGGCAACACGCGCGCGGGCGTGGGGAAGCGAGAGTTCTGTGTCAAGAACAGGGTGAGATTCATCAAGGGGTCTTCCGCTAAGCATTCTAAAACGTGATGTCCAGGAACGCACGTCATTGATGTTTGGCAGAATGTTTGTATTCATTTCACCATACTTGTTATGCGTGACAATAATGGGTACGCGCCCAACAGGAGGGTTGACATAAATGTTTTCAATATCGCGGTCAAGAAGCAGGACTTCAACAAGTCCAAAACCAACGGTGAGACGCACAAGGATTTCTGCAAGTTTTTCAATGCGTTCATATTTAATTTTTGCGCCGCGCGATTCAGCTATTTGTTCGAGCAGGTCTTTTGCAACGTTGAAAAAGACTTCGCGCATTCGTTTTGGGTCAACAAATTCTTCTTTTCGCGGTTTGTGTTTTGAGAGGATTTCACGCGCCTTGGTGAGAAGCGAGTACTCCTCATCATTGAGTTTGAACTCAAGAGGACGCACGTGATACATCGGCTTGACTTGGTTTGGTGTTTCGTAAATAGTAACATCAACATCTTCGTGCGGTTTGTAAATGTCTAGTTCCCGCGCGCCAGCAGGAGGCTGGCTCATAAGGCGCGTGTACATAAAGTTTGGTTTGATGTGCGGTTCAAACAAAACGCGATACACACTTCGGTCTCCAACCTTGTATCCTGCAAGATATTTGTCACTTTTTTTGATGAGTTGCGTTTTTTCAAGCTTGTCAATAATAGTTTTGAGACGTGCCATGTATTCATGGACTGCTTTTTTCTTGTACGGGTCTTTTACATCGTCTACTTCAACTTTTTTGAGACGGTGCGTTCGAAGCGCAGTAAGATATGCACCAACCGGATCGCGTTTTAAAAGTTCTAAAATGATGTGGCGAAGAGTAATAAGCGCGCTAGAAAGCACATCCTCTTGGGCTGCGTTTTCAGCAAGAGGGAGTTTGAGGATTTCATCTTCTTTGATGAGTTTTATGTACACATTTCTAAGCTCGTTTAAAAGCAGGGCTTGATCGTAGGGATACACATAGTTTCGTTCTTCTGAAAGAATAATGTTTGTTACTTCACCAACTTCAATAAGCGTGTCCATAACCGTGCCCAGGCACAGTTCATTATCTTCAA
>Ga0066639_10001626_pt1 | contig 20012 bp, 21 predicted proteins | sample CryGeyCG2114_010_2_FD_59504 | JGI IMG/M metagenome (GOLD analysis project Ga0066639, IMG submission 59504) | Groundwater microbial communities from aquifer - Crystal Geyser CG10_big_fil_rev_8/21/14_0.10 | ecosystem: Environmental > Aquatic > Deep subsurface > Groundwater | place: USA: Utah...
AGCCGCTAAACTTAAAGGCGATCCCAATCTAAATCTTTTAATTTTATTGGAAAGACGTTTTGATAATACTATTTATCGTCTTGGTTTGGCTGATTCCAGAGATCAAGCTCGTCAGCTAGTTACCCACGGTCATTTTTTAGTAAATGGTAAACGAGTTAAGGTTCCATCCTATCGAGTTGAGATTAAGGATAAAATTAGTATTCGTGAAAAAAGTAAAACTAATGGTTTATTAAGTTTAAAGTTAAAAGAGATTAAACGAAAAGAAATCCCAGAATGGTTACAATATAATGAACAGGATCAAACAGCTCAAGTTATTGACATGCCACATACTCAAGAATTGAATCTTGATGCTGCTGCTATATTGACCGTAGAATTTTATTCTAGATAATAATTTTTATTTTTACATTTTAATTTTTTAAAGAAAAATATATGCAATTGATCCCCACTGCCAAAACAATTAAGTTTGATAAAAGTACCGATTATAAAGGTAATTTTATTATTGAACCTTTATATCCCGGTTATGGTATTACCATCGGCAATACTTTACGCCGAGTTTTGATTTCTTCAATTCCCGGAGCTGCTATTACTGCAGTTAAAATTAAAGGCGTTGACCATGAATTTAGTAGTATAGATTATATTAAAGAAGATGTGGTTGATATATTTCTTAATATTAAACAAGTTAATTTATCAATTGAGGGTGAAATTAATCCAGATGAACCCCTAAAGATTACTTTGAGTAAAAAAGGCAAAACTAAAGTAACTGCTAAAGATTTTAAATGTCCTAGCCAAGTTACCATTGCTAATCCAGACTTGCACCTAGTTACTTTAACTGATGCCGCCTCTAGTTTAGAGATGGAATGTTATGTTGAGACGGGTAGTGGTTACTCTCCAACCGAGAGCCGTGAAAAAGATAAATTAGAAACTGATTTTATTGCCATCGATGCTATCTTTACTCCAATTAATCATGTCAATGTAGAAAATGAACATGTTCGTGTTGGTGAGATGACCGATTGGGATAAATTAATTTTAAGTGTAGAAACCAATGGAACTATTACTTGTCAGAAAGCTTTTGATTTTGCTGTAAACGTTTTAAGTGATCAATTTATTGCTTTACAAAAAACTCCAAAAGATAAACCAACAGTAGTTAAAACTAGTAAACCCAAAAAGGATAAGGTTACAACGGTTGCCGCTGAATCAGAGCCAGCGACTACTTCTGAAAAAGAAGAAAAATAATTTTTAATTAATTTTATGCGACATCGTAAAACAACTCCCAAATTAGGTAGACCCGCAGCCCAGCGTAAAGCTTTACTTAAAAATTTAGCTAACTCTTTGATTTTGTATGAAAAAATTACTACCACTGAGGCTAAGGCCAAGGCTTTAAAACCATATTTAGAAAAGATGGTGACTCGTGCTAAAGTTGACAGTTTGCACAATCGTCGTGAATTACTTAAAGTTTTACCAACCAAAAATGCCATCAAAAAAATATTTGAAGTTTTAGGTCCAAAATATAAAACCAGATCAGGTGGTTATTTAAGAATTATTAAACTAGAACCACGTAAAGGTGATGCTGCTGAAATGGCCGTAATTGAATTTGTTTAGTTATAAATTATTTTAATAAATTTTCAATATAATTATTTATGAGAGAAGTTAACCGACAAGAACATATTATAGACGCAACTGATGTTGCTTTAGGGCGTTTGGCCAGTCAAATTGCTATTCTTTTGATGGGCAAAAATAAACCAACTTTTGTACGTCATTTAGATGAAGGTGATTCAGTAGTTGTTGAAAATATTAAATATATAAAAATAACTGGTGATAAAAAAAATAACAAAGTTTATTATAGTCATTCCCAACATCCTGGTGGTTTAAAAACTATTAAACTTAAAGATTTGATTGACAAAAAGGGCTTGCCAGAAGTTTTACGTAAAGCTGTTTATGGTATGTTGCCTACTAATAAATTACGTAATGAACGCATGAAAAGACTAATTATAAAATAAAGAAGCAGTTTATCCTGAGTGAAGCGTTAGCGTAGCGAAGGAACCCGTAATTAGAATTATTTACATGGTAAAAACTGAAGCTATAAAAACTTCGTTATATAAAATAAATTATTATGACTGATACTAAAAAACCTACAATTGAAAAAGATATTATTGAAAAACCGGTAGCGGCAAAAGCTCCTAGTGGTAAATATATTTATGCTCTTGGTCGTCGTAAAACTGCCATTGCTCGTGTTAAGCTTTTTGCCAATGGTTCTGGTAAAATGACAGTTAATGATCGAGAATATAAGGAATATTTTCCAAATTTTGTGTGGAGCGAAAACTTAGAAAAACCTTTTGAAGTGATTGGTCAACAGAATAAATTTGATGTTGTTGTTAGAGTTCTCGGCGGTGGCCCTAAGGGTCAATCTGAGGCTGCTCGTTTAGGTATAACTCGCTGCTTAGTTAAAGTTAATGTTGATAATAAAACTATTTTACGCGCTGCTGGTTTTATGACTCGTGACCCTCGCGCTAAAGAACGTAAAAAACCAGGTTTAAAACGCGCTCGTCGCGCACCACAGTGGTCAAAGAGATAAAGTTTATTAGAGTCCTATAAATTTATTTGTCTTATTAAACTTATCAGCCCTATTTTTTTTGAATTTTTAAGCTCGTCCCATTCAGCGGGACGGGTTTTTTGTTACCTTGACTTTTAAACCTAATTATACTAAGCTAAACTAAACTCAGCACCACAAACTGGTGCTTGGGTAAACATCAAAAACAAACATAATTCATTAAAATAAAATAATTTGGGAGGATTCAAAATGTTCTTTTTAAAAGGTAAAACCGGTAGATTAGTAGTTTATTGGATGTCATTACTGTTCCCGGCCATATTTTTTTATTTAAGCTATTCTAACTTTAAATTCTCAGCCACGGCTTTTACTGGCGCTGTTCTTGCTCTGTTATATCTATTAATTATCTTTTGGCTTGGTCCGTTTATTCTTGGCAGAAGTAAAAACAAAACATACAAAAATTATCTGAAATGGTATGCTGGAACTATTAATCTTATGTATTCTTTATTTTTTTTCTTATCCGCAACCTTTAGTTTTGTTAATTTATCTAATTCCGATTATACTTCTGCCGTTTATTCCTTGCTATTTGCCAATTCTATTCTATTCATAATTTTTCTGTTTAATAGAATGTACCGGCCTTTAGGTGACAATGTTGCTATTGTTATTCCCTTGATGAAAGGAGTTACTATCCAATTAAATAATTTGAGAATGATTGTGGCTTTACACAGGCTTGAAGTCAATAAAAAAACATCGATAGCAACAATGGATATGTCTATTAGCGTTTTATATCCAGAAGCACACTGGGATGATGAATATGATGGTAAAGATTTAGTGCTATCTGAAAACACCTCAGAGCATGTTTTAATTTTAAGGGAAACTTTTAAAGACAACTTTTACCAAGGTTATTTTTTAAGAGCTAAGTTAGTCGGCAAAAAAGCTGTGTTATTTGAATTAATAAAAATTTAAAATTAAAATAATTCAGGAGAAATTACAATGAAAATTTTAACCTTAATTGGTAAGGCCGGCGCTTGGGTTGTTAGCTTGTTAATGATTATTAATCTCCTGTTAGCTATCTATAGCTATATATGGGAATTTCCAATTATAACCGTTAATATTCACATTTTGGCCACATTATTTTTAATTGACCTTTATCTAATCACTCTCATCATTATGAGAAGAAAGGATATAATATATAAGGCTCACATATCTTCCTCTAAATTTTTCGAGTTTTTTTCTTTTTTCTTTTTTCTTTTTATTACGCTCTCAATGTTTAGCATGATTGATTGTTTTTTCTTCCGGGTAAATTATAATAACGCCGTAGGTAGCCTATTGTCTTTGAATATAGGGTTAGGTACATTTTTTCTATATTGTAAGCTGTATCAACCATTTGGGGCCAACATGGTAATTTTTACTAAGGAAGGAGTACAAAGGGTTAAACTATACAATTTAGAACTTGTTGTTGCCATACTTAGTTCTAGTAAAAAAATATGGGAAGAGTCATCAGATATTATCGATTCGACTATCACCATTAAAAATCCTGTAGCGTCGATAAAGGATCCTGTTTTTCAAAGGCTGTTTGGGAAGCAAATAATTGAGAAATCGGATAAGGGCATACATTTTAATTTGGTAGATATTTTTTCAAATAATTTTTATCAGGGATATTTTTTAAAAGTCGGTTTAATTGGCAACAAAGCTCTGATATTATATTTATATTATATTTAAAAAAAGAAAGTTAAATATCCGCAGGCATCTATTTTTATAGATGCCTTTTTTATTTGCCATTTTAACCAAAATACGGCATAATAAAGATATATGAATTGGCTTAAACAACACAAAATTAGCTTATTTTTACTGGTTTTTCTCGCGGTATTTTTTTGTATTTACTCGTATTTTAATTTAGTAGTTATAGCTCCACAAAATGATTTATTATTAGCAGGGGAGACTAATGTTATTAAATTTTCTTCACCAGATGAAACTGCTAATTATTTTTGGATTAAGCAAATTGCTCAGGGTGAGCCCTTATATTATTTTGAAGAACTTAACGGCGTGGCTACCAATTTAATTCATTTACGCAGTGTCAATACCGTGGCTGGTAAAATTACCCCCGGATCTTTTATTGGGATGATTGTGCTCTACGGTTTTATTGCCAAGTTGTTTGGTTTGTGGATTATTCCATTTTTAACCCCACTGTTTTCAATTTTGGGGTTATTATTTTTTTATTTACTTATTAAAAAAATATTTAAACATTCAGCCATTGCCTTAATTTCCACCAGTCTGTTAGCTTTTTTCCCAGCTTGGATTTATTATTCTGCCCGCGGAATGTATCATAATATTTTATTTATCAGTTTGGTTATTATTGGTGTTCATTTATTATTACAAGTTTTAACTCAAAATAATTATTTAAAATTAAAAAAAATAAATTTTAATTTTCAATTTATTTTATATTTTTTAAGTGGTTTAATTATTGGTTTAGCTGTTATTACTCGAAGTTCAGAAGTGGTTTGGTTAGCTTTGACCGTTTTATTAATTTTTATATTTAATTTTAAAAAGATCATTTGGTCTGGTTTTATATTTTTCTTAGCTGGACTTTGGATTCCTGCTTTAATTCTATTTTATTATAATCAAATTTCTTATGGTGCTTTTATCTCTGCTGGTTATCGCTCAATAATTCCTAATGGAGATATTATCCAAGCCGCCACTTCAGGTTTACTCTTTAAAATTTTCATTACCCCGTTTGGTTTTAATTTTAAAGTTATGCTAATTAATGCTTTTAACTATCTTTACACTTTATTACCTTACTGGTCAGTTCCAGCGATTATTGGTGGTTTTCTTTTTATTATTTTACCAACCCATTTTATTAAAATAGATTATAAAAAAAGAATTTTATATTTTTTATATTTACTATTTATCACAATTTATTTATTAATTTTCTATGGTTCTTGGCAGTTTAGTGATCGCATTGATAGTCAATTTTTATCATTAGGTACATCCTATTTACGTTATTGGTTGCCCATTTATATTATAGCTTTACCCTTTGTTGCCACCCTTATTTGGCAGCTTAGTGGTATTTTTATCCCTAATATTAGCCGAAAAAAGTTATATCAAAACATTATTGTTTTTATTTTAGTGGTGCTTTTATTTATGCCATCCATTAATTTAGTGTTTCGCCAAACGGATGAAAGTTTGTTTTTATTAAAAAACTTATCTGAGTATCGCATTAAATCTAATTTAATTAATCAAGTTGTCGGACCCAATGATGTTATCATAATTTATAAACAAGCCGATAAGATATTTTTTCCCGAACGAACTAAAATTATTACTGCCTTGGTTGTTCCGGCCGATTATCAGGCAGTGAAAAATTTGATTAAAATAAACAATGTTTATTTTTATACTTATGCTTCACCTGAAGCCGTGGCTTCCATTTCACGCCAACAATTCGAACCATATGGCTTACAGATAACTCAAGGTCAAAAAATATTTAGTCATGATTGGTTATATCAAGTAGAAAAAATTCAAAATGAAAAATTATAAATATTTTAGAATAATATTAATTTTAATCCCAGTAGCTATTTTGGGGGTTTTAATTTATAAAGATTTTAATCCAAGGGGTTATTTAAAAGCTACTTATAATTTTTGTTATGAAGATCCTTTTATTACCAAATTTTCTCCCCATGGTCGTGTTTTAGAAATTCAACAAAATAATAATGTTTGCACTCAACAAATGGTTATTGACCCAGTTTATTTTGACGTGCGTTTGCCTCAAAAATTTACCGCTGCTCGTTTAAAAATTTGGTATCAAAAAGATAGTTCTACTGAATTAAAAATTGGTCCAGCCATTGATTTAGTTAATTGGCAGTGGCAGCTTAAAGATATTACCTATATGCAGACAGTCAATAATTGGCAATTAGGAGTGGCTGACTATGATTTGACCTATTTAAAAATGGATAAAAATAATTTACGTTGGTTAATTTCTTCACCTAACTTAGATACCAATCAACAACATATTATTTTTGATAAAATTGAAATTGAATTTTTTAAAGAGCCACTTAATAAAAATAATGTTTGGCAACGAGTTAAAGAGTGGTTATATTTTACTATTATATAATATGAAATATTTATTCCAAAAATTAATAGCTGATATTTTCTATATTTCCCTGATTACTTTTATAGTCTATTTTATGTTAGAATTAATAAAGTCAGGGGTTGTCTCAAATTATTTTGATTTAAATCTTTTGTTAATTTGGATTATCGGTTTTGGAATTTTAGCAATTATAATGAAAAAATATGATCGACGGAGTCAAAATTAAAGATTTAGTTGTCCATTTAGACGTTCACGCTGAAGGTGAAGAAGTTGTTACTCAACCGGGAATTTTAATGGAAGTTTTGCGTCAAGACGATAATTTGCTTAAACAGTTCGGGCAAAGCATTTTTACGACGGCTTATCAGGGAACCATTAAAGCTTTCCACTGGCATGAAAAACAGGACGATTTGTGGTTTGTAGCTACTGGCAAAGCTCTTATTGTTCTCTATGATACTCGGCAGAATTCACCAACTTATCAACAAACTCAAGTTATTACAGCTGGAGTTGATAATTATAAGTTGGTCTTAATTCCTACTGGCGTAGCCCACGGTTATAAGGTTTTAAGTCAAGAACCAGTTTTACTTTTTTATCATGTAACTCAAGTATATAATCCACAAGATGAACATCGCATTCCCTATAATGACCCAACTATTAATTTTAATTGGAATAAATATAATTAATTTATGTCTTGGCTAATCTTTACTCTAGTAGCTTATTTTCTCAATGCCGTTGCCATGGTAATTGATAAAACTTTGCTTAAAAAAGAAATACAAAATCCTTTTATTTATACTTTTTATATTGCGGCGCTTGGTGCTGTTTTAGTTGTTTTGGCTTTGCCTTTGGCTTATTTTTTTTCTTTGGAACTTATTTGGCCAGGTTGGTTGCAATTTTGGATTAGTATGTTGGCTGGCGGAACATTTTCCATTGGATTATTCTTAATGTTTTTTGCTCTTAAAAAAGAAGACACTTCACGTTTAGTTCCGATGGTTGGTGGCCTAGTGCCTATTTTTGTTTTAATTTTTGCCTATTTCTTTATTGGTGAAAAATTAGTTACCAATCAATTTTATGCTTTCATTTTAATTTTATTAGGTACTTTTTTAATTGCTTTAGAGTTTACCAAAAAACATGATATCAAAATTAGAAAAGTAATTTGGTTAGCTTTGCCATCAGCTTTATTTTTTGGTATCTCCTATGTATTGACCAAAGATGTTTATAATCATCAACCTTTTATTTCTGGTTTTGTCTGGACGCGTCTTGGTGCTTTTATTTTAATTCTTTTACCTTTATTATTTTCTAAAAATAGACAAGATTTATTCCATCCTAAAAAAGATCGCAATCTTAAAAAAACTACTGGTAAATTTCTTTTTGGTCAAACCTGTGGTGGTACTTCAGCAGTTATTCTTCAGTATGCTATTTCCATTGCTTCAGTTTCTTTGGTTCAAGCCTTACAGGGGACACAATATGTTTTTGTTTTTATAATGGTTTTAATTACCACATTCTATTTCCCTAAATTTTTGCGCGAGCATATCACCAAACAAATTATTATTCAAAAAGTAATTGCCATTTTACTCATCAGTGTGGGTGTTTATTTTATTATTTAAGATTTGTTATTTGATTTTTATAATCTTAATTATAAAATTTCAGCCAAACTTAATTAAGATCATTTAAACTAACTTAAATCTACTTGGTTCATTCGTCACGATCGTGAGTTTTGAACGTATAGGGGCAATATTTATAATTATAAAATTATATACAATGAATGAAAAAATTATAATAAAAAAACTGTCAGAGATATCCAAAGAAATTTTATTGGGTTTTGTTGGTATAGGTGAAATTATAATAAATACAGCCATTAACCCCTATGAAGCTTTGCGTTATGGAACTGATGGCGCAACAGATTATTATCAGAGTGTTAATAATTTAAAAAAGAATAATTATTTGAAAACTAAAAAAATAAAAAATAAAACTTATTATAAACTAACCCCTAAAGGTAAAAAAACTGTTTTAAGCTTAATTTTAGCCAACAAAATTAAATCTAAAAAATGGAATGGTAAATGGTATATTTTAATTTTTGATATTCCAGAAAGCAAGCGAGGTTATCGTGATAATTTAAGAAAAACTTTATTAAATATTGGTTTTTATCAAATGCAAAAAAGCGTTTGGATATTCCCTTATGATGTAATTGAATATCTATATGAAATTTTACCTGGTTTTAGAGAGGGTGATTGGTTTGAATATATGGAGGTTAATAATATTAGTAGTTATAATGAGTTGGTGGAATATTTTAATTTAAATAAATAACATTCAGTTCATTCATCACGATCGTGAGTTTTGAACGTACTGCTTTTTATTATCTTTTATTGTTTTTTAAAAATTTTGGAATACAAAATTATTTTTTATATTTTAACCTTATTATTCATTTAATAAGATATTAACTTTTTAACTCTTGATATGTTTTTGATTAATGTGAATAAATAATGTTATAATTAAATTAACTTAATAATAGCGTGCTCTAGCACGTTTTTATAATTAAAAATTAATAGAAATATATGCTTTTGAATTTATTTAAAAATAAAAGTAGTTTAATTATTTTTATTAGAACTTTTCTTTTGGTCACCTTTTTAACCGTTGGTGGTTTTTTATTTTTACAAATAAAATCAGTTCAAGCAGTTGGCCCAACTTATATTGATGCAGATATTAATGAATCAACCACCTGGACTTTAGAAAATAGCCCTTATATTATTTCTGCAGGTTTAATCAAAAGAGTTTATTTTGTTAATGCCGAACTGACCATTGAACCAGGAGTGATAATTAAGTTTAAACCCAATCGTTGGAATGGTTGGAAGTCTAGTTTAGTAATTAATGGTTCTACAGGAAGAATAATTGCTGATGGTACTACCATACAGCCTATTATTTTTACTTCATATTATGATAATGATCATGATAGTTTAGTCGGTATGGAAAGTGATCCTTTGATTAATGATTGGTATGGATTAAAATTATCAGCTGATGACTCAATTTTAAATAATATTATTTTAAGGTATAGTGGTTTAACTTTAGAAAATAATTCTATAGCTTCGATTACTAATTCAATTTTTGAATATAATGACACTTCAATAATAATAAATAGTGGAGCAGAACCGCTATTAGATAATTTAATTTTGCAATATAATCAATCTTATGTTTTAACCACTGGTTCTGAGGCTGGTCCAGGCATTCTTAAAAATTCCTTTATTCAAAATAATAGTTATTCCTATTTATTTAACATTAATGCTAATGGTCTCTTTACTTTTGATAATAATAGCTATTTAAACAATACAGTTAATGTCCACCGGCTTAATGGAACTGCTGTGCGTGAAGTTACTTGGTATAATTTAGATTTGCCTTATATTATGCAAGGTAATATTGGCGTTGGCGGCAATGTTACCATTGAGCCAGGAACTATTTTTAAATTCAATACTTCTACATATAATACTGTTCGTATGAATATTAATGGTGGTGAACTTCATGCTGATGGTACTGCTGATCAACCAATTATTTTTACTTCAATTTTAGATGATATTGGTGGTGACAGTAATAATGATGGTGATACCACCACACCGGCACCTAATGATTGGGGTGAGCTTAATTTTGAAAATACCACAGGTATTTCCACTTTAGGTTATGCCGTAATGCGCTATGGCGGTGAATATCACGGAAATTTTTCTGGTATTATGTATGCCACAAATCATTATGATAGTTTAAGAATTTATAATTCAGCCGTTACTATTAATAATTCAAAAATATCTAATGGCGGTTATTACGGTCTTTTTTGTATGACTGAGTGTAGTTTAGATATTCAAAACAGTGAACTTAATGATCATCAAACAGGTATGTGGGTAAGTGGCGACACAGCTAGTTTACCAGTTATAAAGAATAATAAAATTTATAGTAATACCAATTATGGGGTTTATTATAGTGGTACCCCAGAACTTGACGCTACACTGAACTGGTGGGGTGATGATTCTGGCCCAACTCATATTGATAATTCTGACGGCCTAGGTGACCGCGTCCGTGGTAATGTACTTTATGACCCCTGGATTGGTAAAGATGGCGACGAATTAGACCCAGTAATTCTAATACCAGGGATTATGGGGAGTTATTATACTTTAGATGACGGCTGGCAGTTAGATCCGATTAAAAACACTTATGATGATTTATGGTTAGCTTTACAAGCTGCTGGCTATGTAATAGATGAAACTTTATTTGCTTTTCCTTACCAATGGCGTCAACCTAACGAACAATCAGCTAATGATTTAATGGATAAGATAGACCAAGTGCAGCAAATTACTGGAAAAAATAAAGTTGATATTATTGCACATTCAATGGGAGGTTTAATTACTAGATATTATATTGAAAATGAATTATATTTAGTAGACAATGATAATTTAGATGAGATTGATATTGATCAATTAATATTTTTAGGAACTCCGCACCTAGGATCAAGCAAATCTTATTTAACTTGGGAAGCTGGTGAAATAGGTATAGAAAGAATGGATGATTGGATGGAGTTAGTATTTAGAGTTGAAGCAGATGTTTTTAATTTTGATTCAGTATTTGATTATATACGAAATTCACCAATGTTATCAGTCCAACAACTATTACCTATTTATAATTATATAAAAGACAATAATACAGGTATTATTAGAGAATATCCAAATAATTATCCCATTAACATATTTTTAGAAGACTTGAATAGCGAAGATAAATTAGAGAAAATGAATCAAGTAAAGGGTTTAAATATTATTGGCAAGAAAGGTGAAAATAGCACAGTTAATATTATACGAGTGGTTGATGAAGAGTTTGATGATGGGCGCTGGGAACACGGTTATCCAGAAAAATATGATTGGAAGATTCTAGCTGATGATCACGGATTAGAAAATTCTGAAGGAGATAAAACAGTTCCCAATAGAAGTAATAATATTTTCCAAAATTGGCCCACAGTAGAATTTAATTATGGACATAATGAAATAGTAACTCAAGCCCAAAAAACAATTATTAAAGAATTAACCGGCATAGAGCCCGCAGTAATGATTGATAATGGATTTATTTATAATTATTTATTTGTAGAAATACATTCGCCAATTGATTTTCAGGTAATTAGTCCAGATGGCCAGAAAATTGGTAAAGATTTTGTTAATAATATTACTATTAACGAAATAACAGATGGTTTTTATTCTGGATTTCAAGATGGCCCTGAATTTGTATTTATTCCAAATCCATTAGATGGTGAATATAAAATTATTCCCCAAGGCACCGCCGATGGTAGTTATGATTTAGGTGTAAGTTATGTAGATGAAATTAATGATGTTAGTTTTGAAAATTTTGTTTATGATATTCCAGTAGAATTAGGCCAAGAAGATAATTTTAATTTTAATTTAGATACCACAGATGAAAATTCTGGTGGAGAGTTAGAACCTCAAGATCAAATACCACCACAAATAATTATCAATTCACCTCGAACAAAACAATATTTACATTCAGATATTATTGAATTAGATTACATTATTACTGATGATGAATCTGGAGTTAAAGAATATTCCATTTTATTAAATGATGAAATTTATGATTTAAATGTTATAGATTTGTTTTATTATGATTTAGGTGAGCATAAATTTACTATTATTGCTAAAGACAGAATGGACAACATTGCTACTTCCACAGTAACATTTGAAATTATTGCTACCTTTGATAGTTTAATATTAGATATTAATAAAGCCTATGGATTAGGCTGGATTATTAATGAATTGACTCGAGATATGTTAATTAAAGTAGTAAAACAAGGTGAAGATTGGTATAATAAATATGAAAAGATAATTAATAAAAACTCTTGGTTAAGCGATAAGCTTAAATTAGTATTAATTAAGCATTTAGATAAATTAGAAAGAAGCCTAGTTAATTATATTCATAGAACTTTAATCACTGTAGAAGCTAATAATTTATTATTAAAACAAATTGAATATATTATTAATAACTTATAAAACATATGAATCAAAAATTAAAAATATTTATAATATTTATTATTGTAATTATTTTATCCTTTATGTTAATGGAGCAATCGGGGACTTTTTATGAAAAGATAACTGGCAAAATGATTACTTGCGCTTGGGTTTGTGGTTGCGCAAAGTGTTTTGAAGGTTTTATTATTATATTTACTTTTTTGGCAGGTTTATTATTTTTTGGTTTTCTTGATAAGAATAGATTAAATACAACCCTAGCTTTTGTGTTACTTATGCCGGTATTTAATGCCATTACTGGTGGCTTGGAAGTTGGTTTAATTTCTCTGGGTTTTGGTCTAGTCGGTCTTGGGTTGGGGCAGATAATTTATATAACCCGTAAAAAGTGTTGTAAAAAATAATATAATTTATCTCTCAAATTAATTAGAGAGATAATACTCAAATTAATACCCAAATTTATGTCTAGAAGAAAATTAGAAAATAGAAACACAAGAAAATTATATCGCACTGGTAGAGGTGGGAGTGTTTCTTTAACTCTACCCATCGATTTAGTGCGCAAATTAAAATGGCAAACTAAACAGAAAGTGGTGGTTAGCATAAAAGGTAAATCACTGGTTATAAAAGATTGGAAGAAATAGGAAAATTAAAAAATAAATTAATATAATCAACTAAAGAAAAATTTATGTCAAAAAATATGTGTAAACAAGGTTGCGGAGGCGCTGCCTACGGTCTAGGCTTAATCGGCGCCGCTATTTATTACATCTCTATAGCCACCACTTTTTGGATGGGTGTGGTCGGTTTTCTAAAAGCTCTAGTTTGGCCAGCCTTTTTAGTCTATGAGATTTTAAAATTTTTGGGAGTATAATTAATAAATTAAATCAGTTTATTAAAAAACGCGCTGGCATAGCGCGTTTTATGTATTAAGTATTTTTTATTTTTATCTAGACATTTGATAATATTTTTTACTACCATTCCAACCGGCTACCACATCTTCAAAAACACCTATCTTACCACCCATAGTTGGTTTGCTAATATCTGGTAAGGTGGTAATTTCAGTTTCATTTTCTAAATTAGTATATAGAACACAGTGTTTACCATCATCAGTTACAGTATATTTATAAAGAGTTTCATCACTTGTTGAGCTAGGATCCTTGAGGCTACCAGTTAAATATGTTGTTTGCTTAGGATATTTATCTGATAAATCATCAAGAACTTCACTTATATCATAGGTGCCACCACCTTGTTCTGGTAAATAACAATCTAAGCTCAGTAATCTACCAATTTGTGAAATATCACCTTTGCGTATTGTATCTCTGGTTTTTTCTTTACTTTTAGCAAGTGAAACTGAAGCGATACCAAGCAGCATAGCTACCACAGCTATAGAGACAATTATCTCAATTAAATTAAAACCCTGATTATTTTTTTGCATATTTTTTACCTTATTAATTTTAATTATATATTAATTATAACAGATTTTTATACAGACAACAATCAGTTGATTTTTAAAGGCAAAAATGCTAAACTAAAGTTATAATTATTACTATTTTTATGAGTAAAAATAAGACAATTTTAGTCACCGGAGCTGCCGGTTTTATTGGCAGCCATCTTTGTCGTCGTTTAATTAAAAGTGGTTATCAAGTCGTTGCTTTAGATAATTTAAATTTATATTATTCTCCCAAATTGAAATTGTCCAACATAGCAGATTTATTGTCACATAAAAATTTTAATTTTACTTTGGGTGATATCGCTAATAAGTCTTTTCTTGATGAGTTATTTAAAAAATATAAAATTGATATTATTGTCCATTTGGCTGCCAGGGCCGGCGTACGGCATTCTATTGAAAAACCCCTGTGGTTTAAAGAATCAAATATTTCCGGCACCGTTAATTTATTAGAACTAGCTAAGCAGTATAATATTGAAAATTTTATTTTTGCTTCATCTTCTTCAGTTTACGGTGAGCGTGATGAGGTGCCGTTTAGAGAAAACCAAAATACTGATTATCCAATTTCACCTTATTCTGCTAGTAAAAAATCTTGTGAACTTTTTTGTTATACTTATAGTTATTTGGTTAAGGTTCCGGTAACTATTTTGAGATTTTTTAATGTTTATGGACCAGGTATGCGACCTGAATTGGCTATGCCTTTATTTTTAAATGGTATTGAAAAAGGTACACCTATTATTCAGTATGGCGATGGCAGTATGTTAAGGAATTATACTTATATTGATGATATTATTGAGGGTGTTATTAAAGCTATTCATAAACCCACTAGCTATATTATCTTAAATTTAGGTGGTGAACAGACTGTTAGTTTAAATGATTTAATTAAAACTTTAGAAAGTATTATTGGCAAACAAGCCATTAGAAATATCTTACCTAAACCAGCTGGCGATGTGAGTGTAACTTATGCTGATACTACTAAAGCCAAAGAATATTTAGGCTGGCAACCCCAGACATCTTTTGTCGACGGTTGTCGCAATTTTATTGATTGGTATCATAAAACCCAACAGAAAAAAAGAATTGATATTTTTTTATCAGGTATTACTAAACGAGTTATCATTTTTTCTCTTAATTATGCTCTATATACTCCATATATAAGTGGATCAGAAACATTTATTAAAGAAATTAGTAATCGAGTGGACCATAATTATTATGATTTAATTTGTGCTCGTTTTGACAAGGCTTTGCCACGTCAGGAACTTATTGGTAATATTCAGATTTATCGTGTTGGTTTGGGTAATAAATTAGACAAATTTTTGTATCCTTTACTTGCCCTTCTAAAAGGTTTACAATTAAGAATTAAAAATAAATATGATATTGTTTGGGGCATAATGGCTAGTTATGCTGGTTTAACTGCTATGTTATTTAATTTATTAAATCCGCGAACTAAATATTTTCTTAGTTTGTATAAAGGTGAAAATAAAAAATATTTTATTAAACGTACTTGGTTTTGGTACCCAATTTATAGAATGATTTATTCTCGAGCTGATCGCATCCAAATTATTAGTGATTGGCTAGCGCAACGTGCCCGGCGTTATGGTTATCGAGGTGAAATTAGTCTTGTGCCTAGTGGAGTCATTAGTAATTCATCATTTCAATATTCTGAAGCAGTATTAGCTAACTTGAGAGATAGTTTAGATTTTAAAAATGATGATATAGTTTTAGCAATTAAAACCAGTCCATCAGCAACGGATTCTATTTCTAATATTGTCCAAATTTTAAAATATTTACCAGTTAATTATAAATTTATATTAATGGTACCTGAATCTGCCGAATTGGATTTTATTAATTTAGTTAAAAAGTTAAAGTTAGTTGATAAAATAAAATTTGTATTTTTTTCAAAAAACTTTGATCTTATAAAATATTTAAAAATTTCCAACATTTTTTTAAAGATAGCTCATGCTAAAACACTTGGAAATTTTATTTTAGAAGCCATGTTATATAAAATTCCAGTGGTTGCTAGTAATACAGAAGGTATTAATGATCTAATTATTGATGGTCAAAATGGATTATTATATCAGGCTGGTGATTTTGAAGATATGGCTAAAAAAATTAAACAAATAATTACTGATAAAAAATTAAAAGATAAATTAATTGAGCATGGTTTTTCTACGGTTAGCCGCAAATATGATTGGGAAACAATTGCTGAAAAAATTAAAGAAATTTTTGAAAATATTTAAATTTATTATATGCACTTATTTATTGCTACCGGAATTTTTATTCCTGAAATTGGTGGACCGGCAACTTACGCAGCTAAGTTAGCCAAAGAAATGTTAAAGTTTAATCATCAAGTTACTGTTTTAACATATTCAGCCACGGCCACTGATGATTTCGATAAAGATTTACCCTATGAGGTTGTTAGAGTAAAACGGACTAATAAAATTAAAAACTATTTTAATTATTATAAAAAGTTTAAACAGTTAATGCGACAGCATAATTATGATGTAGTCTATTGTTTTGATCATTTTAGTGCTGGTTTGCCAGTTAGTTGGGCTAATAGAAAGTTCAATAAAAAATTGTTAATTAGAGTTGGTGGTGATTTTATTTGGGAGAGATATATTGAACGTACTGGTGATTTAGTAATTTTACGACAGTTTTATGAACGCAATTTACATACTCGTCAGGAAAAATTAAGATTTAGGTTGATTAAATGGGTTTTTAAACAAGCTCACAAAATTATTTTTACCACTGAGTTTCAACGTGATATTTTTATATCAGCTTATGATTTTAACTTAAACAAAACAGCTATTATTCATAATCCAGTTGATCAGGTTACTCGATCTAACAATATTCATCAAGAAAATAAAGAAATTTTATTTGCTGGTCGTTTTATTCCCATTAAGAATTTAGTGCGTTTAATTAATGTTTTTAAAAAAATAAAGACTGATAAAAAATTAGTTTTAATTGGTGCCGGACCACAAAAAAATGAATTAATAAAATTATCTCAAAATGATCCTAGAATTAAAATAGAAAATAATATGTCTCAAAAAAAATTATGGTATAGATTATCCCAAGCTTATTTATTTATTTTACCGTCCTTAACTGATTTAAACCCCAATGTGGTGCTTGAAGCTTTAGCTCTACATAAGCCGATTATTTTAACCCAGGAAAACGGTTTATCAACTGCATTACAAAATAATTTTAAATTAATTAATCCTTTGGTAGATTCAGAATTACAAACAGCTGTTGAATATTTTTTGGATAATAATAATTATCAGCAATGGATTGATAATTTAAATGTTGATTTTATTAATTACACTTGGCAAAAAAATATTCAACAACATTTAGAAATATTTAGTAAATTATAAATTATGAATATTCTTAATATCGGCACCGATAAAACTTTAGTGGGTGGACCTAAATTAGGTGATGCCATTGAGCGCCATGGCAAATATGGTGAATTTGTTGAGTATTTAGATATTGTTGTTTACACGCATTATCGTGAACAATTAACCCAATTTAGAATTTCAGATAATGTTACTGGTTATCCTACAAATTCTAAATCCAAATTACATTTTTTTAATGATGCTTTAAAAATTTTTAAAAAAATTAATGCCCAACACCAAATTGATATTGTGGTTTGCCAGGATCCTTTTATTATTGGTTGGTTGGGTTGTTATTTAAAAAAGAAATATAAGATTAAATTACAAATAAATTTTCATGGTGATTTTTGGAGTAATTCTAACTGGCTCAAAGAACGTTGGTTAAATATTTTCTTTTTATTAATTTCAAAATTTACCGTGCCCCAAGCTGACGTCATTCGAGTAATGAGTGCTGGTCAACGTGATAAATTAATAAGAGCTGGTATTAATCCGGAAAAAATTCATATTATTGCTACGCCAGTTGATTTAGCAAAACATAAAAACACAGAAAACATAAAAGCACAAAAGCACATTCCAATAATTTTACATATTGGTCGCGATGATCAGGTTAAAGATTATGATACTTTAATTAAAGCTTTTAATCTAATTCAACAACAATATCCAGATGTTTATCTTTATCAAATTGGTGCGGATAAAAAAATTATTCAAGCTTTAAAAAATAATCCATTAAATGATTCTGCTAAAGTTATTTTAAAAGGCCAGCGTAGTCATGAAGAAGTATTAAAATTATTGGATCAAGCTACAGTTTTTGTTTTAAGTTCAACTTCAGAAAGTTTTGGTAAAGTATTAGTTGAGGCCAACGCTTGTGGTAAACCAGTTGTGGCTACCACCACCACTGGTGCTCAGGAAATAATTCAAGATGGTAAAAATGGTTTTTTAGTATCCATTAAAGATTATCGCACTTTAGCCCAGCAAATTATTAAGTTACTTAATGAGCCTAAGTTAGCTCAGCAAATGGGGGAGTACGGTCGTCAATTAGTTAAAGAAAAATATGGTGATAATACTCAAAAAATTATAGAATTATGGAAGGAATTATTAAATTAGTAGAATTATAGTGATATATATATTGTTACAACGCAATCCCGTGAAAATTGTTACTAATTACGAGATTGCGACGTTGAGATAAAAAAACTCGCCAAAGCTCATTTTTTTAATCTCGCCTCGCAATGACAGGAGTATTTTAATGTTTTAATGTTTAAATGCTTATATGTTTAAATGATTTATTATGACTAAAAAATTCTTAAAATTTCCAGATAATTTTTTATGGGGTACGGCCACTTCAGCTCATCAAATTGAAGGTGGTTGTAATAATAATGATTGGTCACACCAAGCCCTTAAAAAATATATTAACAAAATTCCTTGGGCGGATAAAGTAATCAAAAATATTCCTGATGCCGGTATAGCTTGTGATAGTTGGCGACGTTATCAAGAAGATATTGAACTGGCTAAAAATTTACATATTAAGCTTTACCGTTTTTCAATTGAATGGTCAAAAATAGAACCCCATAATGGAGAATTTGATCAGACCGCGCTTAATCACTATAAAAAAATATTAATCAGTCTCAAGAAGGAAGGTTTTGTAATTATGTTGACCTTACATCATTTTACTAACCCTATTTGGACGGCCGAGTTTGGTGGTTGGGAAAAAAAGAAGATGATAAAATATTTTTTACGTTATACTAAAAAAGTAGTTGCCGAATTTGGTGATTTAGTTGATTTTTGGGTTACCATTAATGAACCCGGAGGCTATGCTTTTTGTTCTTATGGCATTGGTCAGTGGGTGCCACTTAAGACTAATAAATTTAAAATGGCCATAGTTTTCAAAAATTTGATTAAAGCCCACAAGCAATCATATAAATTAATTCATCATGTCATTAAGGATAAGTTTAATAAGTTTCCTCAGGTTGGGATTGCCAATGATCTCCAGGCCTACTCAAATTATCGCAAACATAATTTAGTTGAACAAATTAAAGTTTATTTTATTTATAATTTTAGTAATCATCTTTTTTATAAACTTACTAATATTAAAACCCATGATTTTTTAGGTGTGAATTATTATTTTGAAGTTAGAACTCATAAACAGTTTAATACCAAAACAAAAAACGATATTAGTGTTAAGCACGAAGATAGACATTTAACTGATACTGAATGGGTGATTTACCCTCGCGGAATTTATGATGTGCTTTATGACTTGTCAGATTATAAAAAACCTATTTATATTACTGAGAATGGTATCGCCACCGAAGATGATGAAGTTAGAATTAGATTTATTAAAGAACATCTTGAAGAAATTTATTATGCCATTAAAGCTGGTATTGATATTCGCGGTTATTGTTACTGGTCATTACTGGACAATTTTGAATGGGCCGCGGGTTATCGTCCTAAATTTGGTTTAGTTTCTGTTGATTCCAAAAGTCAAAATAGACAACTTAAAGCTAGCGCTAAATTTTATTCAAAGACTGCCGAAGCCAATGGCCTCTGGTGGAATTATTAATAATAAGAAGAATTT
>Ga0066639_10001631_pt1 | contig 20002 bp, 18 predicted proteins | sample CryGeyCG2114_010_2_FD_59504 | JGI IMG/M metagenome (GOLD analysis project Ga0066639, IMG submission 59504) | Groundwater microbial communities from aquifer - Crystal Geyser CG10_big_fil_rev_8/21/14_0.10 | ecosystem: Environmental > Aquatic > Deep subsurface > Groundwater | place: USA: Utah...
CTGATCGTCCCATACCCGTGTCGACCTTGATATGGACTCGCAATGTATTCTTGTTAAGCCTGCCGACTATTTTTTTGGCTTGCTCTAGGCTGGTCACGGGAAGTTCTATCCGTTCCTGAGATGCCCAGTCAAGCGCTTCCTCGGTTTCCTCATAATACCCAAGCACCAATATGGTGTTGTTGATACCCGCCTCGCGCAGCTGCCGTGCTTCATCGAGGTTGACGACCGCTAGGCCGTCTACAAGATCATCAATGGATTGCGCGGTTTGGACTAACCCGTGGCCATACGCGTTTGCCTTGACTGCGACCATGAGTTTGACCGAAGGATCGAGGAGCGAGCGTATTTCTGTGGCATTATGTCGCAATGCTGATTTTGAAATTTCGACCCACGAGTGTGGCATGTTTGACAAAAAATAGTTAATTTGGAAGGATGTTCTTATACTGTTCTTTGTGTTCTAACTATCGCCCACCTTTTGAAGGGAGTTAGCCGTGCCTAATGGAGACATCGATTACAACAGCCCGGAAGAACGTCGCAAGCGCCAGAAAACATTGATCTTTGTTGTCATTGTGGTCGGCGTGCTGCTATACGCTTTTGGCTGAGCGTGCGACTGCAATTCTGCCTTCTCTTGGGGAGTCGTAAAATGATCTACGACTCCTTTTTTTGTATGCTCGCCTGCCCTTGCATAAACGGTTGAAGAACCTGCGGCACTGTTATGGATCCATCCTTTTGCTGATAGTTCTCCATAATGGCTATGATGGTTCGTCCGAGCGCGCACACGGTATTGTTCAGGGTGTGCGCGAGTTTTAAAGCCCCTGCTTCATCTCTGTATTTTATGTTCAGCCTGCGGGACTGGTAGTCGGTGTCATGACTGCATGAGGCAAGCTCACGATAGGCGTTCTGCGCGGGGATCCATCCCTCAATGTCATACTTTTTCGCGTTTGGCGCACCGATGTCGCCGCTGCACATGTTGAGCACATGATACGGAATGCCGAGAGACTGCCAGAATTCTTCCGCGATGGCGAGCATTTCCTCGTGCATGGCCCAGGATGTCTCTTGGTCTGCGAATACGAACATTTCGATTTTATCAAACTGGTGGCCTCGTAGAATGCCGTTTGTGTCTTTTCCATATGTCCCCGCTTCTCTGCGGAAGCATGATGAAAAACCAAAGTATTTTTTTGGTCCATTCGCGAAATCAAGCTCCTCGTCCGCGTGATAGGATGCGAGGGGAACTTCAGCCGTACCCACCAGATACAGATCGTCCTCGTCCTCGTTCACTTTGTAAATTTCATTTTTGTCGGCTGGAAAGAATCCGGTGCCGTACATTGCCCGTTCACGCACGATCATAGGCGGCAGCATGGGAATGAAGCCTTTTTGCTTCATAAAGTAGCTCGCGTACTGCACGATCGCGAATTCGAGGAAATAGAGATCGTTTTTCAAATACCAAAAGCGCGATCCTGAAACTTTTGCGCCGCGCTCCGTATCAATGAGATCCATGTCAGCACCTAGCTCTTCGTGCGCCTTTGGCTTGAAATCGAATGTTGGCTTTTCTCCCCAGACGGTTATTTCAACATTGCCGGAGTCGTCTTTTCCTTCTGGAACGCTCTCGTCCGTAAGATTCGGCAATTGAATGAGTAGGGCGTTCAATTCTTCTTCGATCGGCTTCTGCTTTCCTTCTATTGCCGCAATCTCGTCGCCCAGCTTCTTCAGGGATGCTATTTGTTCGGGACCAGGTTTTGTCTTGCTGCCAAGCTTGAGCTCTGAGCGCTTCTCGTCAACAGCGCCGATCAGTGAACGCCTCTCCTGGTCTAATCGAATAATTTCGTCTACGTCTACCGCACACTTTCTGATGGCATTGTTTTTTTTGACAAGGTCAGGATGTTCCCTGACGAAGGATAGATCAATCATACGTATTGCTTAGGTCGAAGTGTTGGAAATAAGATAACTTCTTTGATATGTGACGCGCCGGTTAAAAGCATGATCATGCGGTCAACGCCAATGCCGAATCCGCAGGCTGGCGGCATACCGTGTTTAATCGCCTCAACATAATCCATGTCAGCCTGATGCGCCTCGTGAAAACCCGCGTCCGCCCGCTTCTTTTCGGCAATGAATCGCTGTTCCAGATCAACAGGATCATTCAATTCTGAATAGTTGTTGCCTATCTCGCTGCCTAACGCAAAACTTTCAAACCGTTTCGTGAAATTAGGGTCTTTGCATTTTTTAGCAAGCGGAGAGACCTCTACCGGATAGTCATAGATGATGGTCGGATCAATAAGTTTTTCTTCAACAAGCTCCTCAAAAGCAAATGCAATTGCCTCGCCGATTGTGGTTATAGTATCAAGCTCCTTGGTCTTGGAGCTGCTCTCCATTTTTTTCGACACTGCTTTTTTGGCTTGGTCTATTGTTTTCCATGATGAGACATCAAGCTTTCCGATTGTCGCGACTGCATCCACGAGTCTCATCCGTTTCCATGGGCGCTTCAGATCAATAGCAACATCTCCGTGCTGTATTGTCGTTTTGCCGAGAACATCGCGAGCGGCGTTCTCAAACAGTTCCTCAAACAAATCCATGCCCCAGTTGTAATCTTGATATGCTGCCTGTGCCTCAAACATGGTGAATTCAGGATTATGGTCGCGATCAATCCCCTCATTCCTGAAAACTTTTGTGATCTCGTATACGCGCTCCATGCCGCCCACAAGCAGCCGTTTGAGATACATTTCGTCTGAGATGCGGAGATAAAAGTCAGCGTCGAGGGTATTGTGGTGCGTTTTGAAGGGGCGCGCAAATCCTCCGCCGTAGATTGGCTGCAGCGTCGGAGTTTCGACCTCAAGGAAGTCATACTTTTTCATCGTAGCCCGTATGCTGTCGATTATTGCGGATCGTGCGACCATTCTCTCTCGAACATCCCTGTTCATCAAAAGGTCGAGATGTCGTTTGCGGAATCGGATTTCTGTATCCTGCAGCCCGTGCCATTTTTCAGGAAGCGGCAGGAGCGTTTTTGTGACAAGACGCCATGCTGAGGCATCAAGCGTCTGCTCTCCGCGCTTTGTCACAAACAATGTTCCTGTCATCTCGACAAAATCGCCCACATCAATAAGATCCTTGAACTGAACATACGCCTCATCGCCCATGTGGTCCTTCTTGGCATATGCTTGAAATTGTCCGGTGCCATCTTCTATGTGTAAAAATGTAGAACCGCCGTGAGGGCGAAGCGACATTATCCTGCCAACGATTGTAACCGGTTCGCTGGGCTGTTTGTCTTTGAGCTCGGCTATGGTATGCGTTCTGTCGACATGGTCAGGATATGGATCAATCCCGAGCCGTATGGCCTTTTCGAGGCGTTCGCGGCGCGCCGCTGGTTCATCTTGTATTGGTTCTTTTTCCGTCATATGAATGCATGTATTATAAGATATGCCACCCATGAATGCAACGCACCCCGCCAGCCAAAATGGGCTGGCGGGGTGCGTTATTGATTCTAGTGTTGTGCTGTGCTACTATTTCGGATTTATGTCAACTATTGTACAGTCCATTTCTCCTTTTGGAGTGATGGCTTTTACTGTCTCGCCTCTTGTCTTGCCCAAGAACGCTCTGCCTAGCGGCGATTCATTTGATATTCTTCCTGCGACAGGGTCGGCTTCGTTTGATCCGACAATGGTGTATGTCTTTTTTTCGTTCCCGCGGTCGACAATAATAGTGTCCCCAATGTCCACTCTGTTTGGATCCGAGTCCTTTGCCTGGATGACTTCTGCGTTTTTAAGGGTTTCTTCTATTTCGATGATCCGGCCTTCGGTAAAGGACTGCTCTTCGCGAGCATCTGCGTATTCGGCATTCTCTGAGAGGTCGCCGAGTTCTTTTGCGTCCTTTATTCTATTCGCTATTTGCGGCCTGCGCACCTTTTTAAGATGCTCTAATTCCTCTTTAAGCTTTTTATATCCCTCGTCCGTGACATAGTTTTTTTTATCGCTCGACATGTGGCTACCTATTTAATTTTTTTTAGACGTCAAGTACCATAATACTAAAATTAAAAACATTGTCAAACTATTCTGCGGATGGCTGGTTCTCATTGAAATAATATTCAAAAAGTTTCTTGGCAATTGGCGTTGCGGCGAGCGATCCGCCCTCCCCTTCTTCAACGAGAACAGTAATGACTATCTCGGGGTTTTGATACGGGCCAAACCCAGTAAACCACGCGTGCGGGTCGCTGTTTTGTGAATATTGAGCAGTTCCTGTTTTGCCGGCAAGGGGCACTTTAAGCGTGGAAAGCGATCGAGCGCTTCCTGCAGTCACGGCCGCGCGCAGCCCTTCGCGTATAATATCAAGATTTTGTTCCTGCGCGATATGGCTTCTGATTATCTCGGGCTCTATCACTTTTTTGGAACCATCGGCAAGCTCGATATAATTCACAATGGTTGGCCGATAGAGCGTCCCCCTGTTCGCGACAACCGCGGTATAATTTGCCACCTGCAAAGGCGTAACCAGTATATCTCCTTGGCCGATCGCTAAATGATAGGTATCGCCAAGATACCATCGTTCTCCTTTTGTTTCCTCTTTCCATTCTTTGCTTGGTAAAAATCCCGGCCTTTCGGCAGGCAGGTCGATTCCCGAATATTCGCTCAGTCCGAATTTTTTTCCGTATTCGGTGATCCGGTCAACGCCAAGGCCGTTTTCTCCGTCCCTGCCGCCTCCGGCGAGGTAAAAATAGCTATTCACCGACTCCGCAAGCGCTTTGATGATGTTAGTTCGTCCGTGCCCTCCGTATTTCCAGTCTGGGAACCAATAGCCATTGACGTCAATGCCGCCGACGCTTTCCACGGTTGTGTTTCTATCTACAACTCCCTCCTCGAGGGCGGCCGTCCCTACTACCAGTTTGAATGTCGATCCTGATGGATATTCGCCGGTTATCGATCTGTTAAAAAGAGGCTTGCTGGGATCGTTGATAAGCTCATCGTATGTGTTTACATCAATACCTTTGCTGAAAAGGTCGTTCTGATAACCGGGATAGCTTACCATGGCCAAAACTGCCCCGTTTTGAGGGTTTAATATGACAATACTGCCGCCTGCGACGCCGAGAGTGTCGGCGGTGTCCTTGAGCAGATCCCATGCGTACTGCTGCAGCGCCGCGTTGATATGCACATAGGCGTTCCCGCCGTTTTGAGGGGGTATCTCGTGCGTTATCTGGATTTCTCTGCCAGATGCATTAACCTCGATGAATTGTGTTCCAAGAGCGCCCCGCAAATAGCGCTGGTAAGTTTTCTCTATCCCAGTTTTTCCAACGTGTTCTGATAAGAGGTATCCCTCTTGTCTGTATTTTTCATATTCTGATTCAGACATTTTTCCCGTATACCCCAAAATATGTGACAGCGGCTCAACAATACTGTAGGTTCGCTGTTCAATTGGCTTGACTTGAATCGCGGGCCATTCCTCTCCTTCTTGTTCGAGCAGAATGGCATCTTGTTGCGAAATGCCGCGCATTATCTCAAACGGTACCGTGCTATTTCTGGGGACATGCGTGAACGTTTCGACAAGATCGTAAGGATCTTTGTTCAGAACCTTCCCGATCGTCTGAAATATGCGGTCTTCGTCATCTTGGTTTTTGGGCAGATCCGCAGGAACGACATACAGGCCAAAATCAGGTATGTTATATGCGAGGCGCGCACCTTCGGAATCATAAATGACGCCTCGGGGCGGAATGATCGGAATTTGACGTATGCGGTTTCCTTCGGCAACGCCGTAATATTTCGCGCCTTGCACAATCTGAAGGTAATAGAGCTTTGATCCGAGAATCAAAAAAATAACAATACACAGATAAAAAAGAATGCTGCTGTTCTGAAACCGCTCCCAGTGTTTTTTAGGGTGCTTGCGGTATTGGTCTGCCGCAACCACGTCGCCATCCACCTCAAAGCCGCCGTGGGCAACAGATGAATCGCGTATATCGCCGCCGTGTTCTTTGATAGTGAAGGGATCCATAGAAATTTTATCTGCTTACAAAGAACCATTTACGCATAGTGGCGCGAGTCGCTGAGTGTATGAAGCGCATAAGCTGCACAAGCGTGAATGATGTAACTATAATAAGCGTCAGTTGTTTGAATATAACAGCAGGCTGTAGGCCGCCTACCGCTCCGTGCGAGAAAAGACGGGCTGCGACAGACGCAATGAATGCATAAGCAACGGTTACCAAAGCCATGCCGAGTGAAAGCCAGCTATTGTCCCGGACAGGCCTGACGGTATCGTGAAAAAGAGTGAGCGCATAAGAGATTGCCAGGTGCATGGTGATAAAAAAACCGAATGGCAATATCACTGTATGCATATCGGTGAGAAAGCCGGCAATCACGGCGACGCCAAACATGGCTTTTGTATGATTGTGGGCTTTTAGCAATGCCATCATGCCTATGGTTGCGGGAAATGAAAGCATTATGCCCCATGAGCCAATGAGAAAAAAATCAATCCAAAATGTCAGTAATCCTAGTATGCACGCGATGATGATCATACGCTATTCATTCTGAACAACAGGTATCAGAACAGATACATTTTCGACAGAATCAAAACGCATTGCTGGCGCAACATCGGCTGTTTTGAACAGTTCGCCTTCTTTATAATGAATGCCGGTAACCGTGCCGATGAGCAATCCGGCAGGCGTATTTTTTTCAAGGGTAGAGGTGCTCACCAGATCACCTTCTGCGACCGTGCTATCCTGAGGAATAAGCGACATTTCAAGATCAGCGCCATATCTGCCAACGACAATTGACTGCACGCCAGGCTCGTTCGAAAGTGTTGCCGCGATGGTTGCTGATGAGTCTGTGATAATAAGTATTCTTGAAGTGTTGCTTGAGACTTGTATTACCTTTCCGTATAGAGCGCCGGTTGCGGTTATGGCAGGCAGGTCAAGTCCGATGCCGTCTCTCGATCCGACATTGATCATTGCTGTCAGCGTCCCTTCTTGTTTTGAAATAAGAAGAACTTTGGCCGGCATTGGCGTCGCGCCTTTCTCTCTGTGTGCTGAAAAATCGATAAGCTCCTGCGACGCTCGCACAAGAGATTCCAAATCAACGATCCGCTGCCGTTCACCTGAAAGCTCATCTTCAAGCCTGTTGCGTTCTTTAATGAGTGTGCTTCCCTGCGTGATGCCTATCCAGATATTCTTAATGACAAGTCCTGTTCTAAAAAAAACGCTTCCGACTGATCCTGTCGGCGTTTTCGGCATATCAACCAGCGCGCGGAGCGGCGTTGTGTGATACAGTATAATGATCACCACCAACACGATTACAATGAAGAGTTTTTTTTGTTTTCGCGATTTTATATTCATGTGTCTTTAGGAGAGGGTGTAATTGCCGAGTGATTCGACTTCTTTTAGCAAATGTTCATCTTCAAGGAGAATCCCGGTGCCTCGCACTACGGTTGTGAGAGGGTCATCAACAGTGTGGACCGGTATTTGAAGCTCTTTTTCAACAAGTTCGCTGAAGCCTCGAAGCAGAGCGCCGCCGCCCGAGAGAATGATCCCGCTCTCATGAATATCGGCCAGCAGTTCGGCTGGCGCATTCTCAACTGTTGTTCGAATGTAGTCAACAATGGTGCGAACCGGTCTTTTTATGGCTTCTCGCACTTGTGAATCGTTTATCACAACTTCTTTTGGAAGTCCGTTCAGTACGTTTCTGCCTTTGATCTTGAGCTCAAGCGGCTGTTCCTGCGCGAGTACTGATCCTATTTTGATCTTAATCTCCTCAGACGCCTTTTCACCGATCGTTATATTGAAATTTTCACGCACATAACTTTTGATGCTTGCGTCGAATTCATCTCCTGCCGTTTTCAAGGATTGCCACGAAACAATGCCGGCAAGAGAAATAACGGCCATGGACGTTTTTCCGCCGCCTATCTCAACCACCAGCCGGCCGTAGGAATCCTGCAGATTAAGCCGAGCGCCGATGGCTGTTGCTATTGGCTCTTCAATAAGATGCACCTCGCGAGCGCCGGCGCCGATTATGACGTCTTGGACCGCCTTTCGTTCCACTTCTGTTATATCAAGCGGTATGCTAACCACAATTCTCGGGCGTGGAGTAATGGTGAACGACTCGCGATGAATCTTCTCAATGAAATGTTTGATCATTTTTTCCGCGACTTCGAAGTCGGAGATGACCCCGCCGACAATGGGGCGCGACACGGTGATGTGTCCTGGAGTTTTTCCGAGCATCTTCTTTGCGTCAGTTCCTACTGCCAGGAGCTGGTCGGTCCTTGTGTTAAGCGCCGCAACCGACGGCTCGTTTATGACGATGCCTCTCTCGCGGACGTAAAAAAGAGTGTTTGATGTTCCCAAATCAATACCAATGTCTTTTGATAGTTTGCCGAGTAGTTTTTTTATCATAGGTGAGTACACTAAAACACTACGCGCCGGCGCACTGTGCGGGCGTGCGTTGTAATGAAGGGCTTAGTGAATAATGGAGAGCGCTTCTTTGTTTGTGATTTTTTGTGTTTTACTCTCTTTGCGCTTTTTGTATTCGATCATGCCTTCTGTTTTTTTGCTGATGATCATTCGATGCGGTATGCCGATAAGATCCGCGTCAGCAAGCTTCTCGCCGTTTGAAACCGTGTTTCGCTCATCCCAAAGCGTACCTATCCCCGCGGAAGTCAACGAGTCATAAACCTCCTTTGATTGCGCAGCTACTGCCGCATCATCCGAGAACGTTAAGAGGTGCACCTTAAACGGCGCCACTGATTCGGGCCACACAATACCTCGTTCGTCGTTGTGCACCTCGACAATGGAGCCCATAAGACGGCTCACGCCGATTCCGTAGCAGCCGATGATCACATCCTTCTTGTTGCCGGCCTCATCAGTAAAGGTCAGGTCAAAATCCTTTGAGAATTTGGTTTTCAGGTCAAAGATATTGCCAACCTCGATCGTTTTTAGCTCTTTGATCTTCTTGCCGCATTTCGGGCACGCGTCGCCTGCTTTTACTTTTGACACTTCTTTGTTCTGGGCAAAATCGCATGAGGAGCATGTAAAGATTATATCCTCGCCGTTTGGGGTCGCCACCTGAAATTCATGGGAAAATTCATCAGTGAATGATCCCCCGCTCGCTTCGGTCACAATCGCGTCAAGGCCGCATTTTTCAAATATCTTCAAATAGGCTTCGCGCACCCGCGCGTAGTATTCTTTCAAATCGTCCGATGTCGCATGAAAGCTGTAAAGGTCTTTCATTAAAAATTCTCTGCCCCGCAGCAAACCCGCCTTTGCACGGAGCTCATCGCGAAATTTTGTTTGGATCTGATACCATGCTCCCGGAAGGTCTCGGTATGACGCAATAAAACGCTTTGCCAGCGGAACAATAACCTCTTCGTGGGACATGCCGAGGACATATTCGGACTGTGTTTGTGATTCAAGCTTAAACAAGATGTCAACATTGTCATATCTGCCGGTCTGTTCCCAGTTCTTTTTCGGATGCAGTGCGGGCAGCAGCACCTCTTGCGCTCCAATCGCGCTCATTTCTTCGCGCACGATGCCCGCGACATGGTTTAGTACGCGCAATCCGAGCGGCAGATAGGAATATACCCCTGCCATGAGCTGGTCTATGAATCCGCCGCGCGTTAAGAGGTCGTGGTTCGCGCTTGTTGCGTCGGGTTGTTTGTTTTTTGTGGTTCTGCCGAAAAGTTGTGATTGTCGCATACGATTTACCTTATTAACGCGCTCCAGATCCGCCCGCCAAATCGGGTTATATCGCGATACGTTATAAAAATGATAAATAACATCAACAACGCGAATCCAATGCGGTGGAACCACGCCTCGATCTCCTGCCGTGATGGTTTTCTTCTAATCGCCTCTACTACAAGAAACACCAGCCTGCCGCCATCAAGCGCGGGAAACGGAAGTATATTGAGAATAGCGAGGTTGAACGAAAGCACTGCCGCAAAAATAAGTATGTATGGCAATCCGAGATCAAGAACGTCGTTTGTGCGCACAACGATCGCGACTGGCCCGCCTATCTGCTCGTTGACGCCGGCCCCGCGGATAAGGTCTTTAAAAATTCCGCCGAACGCATCTGTTATTTGCTGAAGATATGAGTATGTGGCGCGCGTGCCGAAAATAAAAGCTTTGTACACTGGCAGCCTGACTTTCCCCACTTCGGACAAAGTGACGCCCATGACTGCTCGGTCTGTTCCTGAGTCTTCAATGTGTTCGGGGGCAAGCGTGACAACCGTGTTTTCTCTGTCGCGGGAATATTCGAGTTCAGTATCCATGCCCGCGCGTTTATTGACCGTATCTTGGATGTGCTCCACAGACTCGACCAAAAGTCCGTCTATGCTCACTAGCTTGTCGCCGGGTTTGATGCCTGCCTTGTCGGCGGGAGAGTCCTTCAAAAGCTCTGTCACCACCACCTGTTTTTCTCTGATATACTTCGGCTGTATCGAATCATCAAGCTCTACGGGAGCACCCGTTGAAAAAAGTATCACCAGAATGAGCCAGCCAGTCAGTATATTCATGCCAACTCCCGCTATGATAACAATGATACGCTGCCAAACAGGACGAGACGCAAAACTGTCTGGATCGCTCGCGTTCTCGCCATCTTCTCCCCTTATCTTCACAAAACCTCCCAGCGGAAGCAGGTTTACGGAATAACGAATGCCGTTTCTAACCTTGCTCAGCAATCGCGGCGGAAAGCCGATGCCGAACTCGTCAACGCCTATTTTAAACTTTAGCGCTGTCAAAAAATGGCCAAGCTCATGGACGAGAACGAGCACGCCGAGTACGGCGATAAATGTTATGATGGTGAGTAGTATCATGGGGTTATATGGTCATGATTTCTTTTTCTTTTGCCTCTGCCTTTTGATCAAGCGACTCTACTGTTTTTTTTGTTTTTGCGTCGAGATCCTCAATCATTGAATAACGGTCATCTTCTGTGATGTCGCCGCTCTTTCCCTGTGCTTCAATATGTTTTTTTTCATCCTCGCGGATTTTTCTGATGGAAACGCGCGCATCTTCAAGCTTTGTGTTCAATGACTTCACCATCTGGAGCCTGTTCTCCTCAGTCATCTCAGGAAAGGAAATTCGTATTACATTTCCGTCAACAGTCGGCGTAACGTGCAGATCCGCTTCGGTGATCGCTTTTTCAACTTCTTTGATAAGCGATTTGTCCCATGTCTCAACAACCAGCATGCGTGCATCCGCGACCGTGACATTGGCAAGCTGCAAAAGCGGCGTTTTTGCGCCGTAGGCATCAACAAAAACGCCGGAAAGTATGGATGGATGCGCTCGGCCGGTACGGATTGTGTTGAGGGTGTCTGCAAATCTACTTAGTACTGACGCGGAACGTTCTTCAAAGGTTGGCATATGGTTTCTGATTATCGGGAACGCTGAACGCCGAGATAGATATCGTCGGTGTTCGTGTGGTTGATAAGTATATCGGATGTCGCGCGCGTTGTCGGCTGCGCTATTGGTATCCAGTTGAATCCGCCGTCTACGGAACGATAGAAGGTCGACTTTGTTCCGTAATAAATTTCGAGCGGATTATTGGGGTTCACGGCCAGAGAGTATATGTTAGAGTCTCTGGTGGTGGAAATCAAGGGCAGGGACGTCCAGTCCTTCCCCTGATTCAAGCTTCGAAGCAGTCCATATGACGAAGCATAGATGATTCCGGAGGGAATAAGCTCAAAATCACGGAAATCATTGCTGTTTGGGTAATTCTTGAATTTTTCATCGAACGATTCCCAGTGCCCTCCTTCGTCGTAGGAGATGAATAGTCCTTTTTTGTGGACACCTGCGTATATGATTTTGTCGTTGCTGGGATGGAATTGCATCTTCTGAACCTCACCGTCAATGTGCGAGAAGATCCGCCAGGACACGCCCGCGTTCTCGGAAAGCAGAATATCGCCGCTTTGCGCAGTCGCATACACGACATTAGGGTTTCGCGGCAATAATAGTATGGTGGTTATGGCGTTGCGGACATCGTCGCTGGTGTGAACCGCCTTCCATGTCTCGCCTTCGTCTACGGATTTAACAACTGCGTTGTCGACAGCTGCATATATTGTGCGCGGATCCGTCGGGTGTACGACAATATCTTGTATATTAGTAGATCCCAATATCTGGTCCCAATTGTTGCCCGCGTTCCAGCTCATCCAAAGTCCCGATTTTTCCGTGATCGCGAACAATTTCCGGTCGTCAATGCTCGAAAAAATAAGCTTTCTAATATTCATGTCAGAGATGGTCCTTGTGTTGAGACGGTCTTGGTACACGACCGACCGCTGGACCCAGTGGGCCCCTTTGTCCTGTGAGAACCACACTCCCCCGTCTGTTGGCGTTGATAGTCGGCCGGGCGTGCATGCTGCTCCGAGCAATGTCGTAAGCAGAGTAGCAAAAAGCAATTTTTTGTTTAAGCGCATACGAGCAAAATTATACAGATATCAAAATATGTTCGATGATCAAATGCCAATTAATCCGCTTTTCAGATCCGGATATCGATTGCAGTGTCTGGATTCGCTGCGCGATTTTTTTCCGAACAGACGGCCGCGTCTCTTGCATGAGGCGCTCCCGCAGAACAAGAGTAAGCGCCGGCACAGATGAGTATGCGTCCTCGCGCGAATAGTTTTGAGAAAGCCACGCACGCACTCGCTCACTCGGACCTGAGTGTTCAAGCAATGAACGCATCAGCGCTACATCATGCTGGAGGTTTTCATTTTTAGCGATACCTGGACGGCCGTGCGCCATTTGTATCATTTCCTGATCGTTGGTGATCTTTTTCATTTCGGACATCGGGACAAGACCAAATCGCAGTTGAACGGTTCGCGACAATATTGTCGGGAGCAACCGTCCGGCATTGCTTGTCAAAAGAAAAATGTGCGCATAGGGCGCTGGTTCTTCAAGTGATTTGAGAAACGCATTTTGCGGTTCTTCAGCCATCAACTCCGCGGACTGTATGACAACGACCTTTTTTCGAGATTGGAGCGGTGTTCGGCTAATCCATTGCTTCAGGTCGCGTATGGCCTGCATGCTGATTATCCCTTTTTCCGGCGCTACAAGCATATAATCAGGGCATCTGCTTGCATCGCAACCCAATATGTCCGGAATAAGTTGATCGATAAGTGTTGTTTTGCCTATGCCTCGTGGACCGTGAAGACAGTATGCATGCGCTAAGGTTTGGTTATTGATGCACTGTCTCAGGTAGGATTCTATATCCTCGTGTCCAATCAGTTCGGGAGCTTGTTTCATGTCTTTATTATACAAACTCTAACCCACTTCAGTCAATATATAAAAACGGGCCTCAACTTGTGTCGAGACCCGTATGTTTCATTCTGTGGCAAGAGGCGCGTTCGCTGCGCTCTCTTCTGACAGAATTTTGTTAAGTGCTGAGACGAACGCATGAGCGCTTGCCTTCACAATGTCCGTATGCGACCATTCGCTTGTCGCGCGCCGCCCTTTTTTTGAGAGGGATATTAATGCCGTCCCCTGAGCGTCGGTTCCTGGGGATACCGGATTAATCTCATAATCGACCAGATCCGGATATTCGCCAGTGGCGATGCGTATTGCGGCAAACAGCGCATCTACGGATCCGTCTCCGATTGCTGACATCTCGCAGACAACACCGTTTCTGGACATTTGAACATACCCAACAGCTCTGTTTTCAGCCACCGGGTGGTAGTTGGCCACCTGTAGGATCCAGACGTTTGACTCGCGGAATCCATCGAGAACTTGAATGGCCATATGTTTTACATCTTCCTCGGTGACTGTATTCTTTCTTGATGCAAGCAACCGGCGCGCGTCATGCACGGCCGCGCATTCCTCCGGATCGAGTGTGCCGTAGATCTCCGCGGCCGCGGTTAGTCCAGGCATAAGGAGCTTTGCTGTTGTCTCATCAACTACTCGTCCTCCTTCGGATAATACCTTCATTGCTCCGCTATAGCCGCTTTGTGAGGTGAAATGGATTTCATCGTCTCCCGGACGTCCGATGAGCGGCCAATCAATGGGACGATATGCCCCCTTTTGCTGGTCTGTCGTTCTGAGGGTGCCTGACTGGTGAATACCGCTTCGCTGTGCGCGAACGTCCGATCCGATGAGCGGCTCTTTCTCATGGATCGGAACACCGGACAACTCTGCCATCTCGAGCGCGGTCGGATACAGTTTTTCCATATTCAGATCAATGGGCACGCCGTTGGCGAACAATGCAACTGCGACAGAATGCAGTTTGCTGTTGCCTGGGCGTTCGCCAAGCCCGTTATCCGTGACCTCGATTTGGTTCGCGCCCGCGAAATAGCCGGCAACCGCGCTCGCGGTTCCCATATCAAGATCGTTGTGCGGGTGCACCGCGATCGTCACGCAAGCAGGCGTCGCATCGACGATCCGGCGGACCATGTACGCGTATACGTCCGGACGATATCGTTCCACCGTGTTGGGAAGATTAATGACGTCGACGCGACCCGCTTCTATGATCACATTCAACGCCTCAATGAGCCAATCGATGTTGGATATGCAATCACCGAAGTGCTCGGGCGAGAATTGCACTTGGCCGTATTCGCCCATAAGCTCGCGAGCGAGCGTTACGGCGCTAATTGCCATGCGAACAATAGTTGCGCGGTCTTTCCTGAGTGCGTACTTCATGTGAAACGGCGACATGCCCAGGAACGTATGCAAGCGAGGGATAACGCCGCGCGGGCAGTGTTTGAGCGCTGTTGCGCAAGACTGTATGTCGCGCTCGTCCGCGCGAGCCAATCCTCCGATTACTATTCCTTCTGGTGCGGTTTCTGCGATTGTGCAGAAAGATTCGAAATCCAATTTTGATGAGTATGGGTATCCGAGTTCAATTCCCTGCACGCCGAGTTCGCAGTTGAGCGCGAACACTCTCTTCTTGGTCTCCAGCCCCCACGGTCGCTTGAGAGCCTGGTTGCCGTCACGCAAGGTGACGTTGTAGAAAAACGGTACCGCGACTGGCGTGTGGCGCCGGAGGCCAAAATAGTCCTCAATGATTGAGATCTCCGGATGAGCGATGTAGTCGATTTGATGCATGATGTGCTCCCCTTTCGCATGAGGTAAGATGTATCTATGGATTGTGAATGTGCTCTGACAAACAAAAAACCGAGCGCGCGGCTCGGATTCGGTATGTTCAGCTCAACCAAATATCCTAGCCACGCTCAGTGAAGAGGAGGCTAAGGAGGAGGGTGTTTTGGCTATATATATGAATCATACTGCGTTCAGTATAGATATTCTTTTGGAATTGTCAAGAATTGTTCTAATGCCGCGAGGATTAAGCAAGCCAGGTGTCCTGAAGTTAACTATGATTTACTTACCTTTTCAACCTATTTGTTGATAACCATTTGACAAAATAAACAATATAGGTATTATGTACATATCTATGCATAAAAATTCGTTCAACTTTAGTTTTTACTTTTTTAGCTGACCCGAGATCAGTGCATTTGATGTAGTTAAAAACACACGATGGCTGGTCTCATAAGGGCCAGTTTTTTAGTGTTTTTTCAATAAACCGTTCCTTCACAACCTATCACGCTATACAGGGAGAGTGGCGATGAAAAAAAACGAAACAACAGAGAGAAGCTTTGAAGACGCTATGTTTTTGGCAATGGCATTGACGGACATCGCGTGCAATCTGCCCAATCCCCGCAATGTGCGCGGGGCAGTGCTTCAAAAAGCGCTTAGAATAGTTGATGGCATCGAGGGAGCCGCCTCTATCGTGACGCATTTTTGCAAGGAAACACCCCATAAATACGGAGCCAGGCGCACAAAAAAATGGATACGCATCCTGTCGGATAACATAGCCGAACTTGATATTCCCATCGCGTATCTTGCTTCGTTTCCGGAGAAAATTACTGCCGGCGAGAGAAGATCGATCAGGCAATTTTTCGTCAGCGCAGTGTTGGCTCGCGTATCAGACAAAACACTGACAACTCTGGCCGTATCAGAAGGCCTGGAAAAAATTCTACATAAAAAAGGGGTAGACATCAAAACAGATCGAAAGCATTTTACGGAATTGCTTGCTGATAAGATGCTGGAAGGACGTTTTACCGCGCAGGACCTTCCGCGCAGCAACCAACATTGCAAGCGCGACGTAGAACGCTATAGTTTTGTCAGATAGAAATTCACGATATGCGGTACAACCCAAAAAAGGAGCACGATCATGGTCATACGTTTAATTTCCACGATAAGCAGCGCCGCCGACAGCCGAGTTGAACCGATCGTAAAGATGATAGAGTCGTTTGGCGCGATAGCAAAACCCGAGGAAGTTGGCGGAACCAACAGCACGTACGTGCACGTTTTGGTTCTCGACAACACAGAGACTGGCGCGCGCGGATGCTCGCTTCCTGATTACCCGTTTCGACAGTTGGATTCTGTTGAAAGCGTGGAACGCGTGTCAGTCCCGAATATATCTCTACGGGGAAATGGACAGCACCATGTAGAGATCGGGGGCGACACATTGGGCTTGGGCCTACCCTGCGTCCCGGTAATGGGACAGTGCGCTTCTGATACGAATATCTACAGAACATTTGAGCGGCTCGCCAAGCACGGCATTCGGCACGCGCGCGGGTGCGGACGAAAACCGCGCAGCAACGCGTATTCGTTCCGCGGGTATGGTAAAAAAGGCTGGCTTTGGGCTTTGGAAGCCGCAAAAGCTAGCGGCATGCGATCTTATTGGACGGAGGTTTGTGAATCCGGCGATATTGACATCGTCCGGCGCATAAGAGAGGAGGTTCGGTTTGAAGGCGATTTGGTGTTATGGGTTGGCGCTTCAGGAGTCTGGAACTACCGCGTTCTTGAAGCGTTGGGGAACTGCCGCGACGCTATCGCGATGGTGAAGCACTCGCCATTCATGTCAAACGTCAAACAGTTCATTGCTCGGGCAGAATTCGTGGTGAACGGCCCGATGTACTACCAGGAGGACGGAGCTATTGATGTGGAGCGAAGCCTGCCTACTGGAAATGATAGGCTAATGCTCTGCGTGAGGGGATTGGAAAATCGGGATGAGCACGCGAGGCGCAGGTTTTATGCGAATGTGGACTGGATCCATGCTCTGCATACGCAAGTCTGGACTCCAATTGTCTGGGATCCGTCCCATCCTGCCGGTAAGCGCGAGATCGTCGCCCAGACGCTGACAGAAGGCATGGCGCATCACCCCGAGGCGGTTATGATCGAGGCGCACTGCGATCCCTCAAAGGGACAGTGCGATGATATCAACCAGTCTGTCACCATGGATCAGGTGCCGGAACTTCTCGAGATAATCGCGCAAAGCAATGCGCTTCTTGAGCCAAAACAGCTGGAAGTGGCATAAGCCAAAGACATTAAAAGAACATTGAACAATCGATGGCCTGACTGTGTGCATCATGCAGTCAGGCATTTTTTTCACCAGGAGATTATATGTCAGATACTATTCGGATATATGAGCTCGATATGTCTGCCCTCAATGCGCTCGGCATATTCGAAAGCGATGTGCTCCATGCACTGTCTGAACAGGAGCGCAGAACTCCGTTCAAGACCATGCACGAGCGAATGGTGGCAATCCAAGGAAACGTCCGACGCAGTGACAGAACTTTTCTTGACGCGCTTCTGGCTATGTGCCTGGCGGCAAACTGTTTTGACGACTGTACAATCGCATTAGGCATGATTCCCTGCTATGCTCCAATACCCATAGTGCAAGGCTCGCAGGAATATGCAGATAAACTGGATCGTATCAGGATAGAAGCTCGCCGCATTGCATACCGTTTTGCCGAAAATATTGAGCAGATCGCGTGGGTGCAAAATCACGCAGGAAACGATGACTGGCTTCGGCAGTCATGCCAGATTGAACTGGACGCACAGGCTGGCAAAAGTGTTATGTGCGCCGATACGTTCGAGGCGGCCAGAGCAGTATTCAAGAACACGCCGTCGGGCATGGGACTTGTGAGAAACAAAGCGCTCAGAAAAGCTTTGTCTCATGCGAAAAAGGATAATGAGCTGTTTTGGATCCGATCCATGGCACAGGCGTTGGGTTTCAAAGAGACTGAGTATGATGCAATACGCATGTTAGCGACTCTGCACGGTCTTCAGAAAACGACAAAATACGGACTGACGCCAGAAGAAGTTGCGCAGCGGGATGCAGTGAACGTTCTAACCTGCGGTAACTGCGCCAAAGAAGTCAAAGTGCAACTGTATAAACAACGCCGCGACCCCTGCCTTTTCTCGTTCCCCATAGTAAAATTTTTCTGCGGTGACTGCGACCATTTGACCGTACTCAATCGCGACCTGACGGTTGATCATGTCGAACACGTCCCGCCGTCAGAGTGGGAAGAATTCTAAACAAAACGCCCGTGAGCAACCAGCTTGCGGGCATTTTTTTATTTAAAAATAAACATTCACCTCGAGGTGAATGTTTGGCGCGTGCGACAGAAAAAGTGAGCGTGTTGCCAGAATGCCGCGTTTGCAGGACTCTGCAAGCAATAGAATCATTGCCACTCGCGCCATGGATCCTGTCGCCACGAGTACACGGTTCCAGGATGACGGCGTCTTTTTCTAATGGGTTGCCAGAATGCTGCGTTTGTAGGACTCTAGGTTCTCGAGCGCGATGCCGGTTCCTTTGGCAACGCACAAAAGCGCGTCGTCCGCAGTATAAGCCGGCACACCGGTTGCCTGCGCGATAAGGCGATCCATATTCCGCAGGAGCGACGACCCGCCGGAAAGCACAATTCCTTTATCAATGACGTCCGCGGACAGTTCCGGCGGCGTGCTCTGAAGCACGCTTTTGACCGCCGCGATGATGCCCTCAAGCTCGGCTTGCACTGCTTCAGTCACATCGTCCGAGGTGACTGAAATGGTTCTCGGCAGGCCGCTGACCATATCGCGTCCGCGCACCTCCATGGACATTTTTTTCTGCAGATAGAGCGCTGAACCGATGCCAATTTTTATTTCCTCCGCGGTGCGCTCCCCCACCGCCAAATTGTATTTTCGCCGCACATACTCGGATATGGCGGCATCAAATTTGTTTCCGCCAATACGGACTGATGTGTTGGCAACAATGCCGCCGAGCGAGATGACGGCCATTTCACTGGTGCCGCCGCCCATATCAATAATCATGTGTCCTGATGCTGACGCGATAGGAATATTCGCGCCAATAGCCGCGGCAATCGGTTCCTTTATAATATAGGCGGCTTTTGCTCCTGCGGCTATGGTGGCGTCAATGACCGCCCTTCGCTCAGTTGATGTAATTCCAGCGGGAACAGCAACCATAACCTCGGGGCGTACGATTTTGAAACCGCCAATCGCTTTATTGATAAAATACCGCAGCATGGCTTCGGTGGTATGATAATCCGCAATAACGCCTTCGCGCAGCGGTCGCGATGCTACAATGGTGTCAGGCGTTCTGCCGAGCATTTCTTTTGCTTCGTCCCCAACTGCGAGCACCTTTTTGTCGTTGATCGAAACAGCAACAACCGAGGGCTCGTTCAGAACAATACCTCGTCCAGGCAGATAGACGAGGGTGTTTGCGGTTCCTAGGTCAATTCCAATCTTTTTTACGAATAGTGCCATATAGTGCCTGAAGACATTAATCAATCTTACTGAAATACGGGCACTGAGTCAATAAAGCCCGAGTATGCCTCAAATATAAAACCTTGACCATGGTCAAGGTTTTAAGAGAGGTGATTAGGTTTTCTTTCTGGCCTTTTTCTCAGACCCAGCACGCATACTGCCCCGCCTGCCGAATTTGATTCCAACATGGTGCCTGAATCGGATGAGTATAAGGCTTGATCCAAGCATGGCAATAAACCATATGATGCGCAGAAACATCTCTGCCGGAAGGAATAGGATAGTAGAACGCTTTCGGTGTTTTGAGAATACTGCACGGCCGGAACAACAATGATCCCACACGCATGATACAATATACCGCAACGGCATTTTTGTATGCACTGAATTGCCTCCGATGTTATTTATATAGGACGCACGTGTTTGACAAAAATAGTCGTCATTCTGGAAGTTCGCCACTTCGTCATTCTGGAGCTCGCGACCCCGTCATTCTGGAACGAGCAGTACTCTGCGAGTGATAGA
>Ga0066639_10001634_pt1 | contig 19993 bp, 20 predicted proteins | sample CryGeyCG2114_010_2_FD_59504 | JGI IMG/M metagenome (GOLD analysis project Ga0066639, IMG submission 59504) | Groundwater microbial communities from aquifer - Crystal Geyser CG10_big_fil_rev_8/21/14_0.10 | ecosystem: Environmental > Aquatic > Deep subsurface > Groundwater | place: USA: Utah...
CACCTTCCATAAACTCACTATAATCCTCAGCGGAAAAACCTTCTCCAAAAGCATCTTGCCCCAACTCCATGTCTTTGTTTTTGTTTCTTCTAATTTTTCAGGAGTCGGATTATTAGCTGGCAGAATTGGTTGTTGTTCTAGTCTCATATTTTTTGTTTATTTTTAATATACTATAATTTTAGCATAATTTATATGTTTTGTAAACCAATAAATCAAAAAGTTTTGACTTAAATATATTTACATTATAATATAAAGTCATTATGAAATTTAAATTCAAAAGTAAATTTAAACCAACTGGCGATCAGCCAGAAGCGATCAAAAAACTAGTTTCAGGCCTAGAAAAAGATTATCGCAACCAAACTTTGCTCGGAGTCACTGGCTCGGGCAAAACTTTTACTATGGCCAAAATTATTGAAGAAACCCAAAAACCTACTCTGATTATTTCCCACAACAAAACTCTAGCCGCCCAGCTCTATGGAGAGTTCAGGCAATTTTTTCCTGAAAATGCAGTTCATTATTTTGTTTCCTACTATGACTACTACCAGCCTGAAGCCTATATTCCCCAAACTGACACCTATATAGAGAAAGAAGCTACTATCAATGAAGAAATTGACCGCCTGCGCCATGCTTCTACCCAATCGCTCATTAATAGAAAAGATGTAATTATAGTTGCCAGCGTCTCCTGCATCTACGGCATCGGCGAACGGGAAGATTATGAGTCCATGGGCGCGAAATTCCAAACCGGCCAGGAAATAAAAAGAAATGAACTTCTACGGCAGTTGGTAAAAATTCAATACGAAAGAAATGACACTGCATTCTATCGGGGACAATTCAAAGTAAAGGGCGAAACTATAGATATTTATCTAGCGACTGGCGAAGCCGTAGTTCGAATAATCATGTTTGGTGACGTTATAGAAAAAATATTAATCTTTTCTGTAAAACCAGGAATGGGCGCACCTGTCTGGACAGCTGATTTAAAAAATAAAAAAGGACAAGAATTAAATGAAATCACGATTTTGCCTGCCAAGCATTTTGTAGTTGAAGGCCAGGGTCTAGAAAAAATTCTTGACAATATTAGAAAAGAGCTAAAAGCTAGACTCAAAGAACTTATTAAACAAGGAAAAGACATGGAAGCCTATCGCTTGGAAAGAAAAACGAATTATGATTTGGAAATGATAGAACAGGTCGGATATTGCAACGGCATAGAAAATTATTCCAGGCATTTCACAAATCGGCTTCCCGGCACTCCTCCCTCGACTTTGATAGATTTTTTTCCTAAGGATTTTTTGATGTTTATAGATGAATCGCATGTCACCCTGCCCCAGATCGGCGGGATGTACGCCGGCGATCAAGCGCGCAAGCAGACTCTCATTGATTTCGGATTCAGACTTCCTAGCGCTCGCGACAATCGACCTTTGAATTTTGAAGAGTTCAGCGAAAAAATAAATCAGGTAATCTACGTGAGCGCCACGCCCAGAGAATTTGAAATCAAAAACTCAAACCAGGTTGTAGAACAGATTATCCGCCCTACCGGACTTCTAGACCCAACCATAGAGGTCAGGCCAAGTAAAAACCAAGTTGAGGATTTAATTTTGGAAATAGAAAAAACTGTTGCCAAAAAACAAAGAGTGCTTGTCACTACTCTCACCAAAAGAATGGCCGAAGAACTGAGCGAATACTTGAGCGAAAAAGGAATCAAAGTAAACTATCTTCACAGTGAAATAAAAACTCTAGAAAGAGTAGATATTTTGAGAGATTTGCGAGAAGGAAAATATGACGTGCTTGTAGGAATTAATTTGCTTCGCGAAGGTCTGGATCTTCCCGAAGTATCGCTGGTTGCAATTTTGGATGCTGATATGTCAGGATTTCTCAGAAACGAAACTTCTCTCATTCAAACAGCAGGGAGAGCAGCTCGCCATGTTGAAGGACGAGTTATAATGTATGCGGACAAAACTACACCGGCTATGCGTTATGCGATCAACGAAACTAAACGAAGACGAAAAAAACAAATTGCTCACAATAAGAAAAATAAAATTACTCCCAAGTCAATAAAATCTAAATTTCACAACTCAATAATTTAGCAATATACTAATTCGCATGTGCCCCATTCGTAGCGGGGCTTGCCGAAGGCAAAAACAAAAAAACACGGCATTACACCGCGTACTATCAAAGCTAAATTTCATGAGAGTATTTTGTGAAAACTTGACAATATTTTTGAATTAAAATATAATGTTAATAAGTTCAATTTTTGAAGGAGAATAGTAGGAAAATTACTAGCTAAAAGCGAGTTGGGGATGGTGTAAGCCCAATAGCAAAGAATCTTCTGAACGAGCTCTGGAGATTGCGATCCGAAGAAAGCTTAAAATATTTAAGCAATTAGGATTCGCTGGGTGACTCCCAGAAAAAAATAGTCCAATGAGTGCTCGAAAAATATTTTTTTTCGGGAATCAGGGTGGTACCGCGAGGAAACCTCGTCCCTGAATAGAAAATAATTCTATTTAGCGATGAGGTTTTTTATATGACAAAAAATATTTTGAGCAAAAATAATAGACGCAGAAATCCTAGGTTTCGTTCTGGGTAATTTTTTGTGTCTTTGATTTTATATATTTCTGTCAGTACCCCGAGCGAAACAAAACGCTCGGGGTTTTTTGTTCTTTCAAAAAAAGGAGGGGATCATGAAACTGGAGATGAAAAAAAAGGTAAGCATGGAAGATCTCAAATATCTACTTGAGGTCGAACAAAAGGCATGGAATGTTCCTGGGGAACACATCTCTGCTTCGGAAGAAAAAATCATCAAGCGCATCCAAGGAGTTGGAGATGGACAAAGCGTAGTTCTGGTGACAATCGATGAAAAAGCAGCCGGATCTCAGTTTGCTTTTCGGTTTAACTGGGACAAAAACATCAAAAATCTCGGATCCTGGGACAACCACACCCACTGCGGCTGGACAAACAAGGTTCATGTCGCCGATGGCGATACTGGCTTTCTCGTCGGAGTCGGAGTCGTGCCTGAATTCCGTGGAATCAAGCTCATTCATGGACAACGGTGGAAAATGAAGATGAAAATTTCTGAACTTCTGATCGCGCAAACTCTGGACAATCTCTTCTTCGGCGATCAAGAAAGCGGAAAAGTCAAACAGGTGATAGCGAATGCCCGTATCCCCTGGTACCACAAAAATCCCGGTTTGACCGTGGAAGAGTACTGTCATCTCAAACGCAAAGATGGCAAACCCTACGACCCTGTCCTCCGTTTTCACTTGAGGATGGGAGCAGTCATCATCAAGCCCATCAAATTCGCCATGGAAGATCCTGAATCCAACAACGGCGGATGCTGGGTGCTTTACCAGAAGCCTTTTGAGCAGTATAGTTGAAATATGGGGAGGGAGATATTTTATCTCCCTCTCCATATCACCACAAAAAAATATGGCAAAATATTTTGATATAAAAAAAATCGAAAATAATATATTTTTAATTAAAGAAACGTGCTATAAAGAAAATGCTAGTATATATTTATTTTCTGGAAAAAAGAAAAGTCTTCTAGTGGATTCTGGAACGGGGATGTTTGATATAAAAAAATTCCTTGAAAATCTTGGATTCAAAAATATTTATCTCACCCTGACTCATTCACACTTCGATCATGCTGGTGGGATAAAATACTTTGATAAAGAAAAAATCATCTTACCAAAAAAAATTATAAACAATTTAGAAAACAAAAAATTTTGGGGAATTGAATATTTAGATAAAAAAGATTTTAAAAATATTTCTAATGAAACACTTAATAATTTTTATAAGAATTTTAAAATTATCTTACCAAAAATTAAAGTACAAAAAAAATTGAATATTGATATTGGTAATTTTTCTTTTGATTTAATAAATATGCCTGGACATACAGATGATTCATTTACGCTTTTTGATAAAAAAAATAAAATTCTTTTAACTGGAGATGCTTTATACAATGGTAAAATATACTGCCAGATGCCAAACTCAAACAAAGAAAAATTTATTGTATCTTTAAAAAAAATCATCAAATTAAATTATGAACTTATTTTACCTGGACATAATAATCTTTTATACAAAAAAGATGCAGATAAAATTGCCAAACAATGGATTGAAATTTTGAAATAAAAAAACACGGCGTCAAACCACGTTCTATCAAAGCTAGGTTTCACGAAAGTATTTTATGAAATATCTAAAAAAAACATTGGCAATTTAGATATCTTTTGCTTTTTTCTTAAAATATTAGAAATATCTATTGTTCTCTGATCTATCTCTTCAATATTGGACCAAACACAATTTGAAAAATTTTTTGTTTTGCTTAAAATATCAAATACTATACCCTCGGCACCATAACTGGCAATTGTTCTAATACTAAAATCCTTCACAAGATTTGAATCCTTTAATCCTACGTGTTTTTTTGTTCTTTTAATTTGTTCATCTAATAATTTTTTATTAATATATTTATTTGAATCTTTATATATCGAATTAAAAGAGTCCTTATAAAATTTAGAGTATTTTCCAATTAATTCGGAAAATAAATATGTCTCAACTTTGGTAGGATAATTTTTTGTTTGATTAATTATTAAATTTTTAAATTCCTGAAATTTTTTTTCAATTTTTTTACTTCCCAAAACATCCAAACTATTTGGAGTCAAAAAATATGCATTTGTATCTGCAATTAATTTAACAAAACGAAAATTAATATCTAAGTCTTTCAAAAAATTTAATATTTTTATTTCTTGATTTTTCATTTCCACTACACGAGGCAATTCGGTAAACTCGTCCATTTTTTTACCCTCAAATATTTTTTTCAAATCAATATCATAATTAACAAAAAGTTTGTTGTCTTTATCTTTTCCCATGCTCCTAGGCGGGCATTCCCAATTATAAAGAGTAATCTTTTTGTCTATCTCAAAAGATTCAACTAAATATTTTTTTATTAATTCTTTATTCTCAATTTTTCTTTGAGAGTTCTTTTCAATTTTTGTAATAATTTTATTTACTTTTTGTAGTATTTTTTTTTGCATATTTTTTATTAATAAATAATTAGGGGGGCAAGGTATTTACATTCTACCTTGCCCCCCGTTTTTAGACCAGCTCCACTACCGGGATCCAGTCTTTTTTTGTTAATGCTACATTTTGTAGTACAGAAACTCCTGGGGATTCTACTCCCAAAAGAATGGGATTTTCTCCAAACAAACCCTTGCGAAGCAAGGCGCCGTCAAGAGCAAACCCAGCAAATGTCCTGTCAATAAAATCAAGAACAATATTTTCTGGCAAGTTGCTGAGAAATGACTCCTTGAGGCGATCGGTTTCTGTATTGATAAATTTCTCTGGCACATTCAACCACGGCCTCTCTCGATAAAATCTGGAAAAGATACACAAATTTTGTTTCACGGCTTCATAATTTCCAACAGTCTCAAAAATTGAATACTCTGGCAAAGACGGCTCTTTGACAGGCACTGGAAATAATATCAAAGAATCAGCATTGGCAAAAATTGTCGTAACGCTAAACTTAATTTCTGTTTTTTCCATCTCTTTCACAAAACGAGAAACTCTTTCTATATTCTTCTGACCTGATTTACTAATCCCCTCTTTGTATGTAGCGGTTAAACCGGTTTTATGACGATTTAACCTAAATCCCGATCCATTCATGGCCGGACAAAGAAAAAAAACAAAATTCAATGGATTTGATATTCTTTCTGGATAAAAGTTATTAATCTTCTTTATAGTTTCAATTTTTTTGAGCGAAGAAAATAAATCCATGATCATCCCCCTTTCTTTTCAAAGAACATTTAGTTCTTGCCTCATGCAAAAACTCCTTCCCGATTGGGAAGGAGCTGAGTTCATTTTATCAAAAATAAAATAATCACAATTCTTTCCCAGTCGAGGAAATATTGTGATGATGAGAGTTATTTAGTCTATCAAGGGTTAGCTTATATCCACCCTCGCCATTGTTTAACCACAAAGCCACCCTACTTACAGTCGTAGTGCTCACACCTAGTTTTTCAGCTATTTTTCTATAGGATACGCCCTGGTCAAGCATTTGAACCATTTCCCATCTTTCACTCATTTCTTTCAATTCTTCTACTGTACATAAATCACGAAAAAACTTCTCAGCTTCTTTGGTTGATTTTAGGCTCAAAATAGCTTTGAACAAATTATTTGTTTTTTTGTTGAATTTAAACTTTTCCATATAATTACTTAATTCGCATGCCTGCCCGCTCGCAAGCTTGCATTGCAGACGGGTGCCCCTTTTGCTGTGGGACTCCCGCCTTGGCAGGATAACTTGTATTACTGTATTAACATACTAACAAATATAAAATAATTGTCAAGAGGTTGGTTGTGGATAATTATTTTCTCTTGAACAAGGCCTTGTTTCTCAACTCCCTATGATATTTAATCGCAAATCTATGAGCTTCATCCCGAACCCGCTTGATAATATGCATGGCTGGTGAAGCCAAAGGAAGAATTAAAGGATTTTTTTCACCTGGAAAAAATATCTTATCAGGCGCCATACTGGACCGAAGCCCCTGACCTTTTGAAATAGCAATTACAGATAAATCTAGTTTCAATTTCTTCAAAATACTCCTCACCGCGTTGAGTTGCCCCTTTCCCCCGTCTATTATTATCAAATCAGGCATTGGCCATTCTGACCCCCTCCCAACCCCCTCCTTGGTAAGGGGAGGAGTAAGGTGGGGTTCTATATGTTTGAATCTTCTTTCCAAAATTTCTTTGAGCATTCCTGTGTCACTAGCCTTTCCTTGGCCTATTTTGATTTTAAATTTTCTATATTCATTTTTGTTTGGCTCCCCTCCTGAAAAAACTACCATGGATCCGACTGCTTCTTTTCCAAAAATATTTGAAATATCATAACCCTCAATACGTTCTGGAACTTTTGGCAAAGCCAGAACTTTGGCAAGCTCTACTACATCAGCTGCGTATTTTTCAGAAATATTTATAATTTCTGTGTGCTCCAAAACTTTTTTCATATTCAGAAGTTTGAATTCTAAACCAACAATTTCTCTTTCGATTTTTTCAATGTTCTTTTGTTTTTTAGTTCTTTGATTTTTTAGTTCTTTGATTTGTGATTCGTAATTTTTAATTATTATTTTCTTTTTTCCAGAAAAAAACATAATTATCGGATTTATCACTTGATCCAAATATTCTTTTTTTGTAACAACGTCCGCACAAACTCCCAAGCATTTATTTATTTGAAAATAAAAACATGGTTTTGATTTAATTTTTCTTTCTGTGCAATACGGCCATATTTTTCTGATCGCTTTCAAGGTTTCTTGAACTGCTGTAGCACTCGTAAATGGTCCAAAATATTTACCTGACTTATCTATTTTTCTCGTTACAAAAACTCCGGGAATTTCATCTTCCAGGGAAATTTTGATATAAGTAAATCTTTTATCGTCGCGCAAGTCAATATTAAAAATCGGCTGATGCTTCTTGATCAAATTTGATTCCAAAAGAAGCGCTTCTATTTCTGAATCTGTTTTTACCAATTCTATCTTTTCTACTTTTTTAACCATGGCAATTTTAGCAGGAGTCAAGCTAGTGCCTTTTTGAAAATAAGATTCAACCCTGTTCTTCAAATTTGAAGCTTTACCGATGTAAATAATTTTTCCTAACTTGTCTTTGAAAAAATAACATCCAGGAGACTTCGGAATATTTAGTTTTTTGACATTTTCTAAATTCATAAATGGGAAAATTCTAAACACTAAATCCTAAATCCTAAACAAATACAAAACTCAAATGTTCAAATTAGTAATTTTGGTAATTTGTATTTTAATAATTTGAATTTATTTAGGATTTATAATTTGGATATTAGGATTTGTATATAAGTTACCATTCTTCCAAACGAAAAACAACCCCTAGTTCGGGGTGTTTTTCAAAATTCATATTAAGCACTTAGCTAATAACTATAGCTTGCACTGGACAGCTTTCTGAAGCTTTTTGCGCGCACTCGGTGTCTTCTTGGCTAGATGCTTCGGCCTTGCCATCATCTCTGAGAGCAAATCCATTTGGGCAGAGTGAGGCGCAAGTACCGCACCCAATACATAAATCTTTGTTTACTGAAATAGACATAATGTTATATTTTTATTATTAATTTAAATCTAAATTTATTATAAAACAGACAAAAAAATATTGCAAGAAAAATTATTTAATTGTTTTTTCAAGTTCGCTTACTAGTCTGGCTGGAGTAATGCTGGCTTTGAGTAGATAACAAGTGGCTCCGCATTTTTTAGCTTTATCAATATCCTGCTCTTGCCCGCTATTGGAAAGAACGAGAACTGGCGCTTTTTTATTTTTTGAATCTTTTTTGATCTGCTCAAGCATTTTATGCCCGTCCATGGCCGGCATTACTATATCCATCACAATCGCATTATAACTATTTTGTTTGGCCATTTTGAGGCCCCAAGCGCCATTTTTGGCTACCTCAACATTATAGCCTTCTTTTTCCAAACGTAATTTATACATTTCAATGATAGTGTCCTCATCTTCAATTAACAATATTTTTTTTCCTTCTCCCTTAGGTATATTTTCTACTCGCTTGATTTGTTTAGATTCTTTTTTTGAATTAGGATTTTTCTTTCCATTATTCAAAACTCTATAAACATAATCCATAAGCTCGCTAGGCGTAAGATTGGCCTTGATCAAATATCCATCAGCACCGATAGCCATGCCTTTGTTTATTTCTTCGGTTTGACCTAAATTGGAAAGAATATAAATTTTTAATTTGGCTGTCTTGGGATTTTCCCGAAGACGCCTGAGAACCTGATAACCATCCAGTTTCGGCATCACAATATCCAAAAGAACCACATCAGGATATTTAGTCTCAGCGAGATTGATGCCACTCTCTCCGTCATAAGCCACAACTACCTCATAGCCTTCTTTTTCAAATTTCATTTTATACATATCAACGAGAAACTGCTCATCTTCTATGATTAGTATTTTATGTTTTGCCATATATTTTATTTAAAAATTATAAACTCTAAATTCTAATCTCTAAATACTAAATCCTAAATAATATCAAAATTCTAATTTTCAAAATATTCAAACTATCATTTTTTACATTTTTCTATTATTGAGCCAAATATTTTTGTTAATTCAACTGATTCTTTTGTAAGTTCTTCTTTATCAATATTTAATTCTGTAATATCTTGTGTATCAATTAGTTGTAACCAATATTTACTTTCTTTTGCTTCTTTTCTGGATATTTTTATTCTATGGACAAAATCTTTTTTACTCAATGATTCATTAGCTTCTATATAATTTGCTCCAACAGATCCTGAGGATCTTATTAATTGTTTTGAGTCTTCAAAATTTGATATTGTTTTTGGAATTTTCTTTACAAAATCTCTGGTATCTTTTGCAAATTTTAATGTTCTTTCTTCCAGGTCATAATAATTTGTTTTTGCCATTTTTTTATTCTTGTTTTGAATTTTGAAATTATTATTTTAAATTTGTTTAGAGTTTAGATATTAGGATTTAGGATTTGTTTTGCTGTGTTTATACTTCGGTAAAATAAAACTTGACGCCCACATTCTCTTCTCTCCTCGACTTTCAGCCCAAATTTTTCCATTACGCGTTCTAATCATTCGGCCCGCTGTATAAAAAATGACAAAAGGGGGAAGTTTGTAAAATTTGATTACTCCCAAATTCTTTTTTTATTCTTCTCTTCTTTTCTTCTGAATGTATCTTCTAAATCTATATTCAAACGATTAGCGATTGAAAAAATAAAAATTAAAATATCTGCTAGCTCCTCATCTGTTTCATTAAAATTTGAATTGCTATCTATTTTTATTTTTTCGCTTTTTCTTATCGCTTTAAACAACTCTCCGACCTCTTCGCCCAGCATTAAACATTTTTGAATAATATTATCTTTTGTAAATCCTCTCTCATTTTCTAGTTCTTCAACATATTTTTGAAAGTCGGCTAGGGTTGGGTTTTCTTTTAAATACGGCATAATTTTTAGGTTATATTAATACTTCTTCCTAAATATTTATTTAAATGATTTAATTTGAATGGATATTTTTGCCATATACTTTTAATACTTTCCTTCGTTAGGTTGCCCAAAAATAAAACCTTATCTTTTTTATCATATACCGGCCAGGCATAAGTATCTCCATTGGGATAAACTAATATAGAATAACCTTCTACTTCACGTTTCCATGTAGTCATAGTAATCTTTACTTTCCAGTCAAATTTTTTCTTTAATTCTTTTATCTGCCTAAATAATTTTTCAGCTTCTTCAATATTTAAATATTCGCTTTTTGGTAATTTTAAAGCATTTCCTTTCAAAATAGGAAGTATTAATTTAATTTTTTTTGCGCCTAGAACATCCGCAATCTGACATGCATACGGAACGGATTTTTTGGAACTTGAAAGAACAACGGCACATAATGCCAATGGAATTTCTTTACTCTTCAAAATATTTATACCTTTAATTATTCCGTCATAATCGCCTCTTACTCGATTAGTTACACTTCTTGGACCGTCTAAGCCAACCGTAACAAAATCAACATATTTTTCAATAAAAAGAGCTGATTTTTTGTCAACCTTAAGCGCATTCGTTGGCAACCCAATAATGAAATCTTTATAAAAAATTTTCAAAATATCTTGAAGATCATTTCTTAGTAAAGGCTCTCCACCAGACAAATAAACCCTTGATACTCCTTTAAGATTATTTTTTATTTTAATTAAATCTTCAATTGTGGCATCTGGCATTCTTTCTGTTTCACTACAAAACACACACGATAAATCACATCTTCTGGTTATTTGAATGATGACCGAAAGCGGATTATTTATTCCTTTTAAATTTACGCTTGATTCAAATCTACAGGAATTTTTATTAAATATTTTATTTTGCATTTTGCTTGCCCGCTAAATTGGAGGGGTTTTTGCTTTTTAAATTTTCGCTATGCTTATATTTCGGTAAAACAAAACAAAATTTCGCGCCCATGCCTTCGCCTCTGCTTTCTGCCCAAACTTTTCCATTGTGTGCCTTGATCATCTGATCAGCTACATAGAGCCCTAGACCGGTGCCTTCGGTATGAATCAATGGCGAGCCTGTTCCGCGGATGAACTTCTTAAAAAGATTGGGCAAATCATCCGGCTTGATTCCCATTCCGCTATCAGAAACGCAAAATTCAACATTATCCCCTGTCTTTTTGAGAGCGACGGTCACGCTTCCTTTCTGGGTGTACTTGATGGAATTGTCAATCAAATTCAAAATCACCTGCCTGATTTTTTCCTGGTCAAGCTTCACTCTCAACATTTTCTTTTTCGGCTTTTTGTAAGTGAACTTAAGTCCCTTTTTCTTGGCTATACCCTGAAGCTCTTCTGCCACGCTGTCAACTAAATCTTCTAGATATATAACTTCATAATTAAACTGCAAACGACCGGATTCTATTCTGGAAATATTCAAAAGATTTTCAACCAGCTGAATCAATCTTTCATTTGATTCATATACTTTGTCCAAAGAGTCAGTCACTGCATAATTTACTTCGCCAAAATTCCCTTCCAAAATCATAGAGATATAGCCCTTTACTACAGTCAATGGGGTTCTCAGTTGATGGGAGGCAATAGAAATAAACTCTGATTTAGCCTCGTCAAGCTTAACCAACTTTTCATTAGCTACCTGCAAATCCTCGGTTGCCTTTTCTACTTCCTTCTTCAAGTGCTCGGCAAACATTCTTTGCTCTTCATAAAGCTGAGCGTTTTTGATAGCTACCGCCGCTTGCGAAGCCATGATTTCCAATACACTCAAATCACTCTGACTATAGACATCACCTGACTTTTTGTCTCCCATAAACAAAATCCCTACGAGCTCTTCTTTCACAAACATAGGGATTACCAAATTGACTCCTTCTTTATCTAGTATATTTAAAAATTGATTCAAAGTTCTATTGCCAAGTCTTTCATTTAATTTTTTAAATTCTTCTTTGACAATTATATCTTTTACTTTGTGGATTTTTTCCAGATAATTATAGATCTTTTTGAATAACTTCTGATCTATTAACTTCATTTTCTCCTCCCCTACTTCGCCCACGATATATTCTTCTTCATAAGTTCCCGACTCCCGATTTTTCAGAAACAAAGAGGCAAAACTGCACCTGAAAACCTGAAAAGATTTTTCAGAAATAAACTGAGTAAGCTCCTCAATATAGAGCGTAGTAGAAAATTTTTCAGAATAATCAGAAATCACTTCCTGAGGATCATATTCGGCTTTGAAAAGAAAGCTATCCGTAGCCTCAGAAAGAAGCTTCTTCAAAGGCTCAAAGCCAATCGAAATAATCACAGCCATGATCACTCCATTTAAAACAAGCGACTTCATACCCGTGGCATCCAGAACTAACTGACTGATGATATATGAAAAAAGAGTGAATATGGAAGTGATTATGATGACCAAAAAAGCGAATACCGTGGAACGCTTGATAATAACTTTGATGTCCATGAGACGGTATTTTAGGATAGCATAAGAGGTAAAAATTATCATAAATACAGTTGAAAATGGTCCCACAAAGGTTGTTTTTTTAACACCCAAAAAGGGAAGAATTGCTGTAAATAATAATCCTATAACAATTGTGAATATTAAACTATAAATAATATATAGAGATTGTAAACGTACTAATCCAGTATTTTTTCTGTATGACTTAACTAAATAAGAAAAAACTAAAATAAATGTGATTACAAAATAGATTATAAAATAATAATAAAGACTACCTGGGGTAAAAAAATTACCTCCTGATGTTATTTCAAAGCTTTTTACGTTATAAGAAGTAAAAGTAAATAGAGTTATAACTATTGAAGGCAAAAATGATAATAAAAAATATTTTCTTTTTTTCTTATATTTTTCTAAACCATTGCAAAAAATATAAGAAAAAATTAATAAAAACGAAGGGATCCATGCTGGTCCTACTATTCCTAGTTGAGCTCCTAATAATGCTAATTTATCAAATGGAGTATAAGATAATAAATTTGTTAAAATCCAAAAATCAACTAGAGCAATAAATATTAAAAAAACATTGTTTAAAATATTTTTATGCCTATTTAAAAACACAACTACGCCTAGAGTCGTAACAACAATTATTAATGCTATAAATATTATTATAATCATAATAAATATTATTATAATATCATTTATATATTATAACATTTTTTAGATACAAATAAAAGATGGATAGCACATTAAAATTATTTTGGCACTTGTCTAGTAATACAATGGATACCTCCTCCACCCAAAATAATTTCTCGAGAATTTATTTTTACAATTTTACGATCAGAAAATAATTTTTGTAGCGTTTTAAATGCTGGTTCATCATAAGGATCATTAAATATTGGCATCACTATACCTCCGTTAGCAATATAAAAATTTATATATGAAGCTGGTAATCTTTGTCCTTCTTTTCTTGGTAAAGTGCCTTTTACTTTTTTTATTCCTTTATTGTCATGTTTGGTTCTATATATTGGATTTGGTTGATGTATTTTATAAACTTTCAATTTACGTCCTTTTGCGTCAGTTTCTAACCTTAAAATTTTATAAGCATCTCTAGATATTTTATATTGTGGGTCGCTTTTATTATTAGTCCACAAAAGAACCACTACCCCTGGACGAACAAAACAACATAAATTATCTACATGTCCACTTGCTTCATCTTTGTATATTCCTTTTTTTAGCCAAATTATTTTTTTTACACCCGTGTACTCCTTTAAATATTTTTCAATTTTTTTCTTTGGGTAATTAGAATTACGATTAGGATTCAATAAACATTCTTCGGTAGTAATTAAAGTTCCCTCTCCATCAACATTAACTGAGCCTCCTTCAAGAATTACATCGGCCTTATAATAATCTATGTTCTCAAATTTTATAATACTTTTTGCTACTAATTTATCATTTTTCCAAGAAGAATACATAATACCTCCCCAAGCATTAAATTTCCAATCAATACCACGAACTTTGCCTTTTTTGTTTACTACAAAAGTTGGTCCACTATCCCTTGCCCAAGAATCATCATTTGGCACTTCAACTACTCGAATATAATTAGGAATTTTAGTTCTTGCATTGTTATATTGATTTTTGTTTACACCAATCGTAACTGGTTCAAACTTAGCAATCGCTTTAGCCACACTAATAAAAGCTTCCTGCGCTGGCCTTGCCCCCAAACGCCAATTATCTGCACGCTCTGGCCATAGCATCCAGCAACCTTTATGATTTTCAAATTCCCCAGGCATATAAAAAAAATCTTTTAGTGGGATATTTTTTATTTTTTCCATAATATTATATAATATGTATATATTTAGTATATCTTGTTTAAAAATATTTTTAAATAATTAATTTTATAAAAAGTTGACACATTTAAATAATTATAGTATTATATTAAATTCATGGTTAAAGAAATAAATACACAACAACCTTTATCAACCCACTCAGAATACAAGGAGAAAAAAACAATGAAAGGAAAATGTGAAAGGTATAAAAGAATAGAAGATGGCTCTTTGCAAGAAAAACTCTGGAAAATCTATGTGGCTGAGCTGGGACCGGAAATCGCCGCTGAAACAGCATTTCCCCAACAGTGTTTCAAGGATTTTGAAATGTTTGTGGAGATAATGCTAGACCTTGATTTCGAAAAGTTCGTTTTGTCCTCGGGGGACGGAAGGATAATCGGGCTTGCCGTATCAAGTAGCAATCTGGAAAAAGTTCGAGATGTCGCTGGAGTGCGATTTAATCCAGAGATCTACGAAGCTATTTTTCCCGATCTCTATAAAAGAGGTGGAATACATTATTTTCCAGCAATGTGTATCTCAAAAGAAGACCAAGATGAAGGGCATATCTATGCTCTAGGAAATGGAATGATATCTATGGTAAACGAAAATGATGGAGTGGCTGCATTTGATCATTCTGAGAGAAAAAACCCAGGAATGGGTGGACTAATCACGCACATTGCCAAAGAGCTTGGTCTTCGTCCCGAAGCGAAGACAACGGTGGTCGATCAACAGACATTTGTAGTCGTTGGCTGATACTGATGGGGGATGCAAAAAACACAGAAGGGCATCACACTAAGTGTGGTGCCCTTCTTCAATTTTTATTATATAAAATAAATTTCGGGTGGTCCAAAACCATTAAAATTAGTAGAAATACTAGTTGTGTAAGCGCCTACGTTTAATATATATACTATATCGCCTACAGCTAAATCTTTGGGCAACATATAATTATCAGAAATTGTGTCCCAACTATCGCAAGTCGGACCAGCAACGTGATAAGAAATCATTTCATCTTCACTATAATTTTTGTTTTGTTCTATTTCACTTGTAATTTCAAAATTTATGCCCGCTACTGCATCCAACAATCCATTATACACTCCCATATCTAAACTAACCCAATTTTCAGAGCCTCTATTTGCTTTAGCAATAACTTTTGATACGAAAATAGCGGATTCACCAACTATGCCCCGACCTGGTTCAATATAAAATTTTAAATTACCACCATTAAAAACTTCTTTTATTGTCTTATTGATATTCTCTTTTATTGTTTCTAATTTAGGAATATTCTTGTCTAATTTTGAAGGAAACCCACCCCCCAAATTAATTATATTAATATTAAAATCATTTTTCTTGGCCAAATTAAATATCTCACCAATGGTGATCAAGGCGTTTGACCAATTGTTTGAATTTAAGCATTGGGAACCCACATGAAAAGTCAAAGCATTCGGATTGAGACCCTTGCTCTTGGCATATTTAAAAAGCTCCAACGCTCTTGACGTTGAAGCTCCAAATTTTTTTGATAATGGCCACTCACTGCCAGTATTATCTACTGCTATTCTCAATGATACTGATGCGCCGGGCGCGTCTTTGGCAATTTTATCTATTTCAGTCATTGAGTCAAAAGCAAAATAGTCTACTCCATATTCATGAGCCTCTTCAATAAATTGCGGGACTTTTAGAGGATTGCCGGTAATTATTTTTTCCGGCGGAACATTTAAGATTTTAAGTAAATTAAACTCATACAAAGAAGCTACTTCAAAACCGGATCCCAGGTCTCTGAGCTGTTCAAGAATTTTAATATTTGAATTTGTTTTTACAGAATAAAAAATTTCTACATCATTAATCAGCCCTTTTAAATTATTGTATCTATTTTCTATTACGGAAGAGTCAATAATCATGATCGGAGTATCAATTTTTTTGATATCAAAATTTTCCTTTACTTTTTTTATTGTCAGCATAAAAAGTCTTTATTTTTAACACCTCCCTATTTTTAGCTATTATAACATAAAAAATAAAAAATGCAAATAAAATCGAATTTTAAAAATGAAAAAATTGCTATTATCCCTTAATATTGACATATAATTTTTTTAGCTGTAAAATTATATTAAATTTACGCAATAATTTTTACAAAAAATATTCATTATTTATTATTAAATATAAAACTATGGAAAATCAAGAAGTAAAATCAACAACCGTCCAAGAAGAATGGATGGGACAAACCTCTCGAGTAGACGGCAAAGACAAACAGGAAGAAATTGTCGTAAGAGAGTGCTCTTGTCTGTTTGACTAAATTTTGCCCTACAATCAAAATCAACAATAATCTGCCAAATTTGCCGGGTAGGTTTAAGTTTATATTTTACACTCATGAAAAATTCATTACACTATGCCCTATGGGAAGTAACCCAAAAATGTAATTTGAATTGCATTCATTGTAGAGCCGATGCTTCTCCATTCAAAAATGAGGATAAGTTGATAGATAGCGACAACGTCTTACGTTTAATAGATGAATTGAAAAAACTTAATTGTCCAACTTTATCTTTGACTGGGGGTGAACCATTGCTCAGGGATGACATAGTTGAAATAGTTAAATATTCCACTTTCAAAGGCATAAAAACAAGAATTCAAAGTAACGGTTTATTGCTAACCGAGTCAATGGCCAGCCAGCTTAAAGATGCTGGCTTGTTTTCTTTCGGGATAGGATTGGACGGCTCAAGCCCGGAAATTAACGATAAAATAAGAAATTACCCGGGCGCCTTTAAAAAAGCCGTTGAATCTATAAAAATTTTAAAAAAAATCGGGTTGAAAGTCCATGTTGAGTTTACCGTTTCAAAAATTAATATAAGTGATATTAACAGCACATTGGACATACTTGAAAAATTGAAAGTTGATACATTCTTGGCGCGAGCGACTCTTTTCTCAGGAAGAGCAAAGCAAGAAAACAACGCATTTTTATTATCTCCGACTGATTATAAAAAATTTATGATGAATCTGGCCGAAGAAAAAGAGAACAGAAAAACGAAAATAATTTTAAACTGCCAGGATCCCCTTTATCATTTAGCCGACGATACAATGGTAAAAAAATTAAAATCTTTCGGTGATATTTATGGCGGAAAAATAATTAGTGGCTGCACGGCCGGCCTTAATATGATTCATATCAGATCTAACGGAGAAATCGGCGTGTGCACCTTTTTGCCGGATATCACCCTCGGCAATTTTTATGAAAAAAAATTAACAAAAATATGGGAAAATAGATTTGAAAATCCTCAGATAAAACGTTTAGCGTCAAGAAATTTTGAGGGAACTTGTAAAAACTGCCCTGATAAATTCATCTGTGGTGGTTGCCGCGCCAGAGCTTTAAGCATAAACGGCGATTTATTCGCGCAAGATCCTTATTGCTGGAAATACAAATCACTATCTATATAAATGACTTATGCAAAAAAATTTTGATTTATCATTTATTAATATTAGAAACTGCCGTAAAAACGATTACGAATTTATTCATAATTTGTCCAAAAAAAATATGGAAAATTATGTTAAAGAATGCTGGGGCAAATGGGATTCGCAGAAGTTCAAAGCTAATTTTAAAAAGAAAAATATAAAAATTATAAATTATAATAAGAGAAAAATAGGATTTTTTGATATTACGCGAAAAGACTCAATGGCATATTTAAATAATATCCAAATTATTGATTTTTTTCAGGGAAAAGGAATTGGAAAAAATATGATGGACTTAATTGAAAAAGGTGAAAAAATGGCAGGAGCAAAAAAAATCAGATTGCAAGTTTTTAAAAAAAATCCGGCGAGATTGTTTTATCGAAAATTGGGTTATACAACGATAGAACGCGATGTCCATTCCGTTATTATGAAAAAAAATTTATAGAACGCTAAAAAATATAAAAAATTCGCACCTTAACAAAGGGAGAGCTGTTATGAATATTGATAGATCAGAAGAGTATCTGAAGTTTGCGTTGCAATTCAACGAACAGGAGGAAGCTCTAAAAGATCTGTTTGCAAAGTGGCTACCCGACAATATCATAGACTGCCATGTCCATGTCGGTCATCCTCAACAAATCGATGAACCCGTTCGCCAGGTATACAACAGACCGTTTTGTTCCTTTCCTGGATTTGATTTAAAAAAATCTCATGAAATAAAAGGCTTGTTATATCCCGGAAAAAAGGTTTCAATGCTCAGGTTTGCCTGGCCTTTTCAGGGAATAAATCATCGAGGCCTCAATGAGTATCTTATGAAAGAATGTCCGCCAACGGACAGAATCGCTCTGTGCGGTATACCGACTGACATTGATTACACCGTAAGTCTATTGTCCCATGAGCGGATAGTTGCCCTGAAAATGTATCATTTTTTCTTTGCCCCGCCAGCACGAGAGATTTATCAGTTTTTCCCGAAAACGGTTCTTGAAACGGCTCAATCCAGGACGTTGCCGATTATTCTTCATTTGCCAGGAACCGCCTCCAACTGCATGGGCCAAATTGAACGGCTTGTGCATGATTTTCCCAATCTACGTGTTGTCTTGGCGCATTTGGGCGGCTATGCGGAATCTCTCAAAAATCTTGAATGGGCGTATAAATTCTTTGCGAGGCATAAAAACCTCTACGTTGATACAGCCATGGTTTTCTCCAGCCAAGCCCTAAAGATTGCCCTGAACTATTTTAGCGAGGAAAGAATTTTGTATGGATCTGACGAACCGCTTAATCTTCTTAGAGTTAAGATGTACCAGCATCCGGTGCTCGGCTTCAGATTAGTGTCCGAGTATCCGTACCATTGGATTTCGCCAGCAGAATATAACAACTACAGACATCTGGCGCGTAACGCAGTCCATGCACACTGGCAAACATTGCTAGCAATAAAGGAGGCTATTAGAGATTTGCCGGAGGCCAGGCAAGAAACAACCAAAAAGAAAATATTTTTTGAAAACAGCAAAAAAATATTTTCTTTTGCTTAGCTTTAACCAAGCCTAAACCAAGCCCGTAGCGGTCAACTGCTACGGGCTTTTTGCAAAAAAAGAGGGCTATAGACACTGTCCATAGCCCTTAAAGATGTTTGCTTGGCGCAAAAGACCGATTTACATATAACCTCTTTCGCCTTTATTCAGCTTGGGGTAGAGCTGTTGCATCCACTCGTTGACCGTTTTCCGCGGAAGTGATCCTTCCAACGAACGGAATGTCAGTGTTGCCACCACGTTCTTCTGATCTGGGCGGATGCCGAGGTTCAGCCTGGCTTTTTCCGGAAGTTGCTCATAGAAAATTTCGGAATACTCTATTTTCTCTACGAATATGGCATCCGATCCCAGCTCATCGCAGATTTCTTCGCAGATATCCTCCTCGGTTTTTTCAACAGAAGTGGAATACGAGAGCACCCTCTTTGTCGCCGGCTGATCGGAAACAACCGTAAACTTGTCAAGATTGGCCATCTGACGCCTTATTCGTGGATCCTCGGATCTCAGGACACGTATGTCGTCAATGCCCTTAATGATCATAACGAGCCGATCAAGACCCATGCCTAGGGCAAGCCCTGAATACTCTTCCGGGTCAAGGCCGGCATTTTTGAGAACCATCGGATGCGCCTCTCCGCACTCAAGGACTTCGAGCCAGCTTTCATTTACCAGAGCTTCAACCTCAAGGCCGTTGATTGTGTATGGATGCTGTACCTCATTGGCGCGATACTCATACCCGGGGATAACTCCGTTAAGAATCGTTTTGACCAAAT
>Ga0066639_10001635_pt1 | contig 19991 bp, 22 predicted proteins | sample CryGeyCG2114_010_2_FD_59504 | JGI IMG/M metagenome (GOLD analysis project Ga0066639, IMG submission 59504) | Groundwater microbial communities from aquifer - Crystal Geyser CG10_big_fil_rev_8/21/14_0.10 | ecosystem: Environmental > Aquatic > Deep subsurface > Groundwater | place: USA: Utah...
CCCCCGCTCCCTTTCCTGCCTCATTAACACTTACTTGACCAACTTCGCCCTGCTTCGGAGCTTCACGTTTTATATTTCCTGATACACTAGCACCTTCTGAAATATTTGCTTCATTTTCGGAATAATAAGTCAGATTCCCTTCTATTTGTGTTCCCTTTGAAAGAGAAAGACTGGTTGCACCAGCAGAAACGTCCCCGCCAAAAGAGTTAGCCAGAAGCACGCTTCCTCCAGCTATAGTCGCACCTTTTCCAATTGGCGCAAATATCTGCAAATTTGCTGCACCTGCTACTATGCTTCCATTTATTTTAGTACCTGTATCAAAAGCTACATTTCCTCCTCCTGCAGTCACATTTCCCGTTATTTGAGCCCCTGAAAAGGTAACATTACCTCCCGCCACCCTGACGTCCCCATTAATTATGCCTGATATAACCACGCTTCCTCCTGCGCTCAAAAGATCCCCGTTTACCTCACCCGTAACTTCTACTTCGCCTCCCACTACATAAGCATCGCCATTTACCACGCCATTTAATTCAGATCTGTTTCCAAAACTGAAATAATCCTGATCTATAGTCTCATCTGTTCCTAAAGTTTTTACCTGACTAACCTCATTTGCATAGCCGGAGGCTGTAAGAATTAGTGAAAAAATTAATATTCCTATAAATGATAAGAAAAACTTACGCATATTCTGAATATACCCCTTATCAAATATAAATTCAAGCCTGAAGCATTTTAAAAAACTTGACAAAAGAATAAAAAAGGTATTATGCTAATTATGTCTGGCTTATGCGCATGAGTCGGACTTACCGAAGAAGATACTAGTGCTTTGGAGGGACATTAGGAATGCCGACCTCACAAGGGAAGGCGAGCCAAAAAAATTAAACAAAGAGGCCTGCCCGAAAGCAAGCCTTTTTGTTTTTTATAGGTAATTTGAAATTTTAAATCGTAAATAGTAATATATGCTTAATATGATTTTCCTTCTAGTATTTCTGGCATTTCCTCTATTAATAGTTTTAATCTCCATAAAACAAGTTAACCAATACGAAAGAGGTGTTAAATTCAGACTAGGTAAATACATAGGGCTCATGCAACCGGGATGGAGACTTGTTCTACCTATTTTTGAAAGCTGGCAAAGAATTGATATAAGGGTAAAAGCTGTGGATGTCCCGGACCAAGCTGCCATAACTAAAGATAATATTTCAGCTGAAGTTAACGCAGTTATTTACTATAAAGTAAAAGATGCAAATAAAGCAGTTCTAGAAGTAGAAAATTTTTATTTTGCAGTAAGCCAGCTAGCTCAGACTACCATGAGAAACGTAGTGGGTGAAACAAATCTAGATGACCTACTCTCAAAAAGAAATGAAGTTGCAGAAAGCATCAAATCTATTATTGATAAGGCTACAGACCCGTGGGGTATAAGTGTCGAGTCAGTTGAGCTAAAGGATATAATTCTTCCTGAGAATATGAAAAGAACTATTGCCCGTCAAGCTGAAGCTGAGCGAGAAAGACGAGCAATAGTAATACGTGCTGAAGGAGAAAAAGCTGCAGCACAAAACATTTCAAATGCTGCCTCGGAACTTTCGAAATCCCCTGGTGGACTCCATATTAGAACTCTGCAAACCCTTTCCGAACTCGCAGGAGACAAGAGCAACACTGTAGTATTTGTCACTCCCCTGGAAGTATTAAAAGGTTTTGAGGGAATTCTTAAGAATTTAAAAAAATAAGAATTTATTAATTTACTTTAATAAATAAAATTAAAAAAGTAACCCATCAAGATTATTCCTGTAATTGTGATGGTAAAAAAAGTAATTATAAGAGGAGCTTTCATAACACTTTTTAGAATAAGAGCCTCAGGAAGAGAAAGTGCCACCACTGAGCTCATAAATGCCAGAGCTGTACCCATCGGAATTCCCTTTCCCACTAGAGCCTCAATAATAGGGATAACACTAATAGAATTTGCATAAATGGGAACGCCTAAAAGCGTTGCTATAGGGACTATATACCAGGCGTCAATTGATAAATACTTACTTATTAAATTCTCTGGAACAAATCCATGAATCACCGCCCCTAGACCAACTCCTAAAACTACATAAGGAAAAACCTTTCTGGTAATCTCCATTGCCTCGCTCGTCCAGTGTTTTAATAAAAAGCCAAATGGTATTTTTTCATGATGATATGCTTCTGTGATCTGTTTTTTTGATTTGAATTTTAAAAATTCAGGTTTTATGTATTTTTCCATTCCTAGTTTTTGAATTAAAATTCCACCCAATATACTAACCATAATTCCAATCATGTTATAAAGAATTGTAGCCTTTAACCCAAAAACCGAAGGAAACAAAAATAAAGAAGCTTCATTAATAAGTGGAGAGCTGATTAAAAATGTAAAAGTTATGCCCATCGGAATACCTGCTGATAAAAAACCTACAAAAAGAGGTATGGAGGAGCATGAACAAAAAGGCGTAATCATCCCCAGAAGCGCAGCCAGCAGATAATCCAATCCAAACCATTTTCTTTTCTTTAAAATATCCCTTATTCTTTCGGTAGGAAGATAATAGCGAACAATAGCCATCAAGTAATTTATGAGAATAAATAAAATTCCAATTTTCACAACATCGTAAATGAAAAAGTTAATGGAATCTGCCAGAGGAGTATTTGAACTTATATTTAATACCTGATAAGTTAAAAAATCAGCAAGATTTTGAATTGGAGAAAAAATATCCATGTATTATTTAGCTTCTGTTGAATTTAGTATCTTATCTTTCAATAGATCCATATTACTGGTACTTCCAGTCATAACCAACTTATCGTTTATGACCAGAACCGGACTAACCATAGCTCCCAATTTAAGAATTTTTTTAATTCCCTCCTCCCCGGTAATATATTCGACATCCGCTTTTAAACTTAACTCGTCTGAGATCTTTTTTGTATTTTCAAATAAGTTCTTGCAACTTACGCAGCCTGAACCAATAACTTGTATTTTCATTTTTTTATGCTATTTGTTTTAATGTTTTGACTAAAGCTTTACCCTTTAATGTCAGGAAATAATCTGTATATTTTCCCACTCGCTTATTATCTACAAATCCTGCTTTTGTTAAATCTGAAAGATGATGTGAAATCAGGCTTTGGGATAACTTTGTATGCTCTCCCAGATCACATACGCAGTGTGGTTTTTCATTTAGTAGAAAAAGCAAATCCAAGCGAGATTTTACTGATATAAGTGTTAAATTGTTACTTAATTTCTGTAAATCAATTCCTGAGGGAATGCATTTATTTTTCTTAGAGGAGCAATCACATCTTTTACTTATGAACATACATTCATATGTTACGTAAAAAGATACACACTGTCAATGTATGAATATTTTCAACTATCCGTAAAGGTAACTTCGAGCCAAAAAACAGCCTCCCGGAATTTTTACCGAGAGGCTGTTTTAAGGAATTGGAAAGAAAATTAATTTCTCTTTCCTGCGCTTTCGTTACTTTGAACGTAACTTACACATGCTCCTTGATTTTTAAATGAAGGATTGTTGAATGTTTCCCATCCCCCATTCTTACATTCATTCTTATTTGTCGGCGGTCCAACAGTAAGAATTAACTCATGATTGTCTACAGCAATTCCTCCGTTTACATTAATAAATGTAAACCACGAATATCTATTTCCACCAACTTCAGCTGGAATTGTATCCGCGGCATTGTATCTGGCCTCAGTAAAGACAACTGAATTATTGGAATCTAGAAGATTTAAATCTACAGCTAATGCCCCACCCTGATCCCTAAATACATGTTGTAATGTATACCAACCAGCAAAAGGTACTACATAATGATTTATATTCTCCAAATCTTCTCTTGTCGCGAAATTGGTATTATTTGATCCCCCAACCAACAAATCACCCGTTGAGGTATCTTTGGCTACATGAAAAATATAATCTCGCTGATGACTGTTATCAGATCCATTAGCCGCCACGGAATAATCAAACCCAGTGCCGTTATCCCATAAAGGATCAAGATAGACATCTACTTCAGCAGTCCATGTACCTGGCCATATGTTCCTATAAAAATCGAACCTTGAAAACGGGCCCGAAGAACCATCACCTTCCATTATGGCATGCCAGTTTCCTTCCGAAGAGACTATACCACTCGTTCCAGATGAGACCCTAGTAACTATACCGTACCAAGAATCGTCTGAGTCTAGCCAACCAGATGTATCTGTTTCAAAACCTTGAAACCAAGGTCCGGCTGCAGAAGCTGAGCTTACAACTACTAGAAATGCAAACATTGTTAAAAATCCACTTAAAATTTTTTTTCATTTATTTTTCACCCCCTTTCTCATTAAATTTGCCTGTTATTTTGACTATTTATACTTGCTATAGCTGATTTCGGTCAGTGATTAAAATCACTGATTATTTACTTAAGTACATTTGTAAAATATAAAAAACTCCCGAAGTTTCTTCCAAAAGATTTTAAAAAACACTTCGTCCGAAGTGCTTAAATAAAATAGTTACTATCTTAATTGTTTTTTTATATGCGACATTTGCTAAATCGTATTTATCCGCTTCCCTATAACATCATCTGCGTATAATACATCTTTAGAGTATTACTAAAAGACCTTTTTAACCTTGAAACTCTTTCATGAAAAAATGCTAAAAATTTATTTTTCACTTATTTTCACCTCCTTACTTTTATTTGGTGGGTTAGAGAAATATAACATGTTTTATTTATACAACACTATGTATAGCGCTTTCAGTAACTACAATCACTAAATGTATTAATTTATGCTATATTGATTATAGAAAAATGAAAAAAACTAAAAATAACTCACTAGCGCTTGATGAGGAATATTTTTCAAGTTTTAAAAAATCTAAAAGTTATAAAAAAAATCAAATAATTATAATGCCCGGAGGTGAACCTGAAGGAATTTATTATTTAAAATCGGGCTTTGTAAGACTTTACTTATTATCTAAAGACGGAAAAGAATTAACATTTAACATTTATAAACCTGGTTCATTTTTTCCAATGATCTGGGCTCTTACAAAAACACCAAATATATACTTCTTTGAAAGCCTGACAAGGGCACAAGTTCTTATAGCACCAAAAGACGCGATTGTTGAGCGTATTCAGGAAAATCCACAACTTCTTTATACACTTACCATAAGAACTTTAAAAGGCTTGGATGGATTAACTAGGTTGATGGACGCACTTTTATCAAATAAAAATGCATATCATAAGGTTGCATCAATCCTTACTATGCTCATTATGCGTTTTGGCAAGAGAACTAAAAATAAAGCAGTTATTACAATACCCCTGACCCATAGAGTAATCGGAAGCTTGGCAGGGTTGTCCAGGGAAGCCACAAGCCGTGAACTTGAAAGACTAACAAAGGAAAAAATAATCTATCAAAATAACCATAGAATCACTATTAAGAATATTAAAAAACTCGAAGAAGAATCATTAATTACATTTACAGCTAATATTATTTATTAAATTTAATAATTACGCTAAATGGATTTTGGGCCTTCTTGAACTTTTTGCAATATTTCGATTTGAAAATCTTACAAATGTTATAATTTTCGCATGGATTTATTAAACACTATCATAGAAAGTAAAAGATTAAAGCTTGTTTCAATTACAACTGAATATACTGAAGTCATTTTTAAAGAATTTACGCCTAAAGTTACCAAATATATGTCACCTGCTCCTCCGGAAAGAATTGAAGACACTAAGGATTTTATAAATTCTTCCATAAAAAAGATGATAAAAGGTGAAGAATTACAGCTAGTAATTTTAAATAGAATAACAAATGAATTTCTAGGCTTATGCGGTAGTCATCATATAAATTCCTCAACACCAACACTTGGGATTTGGATTAAAATAAATGCGCATGGAAATAGATTTGGCCGAGAGGCAGTCCTCTCACTAAAAACATGGTGTGATAAAAATTTAAATTATAAATATTTAACGTATCAAGTAGATGAAAGGAATTTGGCCAGTAGAAAAATTGCAGAATCACTTGGAGGTATTATTAAAAAGAGATACAAAAGAAAAAACTTATCAGGAAAAACAGTAAGCGCATTAGAATACTGGATTTAACCACGCTCCCTTTAATTTTTATTCAAAATATCATATTCGTCTTTGATTTCACCTACAACTTTTTCAAAAATATCTTCCAAAGATACGATTCCTACTGTTTTATCATTATCATCCTTAACTAAAGCTATGTGCGCTGCTTTATTTTTAAGAAAAACCATGGCATCATCAATCTTCATATCCTGATTTACTTTTTTAATAGGTCTAATGATTTTGAAATCTTTCAGCTTCTGATCACCCTTGAATCTATGTATAAGCTGGTATATTCTTCCAAAATATAATTTTTTTCCATCAGAAATCATTTTTAAGTAAATATCTTTAATGTGTATGAATCCAATTACATTCTCTTTTTCACCATCATATACTGGATATCTGCTGTGTTGATGCATTTTGGTAATTTCTATTACTCGTGTTATCGAAGTATTTTTATCTAGGAAAATAATTTTAGATAACGGATTCATAACATTTCTTACGCTTAAATCATTTAATTTAAAGACACTATTAATCATTTTTACTTCGTCTTCCGGCAAAGATCCCTGATAAACACCCTCAGCCAACATAAATTTAATTTCCTCCCTACTGATATTTCCTTCTTTATTAGTTTTATTTAATCTTAGAATTCTTAAAACAAAATCCGTGGAAACAGTTAGAAACAAAACTAAAGGTGCTGCAATAATTGAGATCAACTTCATAGGAATTGCAACTAAAGATGCAATCTTCTCAGGATATTTAAGTGCAATTCTTTTTGGCACCAATTCACCGAATATAAGAGATAAAAATGTGATCAAAGATACAATTATTCCAATTGAAATTAATTGACTATATTTATCTAAATAAGAATAGTTGCTTATAAATTCAGATAAAGGATTTACCAATGTTTCCCCTGCAAAAGCACCTGATAAAATGGCTATAAGTGTGATACCAACCTGAATTGTAGACAAGAAATTATTTGGCTCTTCTGCGATCTCCAGAGCCACTTTTGCTTTTTTGTTTCCGGATTTTGCTAACTGCCTGAGTCGAGATTTTCTTGAGGTTACTATTGCCATTTCGGACATAGCAAACACGCCATTCAAAAGAATTAAAATTGTAATTATAAGAATTTCCATATGTTAATTATATAATATTTATATGGAATACAATTTCATTAAATATAATAAAAATTAATTCCTTTGTTTTCATAAAGGAGAGTACGAGGAAATAAAATCACACTTAAATTCTAGCTTTGATATTCATTTATCTCCTATCTACTCGCTTCTGGAGGAAACTTGCCGAAGGACTAAAGAAAACTTATGAGGCTACAACAGGAATACAAATACCACTAATAAAATTAATCCCACCATAAGCCCGATCCCGCTACTATATGGATTATCGAATTGGAAAGGATTATTTAATGTTAGTCCCATTAATACTCACCTCATTTCTTTTATTTAGTTTCATAAACGACTTACCTTGTTTTGTTTGTGTATAAATAACTACAATAAAAGGAATAATAGAGGCGTAAACAAAACTATTAATTGAAAATCCTATATTTGGTGTTCCATGTACAAGTACAGAAAAAAGGCCTGAACTGAGTGATAGAATAAATACACTAAATATTGTCGCTTTGCTTAATTTAGCCCTGTCAGACTTATTAAAAATTATCTGACTGCAAATAAAACAAGCAATTGTGAACCAAACTAAAATGTGAAGTAAGAAAAAAATAAAATGTAAATTCATATGTTGTTCTATGCATAATAATATTTAAGTATTATTACTTTTGAGTTAGGAACCATTATGAATTACGTTATAAATTTTATTCCTGCCTCAATCATAGTCCTATATACATTCTATCTTTATATGATTTAATATGAAGCAATGTGGCTCTCTATTATTGTGTAACTGACACTAAGATTAATATGTTAGATAATATCAATATATTTAAAATTAATGCGAAAATATAAACTGATTAAAAAACCTTAAATTATTTCTACTCCTTTAGGAATATGAGTAGCACAGTACGACACACTGAACGAGTTATTTGACCCAGAGACACTGAATACGTCTAAACTAATTTAATGTTTTTTATTTTATCTGAAAGTAGATTCAAAATTCTATCAATTCCGACATTATTTTTCGATGAAACAAATATAGGGCTATATTCTGCAAAATTAGCTTTTAGTTCTTTTACCTGATCATCAGATAATTTATCTATTTTATTAAATACAAACATAACTATATTCCTATCTACCTCCAGCTCATCCAAAATCCCCTCAACTACTTTAATTTTTTCAAATACTTCGTGATCTGATGCATCAACTACGTGTAAAACTATGTCAGCATGAATTGATTCAAGTAGAGTTGATTTAAATGCTTTAATTAATTTTGGAGGCAAATTTCTGATAAAACCGATTGTATCGGTTATGAAAATATTTACAGAAATTTCCTTAAGATATAACTGCCCAATAGTACTATCCAGCGTAGCAAAAAGCTCATCCTCTACAAGCACTTTTTTACCAGTTAAATTATTAAAAAGTGTGCTTTTGCCTGCATTTGTGTATCCCACTATAGAAACAGTCTTAAAATTATCCTTTTTTCTTCGCTGTATTCTTTTTTCCCTATCCTTATTTAATTTATTCAATTCATCATTTACTTTCTTCATAGCCTGATCCCAATGCCTTTTCATCAGTTCCGTATTTGTTTCCCCTACCCCAACTGTGCCTATGCCCCCACCCTGACGCGACATTACAAAACCCATCCCATAAATACGTGGTCCCATATAGCGCATTCGTGCCAGCTGGATCTGGAGCTTTGCCTCTTTTGTCTGAGCATGCTTTTCGAATATATGAAGTATCAGATCTACTCTGTCAAAAACTTCAATTTGGGGATTTTCTTTTTGAAGTGCTTTTTTAAGATTAAATATCTGCTTTGGTTTGGCTGCATTATTTAAAACTACAATATCAATTTTATGTTTCCTTACTAGTTCTGCAACTTCCAAAACCTTACCCTTTCCCACATATGTTTTCCTATCAGGATTATCCAATTTCTGTATGATACGATCCACAATCTCTCCTCCAAGTGTGTTTATAAGAGACTCCAGCTCTTCTCCAACATCGATAGATCTTTCTTTATTTGCCCGGGGGTTTATAACATGAACGGGCAAAAATCTTTTAAGCTGTTTGTTTTCGTGCATATGCTTTGCATTATAACACTCGTGGATTAATTAAAGAGTGATTGTCAAAAGAATAAAACACCTATTCAGAAATATGATAAAATTTTGCTATGGTAATTAGAAAATCAAATTTGAAAAATAAAATTGCGATAGAATCTTTATGCATGGATTTGCTACGTGTTGTCCTTGGTTACCATAGGGTTCTATGAATATGGCTGAGCAATTTTCAAATGAAGCACTTGAAAGAAAAAAGAGATTCAAACTGATGATATTAAACCATACTTTAAAAATATAATGAACAAATTTCCTAAGGAGCTTTCAGAAAAAAATAAAGCTATTGTTGCGGAAAATACTCTTATGTATAGTGTAGTCTGTAAAAATTATGCCAGAAGATTCGCTTAACATTTTTCCCCATGTAACTTACCCTTGTATTTAATGGTATATTTTTCGTCGGTCGTCCAGACAACGGTACCAGATTGAATTAATAAGCTAATTAGTTAATCGAATTAAGGTGTTTTTTTAGTTCTTCTGTCTCAAAAACGCGGGCGAGCCGAAGCGAAGTCCTGAATTGTATTTGAAGGACAAGGTCATTTCTTAGCTTCAGTATTTACTAAAAACGCCTAAAATAAATATAGACTTTTTAAAATTAAACTTAAAGAGGATTATTATTTGCTGACAGGAAAAAATCCGAACTTATTTTATCGCCTCTACTGCTCTTTTAACTGTTTCTTCAATAGATAAATGAGTGCTATCAATTTTATGATTTTCTACAAATGAGATAGAAGACATTTGATCAGCTTCAGAGAGTGAATTCAATAATCCTTCCTCAGATTTAACTTTTTGGAATTGTTTCCTTGACTCTTCTTTAACTCTTTTTAATAACACTCCTATATCACAATATAATTGAATAAATTTAACTTCTCCTCCATTTTTTTCAACTCTATTAATAACTTCATGTATAAATTCATCATCGGAATCTTTATCATATACATAAGTAAAAATAATTCCAGGAATATTTTGTTTTGCAGCTGCTTCAAAAACATCCAACCTCATATTCTGATTAAGTTTAAAAAATCCCGGAGAGCCGTATTCAAAAATAGATTTCAGCAAATCTATTGTTAAATGATTATGAAATAATTTATAACCTGTTTTCTTAGCAAGTGCACTTGCGATTGTGAGTTTTCCAGATGCAGGAGGTCCATAAATAACTATTAAATTCATTAAATTATTATACCAGAACTGAGGCTAAAAATTTTACTCGGAGCAACGGTAGAATTTAGAACCATTTCTAATATGATGCAGGAATATCCCAGACAAGCCGCAGCGCAGTGCTGTAAAGTGCAAGCCGCAGCAAAGTGCTGTGAGTCATCACAGTGCATAAGGTTTTCTTAGCTTCATTTACTACTAAAAACACCTATTCAAAATATAGAACAATTTAATGTTAATGAAAATGTTTAAAATTATTTATAATAACCTCTACGCCTCGCATCAGCAAATTTATCTTGTTTTCTTTGCATTTTCGGAAGCCAAAACTGAGTTCTCCTAACAGAACTTTGAAGCAATGCTTGATCTATAACATCTGAAATCAAACTAGAATCAAAATCATCAACTGGAAAATCAATTCTCAAATTGCCTCCTTTTACTTTTTCTGAATTATCCTCATAACCATATGGTAAAACAATACCACTGTCTAAAATCAAATCACTTTCTGTATCACTAATACCAAGCATACCCATTTGACCCAGTACTGGTATACCTAAAACTACACTCAGACTTGACTTCGCTATATACTTTTCTTTAAATCCAACTAATTTCTCACCTTTTTTTTCTTATGTAGTCCAAAATGAGATTCAGTAATAGCATAACCACCGTCTCTACCCGATGCCCAATGTTCTGTTGAATAATGGCCATAACCTCTACCATATATCGCTTCTCGTTCTTCAACAATATCTTTTTCAATAGCTGTTAGAACATGATCCCTCTGTGTGACTATTCCATCTTTATTTTTATGCTCTTTTGTTTCTACATCACCAAAATTATTCCATATATCAGAATTAACAGTATTAAGTAATCCATCTACATCAATACTTTCCCATTGCCCCCATACTTTTTCTAATAGGGGTAATCTTGCTTCTATTACGGCTAATCTATCAGCTTCATGCTGTTGATCTAGTCTATCTTGATCAGACTTAGCTCTATCTGCTTCAGCCTGAGCCCTTTCTATTTCTCTACCTACTCTTTCTTGCCAATTGCTCATAATGTATGCATTATATCAAACTATATCAAGTTTTGATGAGATATCATTCGGTGATGTCCCAGACATATCTGTATTCAGCTTCTATTTCAACTAAAATCAATTGACTTGACTTGTTCATTTGGATTGATTTGAAGGGCTAAACTAGTTTTTTTGTCTCAAAAACGCGGGAATGTCCCAGACTTCTTCATCAGTTTCTTCCTGTTTGGGACCGGACATATTCATGGGTGGATTTTGCTGATTCTGATTTTCTTCAGGTTTTTCCTCCTCTTCATTTTTAATTTCCTGACCAAAAGTATTGTTTCCTGCAAACTGTCCCGCAGGAGGTCTCACAAACTCCTGCATTGTTTGGCGAGTAGTATCAAATCCGGTAGCTATAACCGTGATCTTCATCTGGTCCCTCATGGACTCATCTATGGTGGCACCGAATATGATATTTGCATCCGAATCAGCAGCTGAAGCTATAATTTTAGCAGCTTCATCTACTTCACTCATAGTAAGATCTTCTCCACCTATTACATTAAATAGAACTCCGCGAGCTCCCTCCATAGATATTTCAAGTAGAGGGGAAGCTATAGCACTTCTGGCTGCAGCCTGTGCTCTGTTTTCCCCTACTCCGGTTCCTATTCCCATAAGACTGGATCCTGCATTTTGCATAATAGTTCTAACATCAGCAAAGTCTACATTTATAAGACCGGGCATAGTAATAAGATCCGAAATTCCCTGCACTCCCTGAGTAAGAACAGAATCAGCCACTTTAAATGCCTCTAGAAGAGAAAGTTTTTTATCTACTACGTCTAAGATTCTTTGATTTGGAATAGTAATAAGCGTATCGACTTTATCTTTTAGAAGCTCAATTCCCTCATCAGCTGCCACAGCGCGCCTGGTACCCTCAAAAGTAAATGGCTTAGTAACTACTGCTACAGTTAATGCGCCAACTTCTTTTGCAGCTCTAGCTATAACAGGAGTAGCACCTGTTCCTGTTCCTCCACCCATACCGGCAGTAAGAAACACCATATCTGTTCCGCTTAAAATATCTTTTAATTTCTCATATGATTCTTCTGCAGCCTGTTGACCGACTTCAGGATTTCCACCGGATCCAAGTCCCTTCGTAAGATCTTCTCCAATCTGAACTTTTGTAGCTGCATGATTAAGAAGAAGACTCTGGGCATCAGTATTTACTGCAATAAAATCAACACCTTGAATTGAGGACCCCGAAATCATGGAGTTAAGAGCATTACTGCCTCCTCCGCCAATACCCATAACCCGAATCTTTGCGAAATTAGTTGTTTGAGGCTTTATGAGCATTGTGGATGAATCGTAGCAAAAGAAAGCTGATTTTGCAAGACAGAAAAGTGGATTTATATTATCTTTACGGGATAAAGGATTTTATTAAATCCATAATTTTTTTGGGGAGCTTTCCTGGAATTCTAAAAGATGGCATACCTTTTGGAAGCTTCATTTTAAAAGAAGATGTAGACTCAACTCCTAAGAGTGCTCCGTAGACAGTTAGCCCTACAACTGCAGCGTAGGCTGAATCCTGAATCTCATCTATAATTCCCTTCATGTCCTGAGGCTCTCCGATTCTTACCGGCATCGCAAGCATTCTTTTAGCCGATTCTACTGCGCCCACACTCCTGGCTCCGCCACCAGTAATTACTAGACCACTTGGTGTTTGACCCCCGAATCCTGATTTTTTTATTTCAAGACCAACCATGGTAAATATTTCATTTAATCTAGGTTTTATAATCCCGTCAACTAGAGTTTTCTGCGATACTTTATTTAATTGCTCAGGTAAAGATAAAGAGCTTAAGTCGACTTCATCAGCTTTTAATCTTTTTTCCCTAATCTCATCTCTGGTAAGACCTTCTTCAAAACCTGTTATTTTTCTCTGTGGTCTAGATAAGAATAGTTTTACTTTTTCTGCTGATTCCAGCGAAATCCTAAGTCCAATTGCTAAGTCATTTGTGATGTGTCTAGCTCCAATCGGAAGAACTGATGAATAAGCTACAGATCCATCAATATAAATAGAAATGTCCGTAGTTCCTGCACCTATATCCACCAAAACCACACCCAGCTCTTTTTCCGTCTCTGAAAGAGTCGATAACCCACTAGCATAGCCGGAAAAAACTAATCCTTCAACATCAACCCCCACTTGAGAAAAAGCTTTTTCCAAATTTCTAACCGTAGGACTGCCTCCTGAAATTATATGTGTTTCTACTTCTAGCCTTGTGCCTGTCATTCCCACAGGATCTTTAATCCCTTCCTGTCCATCCACGGTAAAGCTTCTGGGCAGAACATGTATTATTTCACGGGTTGAAGGGAGTGAAACTGCTTTTGCGGCATCTATTACTCTTCCAACATCTGTGCTACTTATTTCTCCCTCAGGCTGAGCCACTGCTACCACTCCTCTGGAGTTTTGAGATTCTATATTACTTCCGCCAATTGAAGCTATCACCCGAGAAACTGAAACACCTGCCATTCTCTCAGCTGCTTCAATCGAAGTATTTATAGCCAAGACTGCTTCTTCAATATTTACAATCTGGCCTTTTTTTATGCCACTTGAGACCACTTCGGACACACCAAGCACGCTCACTGCTTCATCTAACTTCGCAATGATTGTGATTATCTTAGAGGTCCCAATGTCTACTCCAACTACAATCTTACCTTCTGTCATTCTGTAAAAGTTATTATAGGCTTTTCGTACCTAAAATCCAAACGCGTTAGCGCTCTTCCTTCTATTTTAAGCTGAGAGAGGATAAGTTGTAAAGAGGAGAACTGCTCATCAATACTCTTTCCCGAATCTATAATTACTTCTCCTCCGTCTTTTAATTTAATTAAATAATTTAAATCATTTTCTGTATTTATAGAAGTAAAACTAATATTATTTTCTTTTAACTTCAGCTTAAAAGCTTCTGTGGAAGATACTTGATTACCTGACAAGGGATTTATTATGGGTTTTGGTTTTTCTAGAAAAGCTTTATAGACAAGAACTAAATTAATTACAATCAAACTCACTAAAATCAGCATGATGCTTAATTTTTTCCTAGCTCTGATTTTTTTTTCTCTTTTAGTTATTGTCTTTCTGAAGATCATAAATAGTTTTAATAATTTTTTCAGCAGCATTTTTTGGAAAATCTTTAACTGATCCTGTTAGCTTATATGCATGAATATTTTTCATCATTTGATTTGTAACTTTTACAAATTCTTCACTGCTCATATTTTTCTGCTCTACTACTTCACCCAAGCCGACTTTCTTTACATAAATGGCATTTTTCAATTGCTCATCTTTTTGAGAAACCGGAAGAGGAATTAAGAGTGCAGGCTTTTTTAAAACAATAATTTCAGAAACTGAATTTATACCTGCTCTACTGATTACAAGTGAAGAAGCTTTAAGAATAGCTCCTATTTGCTCTGTAGAAAAGAATTTTGAAACTAAATACTTATTTCTTTTATTATTATTTAATCCTTCTTTTAAAATAGATAATTTATCAAAATCATTAAATTCTGTTGCAGCACCCGCCTGATGAACTATGTTATATTTTCCCAATAGACTACTTAAATTTTCCCCTACAATCTGATTAATGAAGTGAGAACCTAAACTTCCTCCTGTTATATAAATTATTGGATCTTTATTTTCAAATTCAAATTTTTTAGCTGGCGAGGTAATACTCTTCCTTATAGGGTTACCTGTAAGAACTGTTTTTTCTTTGGGAAAAAATTTAGCAGATGTTTCAAACGAAATACATACCCTATCGGCAAACCTAGCTACCAACTTATTTGTAGCTCCTGCCTCCAGTGTCTGCTCATGAATAATGATAGGAATTTTTAAAAAATTCGCTGCAACTATTACAGGAAAAGAAACATATCCCCCAAAACCCAATACAGCATCAGGATTATGCTTTCGAAGAATTTTTACTGCGGTATAAAAACCAATTGGAATTTTTGTAAGAGAAGGTATTGTATGCCTCGTAAAGCTTCTTTGAAGTCTTCCTGTTTTAATTTCTAAAAACGGAATGCCTTTTTCAGTAATAGTCTGAAATTCAAGAGAGGTAGCTCTGTCTCCTTCAAGAGCAAATTTTCTTCCAATGTATATAACCTGGTCAGTATCACTTAGCTGCTCTATAACTGAAAGAGCCGGCGTTAGATGGCCTCCTGTAATTGCAATTTTCATCTTTTTATAATATCAAACTCTGCTTTGTCTTGATATATTCATAAGAATTCCAATCGAAATCAGATTAATTGTAAGTGCTGAACCGCCATAAGAAATGAACGGAAGAGGAACTCCTGTTAGAGGAAGAAGTGCAGTCTGAGCACCTAAATTTACTAAAGTTTGGATAGCAATAAATGAAGTGATTCCACCTGCTAATAGTTTCCCAAACGTATCTTTTGCCCTAAGGGCAATATAAAACCCTCTGTAGATAATAAAAAGTACTATCGCTAAAAATACTAATACTCCAATAAATCCAATTTCTTCAGCCATTATTGCAAAAATTGAGTCAGTAGTAGCTTCAGGAAGATACGAATACTTCTGAAGTGAGTTTCCAAGCCCTACTCCAAAAACTCCACCAGAACCTAGGGCAATTAAAATTTGCCTGAGATGATAGGATGATCCCTGAATGTTTTGATCAGGATTTAAAAAAGTCATAAGTCTAGCTAGTCTATATGGTTCAAATAAAATAAGCGCAATTCCACCCAAACCCACAACCGGAGCCAATGCTAAAATATGCAAAACACTTCCTCCGGAAAGAAAGTAAATAATTACGGATAAGCCTAAGATAATAATTGCAGTTCCCATGTCAGGCTGAAGCATTACCAAACCTAAGACAAGTCCGATGAGTAATAAGAATGCCAAAAACCGACCTTTTTCTTTCGTAGAAAACCATGCTGCTAAATAAATAGTGAGCGCCAGTTTTACAACCTCTGAAGGCTGAAGCACAAAAAATCCGAAATTTATCCATCTCTTAGCCCCCAGAGCCTCTATGCTCAAACCCGGTATAAAAACTAAAAAAAGTAGAAATATGGAAGCTAAAAGAATTGGTAGTGCCAGATTATAATATTTTCGATAATCAAAAAATGAAACTATTCCTAAAATTCCAAAGCCCAGAATCACCCAATAAAATTGATTTTTTACATAGCTATATTTATCTCCAAAATCTCTGAATGCTACATAGCTGGAAGCATTATAAATCATGAATAAACCAAATAAAGTTAAAAAGATTACTGCTAAGAGAAGAGCCACATCAGCTTTTTTCATGAATATATTTATTATAAAGTTAAAAAGCTTTAATTGCTATGTCAGAAGAGCCATATAAAGACCTAAAATCGCGAAAAACAGACCTAAAAGCCAAGCACGCATAACTATTTTTGGTTCTTCCCAACCCTTTTTTAGTAATAAAAGGTGGAAAGGCGCTGCGGGAAATATTTTTCTACCTAGATATTTTTTTGAAAGTAGCTGAATTAAAGATGTCCCAACCTCAATCACAAATACTCCTCCTATCACAGCCAGAGCTAAAATTTTACCCGATAAAAGTCCTATAACTGCCAGACTTGCACCTAAAGACATTGATCCTACATCTCCCAGCCAAATTCTCGCTTTAAATATATTGAAATATAAAAATGCAGCTACACTACCCATAAGAATTGCTATAAAAATTCCAAGTGTTGAATTTAACTGAGCTGAAGAAATAGCTAGAAAAGCGCCCAAACAAATTAAAAGAAGCCCTGAGGCAAGACCATCCAGACCATCAGAAATATTAAAGGCGTTTGCAAATGAAACTATAGCAACAGTTGCCATAACTATATAAAAATAGCCTAGATCAAATGATCCTATGCCGCTTACGAAAAGCGTAGCGTATCCCAACTTGAAATACAGAACACAAGCTATAATAAAAGCTAATATCCACTGAATAATAAATTTATATCTAAATCTAAGACCAAAAAGATGATACTTACCCGGATTATCTACTAATTTTTTTAAATCATCCCAGAAACCTAAAAGTCCAAAAGAGATAAAGGAAAACAAAAGCACAAATACCTCCCACTTATTCACCTCCACACTAAAAATACCATAACTCCATAATGAAAGAACTGTCACCACTCCAATTATGAGTGCACCCCCACCAAAAGGAGTACCTACCTTCCACTGATTATATTTATCAAAAACCGGAGTAGGTTTATTAAAAATATCTCTCGTATTCTGCTTATGCCTTCTGAGCTTTATTCTATATAGAAAATCAATAAAAGGCACTATTAGAATACCTGTGAAAAAAATAGAAAGTAAAGTTAAACCTAAAAGCTGCTCCATAATTCTAATTATACTTTGGGGTTAGACTAAATACAAACTAAGCGGAGGCCTTCTGCATGGTTTTAGTAAAAAGTTTTTCAGCCTCCCTTAATTCGTCCCCCGTATTAACACCTCGCCATGGAATTCTACCACCTTTGATGCCCTCAATCTTGTATTTTTTATTAATAGCAATTTCTAAAAGACTGGTCAGGTAATATTCTTTTGTTACCTTACTTCTGGGCACTTTATTAATAAATTTTCTTAAAAAATCTACACTAAATAAATAACAAGCCGGATTAATTTCATCAATCTTTCTCTCTTTTGCACTGGCATCTTTTTCCTCAACTATAGCAACTACCTTACCCCCGGCTCTAATCACTCTTCCAAGCCCATGTGGATTTTTAACATGGAGCGTTAAAAACGTTATCATATTTTTGTTTTTAATATGTTCATTTAGTAATTTTGAAAGTATATCCGGAGTATAGAAAGCAGAATCATCACCATTTAAAATGAAAACATGAGAAATGTTTCCTGGAATAACTTCTAGTGCTTTTTTAGCAGCATGAGCAGTACCTAATCTTTTTGTTTGATCCGCAAATAAAATTTTTTTATCAAATAAACTTTTTACTGATTCCTTGGCAAAACCTACTACAATTACTATAGGAAATAGCTTCATATTCTCCAATAAATTAACTACGTGCATAATCATAGGCTTATCGCCTAATTTATAAGTTACTTTATTTGTATTTTTTGAATTCATCCTGCTGCCTTTACCAGCAGCTAGAATTATCGCTCCTACATTATTCATCTTTTATTCTTTTAATGTCTGCTCCCAGCTTACCTAATCTGTTTTCAAGACACTCATATCCCCTATCCAAGTGATAAACTTCTAAAATTACTGTCTCACCACTCGCAGCTAAAGCAGCTAAGACCATTGTAGCTCCCGCTCTAAGATCTGACATGGCGACTACTGCATTATGCAATTTAACCGGGCCTGAAATTTGAATAGCATGTTTATTTCTAGAATTATCATCTTCAATATTAAAATTATAATAACTTTCAGGATTACTGACCTCGGGATTAAATAATTTAATTTTTGCTCCCATCCTTATAAGATGCTCTACATAGCCAAATCTGCTTTCATAAACTCTTTCATGAACCACAGAAGTGCCTTTTACTTGAGTCATGAGTACAGCCCAAGGCGCTTGCCAATCAGTCATAAATCCCGGATAAGGTGATGTCTCAATATCGCAGGCAACCAGATCATTTTTATAAAAAAATCTAATATCATTACCCCTACTCTCCACTCCCGCGCCTACTAATTCCATTTTTTCTAAAAATTCTTTTAAGTCTACACTTTTTGCGTCCTTTATGAGAACATCTCCTTTGGTAATAATTGCTGCAATTGCCAGCGTCACTACTTCGTTTCGATCAATTCCTACACTAAACTTGGCACCTTTCAGTTTTTTTACTCCGATTATTTCTATAGTCTTAGGGTCAATTTTCTTAATATTTGCACCCATTTTACTTAGCAATAGAACCAATTCATCTATCTCAGGCTCTTGAGCACAATTTCTTAATATGGTTTTTCCCTTTGCAAGAACAGCAGCAAGAATTAATGTTTCGGTTCCGGTATGAGTAGGTTTTTTAAATGCATAATCTATTCCATTTAGTCCGTTCTTAGTATTCATATGGAAATATCCGTCTTCTCTTTTATAATTAACTGTAACGCCCATTTGTTTTAATCCCTCAATAGTTCTATCTATAGGACGGTATCCAATTCTACATCCACCGGGATTGGGAATTATTGCTTTACCGGTTCTAGCTAAAAGAGGAGAAATGAACATAGCCGAAGTTCTGGTTTCAGCAGCTCTCTCAAGTGCTATTTTACTTTTTGAAAAGTTTTTTATTTGTATAGAGATTGTATGATCAGATATTTTTATTTTTCCTCCCAGCTCTTCAACAATTTCAGCCATTATATATAGATCTGAGACTAAGGGTATATTATGAATTTCTACTTCCTCATCAGTAAGACAAGCTGCTACAATAGTTTTTAAAGCAACATTTTTAGCTCCGGAAATATTAATTTCTCCTTTTAATTTTTTTCCACCTTTTATAATAAATTTATCCATCCCGTTAGAAGCAGATCGCGATCTACCTATATATCCTTTCTATATAACTATAATTAGTTTTCATAAGTTTTATTCTCCCACTAAAGACCTTAT
>Ga0066639_10001639_pt1 | contig 19962 bp, 14 predicted proteins | sample CryGeyCG2114_010_2_FD_59504 | JGI IMG/M metagenome (GOLD analysis project Ga0066639, IMG submission 59504) | Groundwater microbial communities from aquifer - Crystal Geyser CG10_big_fil_rev_8/21/14_0.10 | ecosystem: Environmental > Aquatic > Deep subsurface > Groundwater | place: USA: Utah...
CACTATCATGGCGTTGGTCCATCACTGTTGTCTTGGATTCCGCGTGTATTTGCCCCACATATTCGTGTGGTCACGACATTTCACTCTATTGATAGAAAACATCAAAAGTGGAATATTTTGGCACGAGCCATGCTTCTGCTTGGTGAGTGGACAGCATGTACATTTGCACACAGAACAATTGCGGTATCAAAAACTATTAAGCAGTATGCGCGTGACGTATATGACTGTGAGGCAGATTACATTCCAAACGCGGTGAGTATTCCAGAACCGACAGAAAATAGTAATGAAATTCGTAAGTGGAGTTTGACGCCAGGAAAGTACCTGCTTATGGTGAGTCGATTGATTCCACATAAAGGAGCGCATTACTTGATTGATGCGTGGAAAATGTTGAAGGAAAAAAGTCCCGAGCTAGTGCAAGGAACCAAGTTGGTTATTGTTGGCGATGGATACTATACAGACGAGTATGTTGACTCGCTTCATGTGAGTGCAGACGGAAACCACGACATTGTGTTTATGGGATTTCAGTCTGGTGAAACATTGCATCAACTGTATAGTCATGCCCGTGCTATGGTACATCCATCTGACAACGAAGGACTCCCAATTGTGGTTCTAGAAGGAATGAGCTATGGGTTGCCTATGCTCGTGTCTGATATTATCGAGCATCGTGACTTAATTCCAGAAAAGCATCAACAGTTTCGTGCCGGGTCTGTAAAGGACTTATGCAAAAAACTGGCTGCATATTTGCGCGCTGACATGGATACACTGCAAGCTTTCGGAGAAAAGCATAAAGAGATTATTGTAGGTGAATATGAGTGGACTGAAGTTGTCAGCCACACGGTGGCTCTGTATGTAGAAGAACAGGCGCGAAGAAATGAACATATCTTTGCCACACAGTAAAACAATCAAAAAACCGTTCGTGTGTTACGAACGGTTTTTTTTATATTTATTTTGTGCTCATAAACGTTTTTTGCAAGGTGGTAAGAATTGATTTGTTGTATATGGGGCATAGATCAAGATACCCATTTGGATTGTCACAAATAAGAATTTTACTCATATTGCATTTATTTATGGGCACGTTGCATGTTTTTAATTTGTTTTTCCAGTAATGAAATTCGCTCTGTCAGCAACACTATATCAGTTGCCTGTTGTGTAGAATCTCCCATGCTTTGGTCACTTATGTTTTGTAATGTTTGTTTTATATCATTTATTTCAAATCGCATAGCAGAAAGCTCTTGCTTTATATCGTCAAAATTTTTTTCAGTTTGCTGTTTGAATTCATAAAATTCTTCCTTTGAAACGGCATTGTCTTTTATATGCGTGACAATACCAAGTATGTCTTGCAATGTTTGTGTTGTATCCTCCATACAATATATGGTAATGAATATGTTTGTTTTGTATCAAATGGAGGTGTCCATTATTCTTGACTCCCTCTGCCGCGTCCATGTCGTTCTAGCTGCTTGACACGTTTTCCTAAGAGGAGTATGTCCCGTGCATTTTGCGTGGTATCGCCAAGACTTTGGCTGGTGAGAGTATCGAGTCTTTGTTCTATGAGTGTAAAGTTATTTCGAGTTTCTTTTTTAAAGCCCATCATTTCTGCTTGAAACTCAAGGCTATCTTGTTTGAAGCCTGTCATTTCTACCTTAAAGCTTGTCATTTCGTCACGAAATTCGTACATTTCACTTTTGAATCCCGTCATTTCATCACGAAACTCGTACATTTCTTTTTTAAAATCTAAAAACTCCTCCTGTGATACGGCATTGTCCTTGATATGTGTGACGATGTGCAAGATGTCTTGCAGTACCTGTGTATTTCCCTCCATACTGGTAGTAGTTAAAAGTATCTCTATGGAGTATATGGAGATTTTTTTGAGCAGTCAAATGGGGCTGTGAATTATTGCACGATAACGCCAGATTGCTGTGCTTTGGTATCGTTTTTGAGTGACGCATCTACAGATGACACCGTGCGTGTGAGTGGAATACCAATAAACGTATCGTTTGCTGTTACAGTAATGTTTTGCAGTAAGAGGGGAGTACTGCCACGTTGGTCTGCTGTGGGGGTGAGAGATAATTCTGCATAAATACCCGCCGTTTGGTGTGCCGCAAGACTATTGTGTGACCAGGTCATCTGATGTGTTGCAGGGTTGTATTGTACATCTGCACCGGTGCTCACGCTTGTCTTTCCTGTCCAGGAAACATATGATGGCAATGTCGCCTGAAAGGAAAGATTTTGAATATTGCTTGATGAGTTTGCAATTTCAATGATGGCCCAGTATTTTGTTTCCTTGCCGACCTGTGGAGGAAGTGGTCCACGACCAAGTTGGTCACCTTCATCTGTATAGTACCGTGTGCTTGCGGAGAGCGACAGCTGTGTTCCAATTTTGAGGGGTGGTGACGTGACTCCCTGCTGTGTAAATGTTGCATCTGGAACTGACGAAACAGATGCGGATATGCGTGGCGTGAGGGCTACTGTGAGATCAGTGCCTGTTGGTATAGATCGGATAGGGATTGATACGCGTACGATGGCTTCTTGTTGTGGGGCTATTTCACGAAGTGCTGCGTTATGCGCGTGTGAAACGGTGAATGTTTGCCCAGACAGACTACCATTATTTTGGCTTTGGACAGCCGCTATATGTACCATTTCAGCTGGCAAAGGAATGATCACTGATACATTTGTAAGAGAAGTATCGCCCGTATTCACCACGGTTATTATGGCTTCTTTTGACGTTCCTGGTGACACACCTGCGGTATCACTCCATTCTGTTGTGATGACGGCACTGGGGTGCGCTACTTGGAGCGCTGTGCTTTGTGTTTGTTGTGGAATTGTCTTGTTGTTTACGTCAATGGTTGGGGTAATGTTGAGTGATATCTGCTGTTTACTTGGTGGTACAGACGAAACCAGAGAACCGGAGAGCGATAGTGTATCGCCTGGTGCCAGCTCTGGAATGGTCCAGAGCTGGTCTGTAATGGTTCCCGCCGTAATAGAAGGAGATTGTATGTGCAGTTCAGTATTTCCGGCAAGTGGTACTTTGATGGAATACAGGGGTCTTTCTCCGGCATTTGTAAGAGATATAGTGATTGGTGTACTACCAGAACCCAAGATATGTGATGGAAGTGTCACGGCTGTTTCAAGAACAGAACCGCGAAGTGTTGTCAGAGCACGTCGTGCTTTTACTTCACGCTGCACGTCGCCATCTTGGATATACGAAAAATGTGCTGTGATTGCATTTTCTTGGTGTGGTACGTCGTAAAACCATCCAGAAATATGGGTGGTTCCATTTCCACCAGGGGGAATATTTGGGAGTGTAAAGATATGCCATTTCGGTTCATAGATTGCTTGAGGTTCTGCTGTGTCTACTTCAAATCCTTCTGGCAGCATGAGGGTAATATGTGCTTCGGTCAGGAGGACGTCGCTATGATTGGTATAGGTAATTTCGTACGTAGCATAGTCACCACTTGCAATTCTCTCTTCACTGGATGTAATAGATACTGACACAAGTTCGAGGACCGTTGGGTCATAGGTGTACCAAAATAGTGTTGCGGCAGTAAGGAATACTACTGAAGCGAGTAATGCCATGTCAAAGACAAAAAGTTTTTTTGCGTGCGCAAATGTGAGATGATACTTCCTCTTATAATGTATTTCTGCTGCATGGAGTGGGGAAATAAGAAGAGCCATGAACCACTTATGTGGTGCGTGAAAGAGGTGGTGTTTTGTCAGGTGATGTGTGACAAATTGCATATACTGTATAATAAAACGGTATCGGTAGTATATGCCTTTTTGAGGAGGAAAACAAGTTGAGATTAAGATACGTATCTTAATCCTTTTGATCTTTTTTCTTGATACTTTTCTTACTTGGAGAATAGAGGGTATTTCGTATTTTCCACTTGTCCACGTACTGGCCAATACCATGTTCGTTTGATTTATTTTTAACAGTGGTTTTTTCCTGAGACCATTTGACCAGACTTTCAAAGTTAATTTTATAGCGTCCCCCCACAACAATGTAGGTAATTTCTTCTGACTTTATTGCTCGTCGAATTGTTTGTTGGCTCACACCAAAAAGTCGGGCCGCTTCAGAAATTGATACCCGGACTATTTCTTTTTGTGTCTCTTGTTGTGGAGGTTGTGGTGGTGGAGAAAGCTCCATAACAAAAATTGGATAAAATGGTGTAATTTTCTTATTTTTGTATAGACTTGTTTATACAAAAATAGTACTATATGTGGGCTTGTTTGTCAATATTGGAGATGGTGTGTGAGTCAATTAAAGTAGATATATATCTTGCATAGGCAAAGCTATGAGTACGATTGGTATCCAGATTGCCCTTTGTAACATTGTTTTTTTAGTGATATATGCTATACTTTGCGGTATATATAGGGCTTTCTCGGAAAGTTTTTTTTGATGTTTTTTGTATTATATAGCCTAAAATAGGCCCTAAAAAGTCAACTGTAACGTTTTGTGTATCTTCTCGTCTTCATATATGAAGGGTATGACTAGCCTCCAACAGAAAATTCAAGAGAAACGTTTGTTATACCGGGTTCTGAATAAGAAAGATCCTGAGGCATATGCAAATCTGTATGATCTTTACGTAGAAAAAATATATCGGTTTGTCCTCTTTAAGGTAAGTAGTCGAGAAGAGGCTGAGGATATTACCAGTGATATATTTCTCAAGGTCTGGAAATATTTAATACAAAAAGAAGGGAAAGATATCGAAAGTATAAGTGGCCTGCTCTATAGAACCGCACGAAACGCTATTATTGATCACTATCGACAACGAGCCAAAAAACAGACATGTTCTATAGAAGGAGTAGAAGATACACTGAGTGATAACGAACAGGGACGAAAAGTGATAGAGTTGCGGCAAGACGCTGATGCATTGCTCCTCGCAGTCCGATTATTGAAGCAGGAGTATCAAGAAGTCATTTTGCTTCGTTATATAGATGAAATGAGTATCGCCGAAATAGCAGCAATCCTGGGCAAGAAAAGAACAAATATTCGTGTGACGCTGCACCGAGCGACAAAAAAACTTCAAGAAATTTTTACACAAACATAAGTGTCGTAGTATGGGTCGAGATTTTTTACAAAAATTAGAATCTTTAAGGGAGCACACAGATATGTCTCCTCGTTCTGATTGGGTACAGAAAAATCGTGCTGCCTTACTTTCAGAAATACAGCAGCGTGTTGCTCCAGAGACGCCACGTTCTTCGTCGGTGTTATTTTCGTTGCAACGCCTGCACGCCATATTTGTTCCACAACGACTGGCTGCCGTGAGTCGTGTCGCCTTGGTGGCGATCCTCAGCCTTGGTATGGCAATGGGTGGGTGGATGGTTACAGTGAGCGCGTCATCAAATAGCCTTCCGTCAGACACACTACGTTACGGTGTAAAATTGGCGACGGAAAAAACACAGGTCATTGTTGCTGCGGCAACTGGAGATGCTGCATCCGAGGCTGACTTACATCTCACATTTGCCGCACGTAGAGCAGACGAGCTCAAGCATATCTCAGGTGAACCGGCATATGCTGACAAAACCGCGAGTCGTTTGCGAGAGTCTATCGCCTCGGCAGAACAAAATCTAGAATCAATCAAAGAAAAAAATCCTGAAAAGGTTAATGATGTTGCAAAAAAAATTACAGAAAAAACAACGGATATTGCAAGAGACCTGAAAGATGCCGCCGGCTCATTTGATGAGCATGCAGTAGACGGGGCTGCTGCAGTAAAGGATGTTCAAAACGCAAAGAAGGCAGTGCAGGATGCGGGAATTGACGCAGTCCGCGTATTGGTGAAGAGTGACGTCCTTTCTGGTGACGAAGTAAAACAGTTACTTGAAAAAAAGATTGGGGAGATACTGTCTGATGTAGAAGAAATAAAACAAGGCGTGAACGCGGTAACAGAGAAGGTTGCGGATGCAGAAATAAATGCAAGCAGTACAACAATATCTATTGCCCCACAGAGTCTTGTTGCGAGTTCTACTACAGTACAGACCACAACAATTGCTGTATCCTCTTCAACAGAGGAAACACAGACACTGCTCACCGAGAGTGAAGCGTCCGTAGAAAAAGTCATGTCTCTCGCAGATACGGTAGGAAAGATAGGCGAGTCTGTAGAAAAAGGACAAGGAGTGGTACAGGAAGTAAAGGAACTCTTGAATGTGAATGATGTTGATGGGGCTATTGAAAAGGTAAAGCTTCTCAATGCATTAACGGCTGAGATAGAAGGGGTTCTGGCTGATGTGGGAAAGACAATAGAAGAAAATAAAAAAGCACAGGCAGAAATGAAGGCAAGACTTTTTGCAGAGCAAGCAATTGTCGTGGAACAAGCCGTTACTGACAGTGAAAAAAAATAATACGTACATTTCATCTCTTCAGTGTAGCTGGAGAGAGATGATGTACCTATAATTGGTACGCGTTCATTTATTTGACCCCCAACTACTGTGTGGCTTGGCTTACACATACAGATTTCTCTTTGTTTTGAGACAAGTGTATGTGAAGCTGCTGCCATACGGTACTGTGTTTTTTTAAAACACTGGGGATTCCAAAGATGCCTTTCTGGCATATGCGGGATAAACTCTGATACATAATGTATCAGGGTTCTGCTTCATCAAAAAAGGTCGAACTCGATATTTTCGAGCGATGAAGTATTTAGTCTAATGGCTTACATTGGAGATCGTGTACATTCTATAATGTATTCTGACGCTCTTGTGTAAGTGAAAATATTTATTATGACAGACGTACTTAGATATAGTAAAAAAGCGTTTACATGGTCTGTTGTTGCAATGACACTCCTTTGGAGCGTAGGCATCGCTGCTTTCGTACCAATGGTTGCTCATGCAGCAGAAGCTACATGTCCAGTATTGGAACCGGGTGACTTGTTTAAAGTTCCTGGCAATACTGCTGTGTACCTTTTGAACGGAGACATGGAACGTATGTACTTCCCAAATGGTGAAGTATATCGAACATGGTACTCAGATTTTTCTGGTGTACAAGAAATCCCAAACACATGTGTAGATAGTTACCCAGCTCCATCACGTGCTCCATACGGAGTAAATTACCGTGCGGGATCACGATTGGTAAAAGTTGAACTTTCACCAAGCGTATACGCTGTTGAAACGGGCAACCGTATTTCAAAAATTGGTAGCGAAGCAGTTGCAAGTGCACTGTACGGTGCTAATTGGGCATCTCTCGTAAGAGACATCCCAGACGTATTCTGGCCAAACTATGTTGGTCGTGGTGATGAAATCACTGAAGCTGTTCCACACAATGGTCAATTGATCATGGTAGAAGGCAGCGACGACGTATACGTAGTACAGGATGGTATGCTCCACATGGTGGAAGCAAGCGAAGCTGCTGCTGCATTAGCTGCTGCAACTCTTGGTGGAGTTGGTGCTGGCGACGTGCGTGTTGTTTCTCAAGAAGTATTTGACGCTCTTTCAATGGGCGACGGTACTGTTACCGAAGGTTCACTCTACGCAGACCCTACACAGGGAGCTGGTGGAAGTGGCGACGGTGACGGAGATGGCGACGGCGACGGTGATGTACCTTCAGGATCACTTTCAGTGAGATTGAGTGCAAACACACCTGCTGCTGGAAACGCTGCACAAGGTGCAAACTTGAACGTACTTGCTTTGAACTTTGAAGCCGGTGCTGAAGCAGTGGAGATTGAAAAATTGACACTGACACAAGTTGGACTTTCAAACACTGAAGATATTGAAAACATCAAAGTGGTTGATTCAGAAGGATTGGTATATGGAAACACAGTATCAGCGCTAAACAGCAACGATACAGCAGTTGTGACATTCTCACAAAAGCTTACCATTCCTGCAAACACATCACGAACATACTTTGTTCGCGCCGGTGTTCCTGCGTCAGGTTCAACAACAGGAAATAGCATCCAACTTGCTGTGTTGAGCGCATCTGATGTAAAAACAACAAATGCATCTGTAAGCGGGTCTTTCCCAGCAACAGGAAACGCATTTGGAATCATCGGTACAACTATCGGAACTGCTGCTGTAGCACAAGATGGAACGACTGTTGACTCAACACCAGACGCTGGAGACACAGACGTAGTTACCAGCAAATTTAAAGTAACAGCTGGTTCTACAGAAGGGATCATTATCAAATCTTTGACATTCAAAGAATCTGGTACTGCGTCAATTAGTGACTACGCAAATGTAGAACTGTGGGATGCAACAAACAATGTTTCTCTTGGAGAAGTAGCATTCAACGCTGAAGGAAAAGCACACTTTACCGGACTCAATATTGCTATTGACAAAGGAAAATCACACCGATTCCAAACACGTGTTGACGTACTAAGTGGTGCTGGTTTGACAATGAACATTGACCTTATTGATGGGTCTGACGTTCTTATGTCTGTAGTTGGTGACAAATTTGGATTCTACCTTACTCCAACCATTACAAGTGCTTGGAACGGAAAAGGTTCAAGTGATCAAACCATCAACAGCGGAACATTGACTGTTACCAAATCAGCGGCAACACCTGCTTCTGGTAACATTTCTGCTGGTGACGACCAAGTTCTTGCTGTTTTCACTTTGGAAGCAAAAGGAGAACCTATCCTTGTTACGGCATTCACTGTAACAACATCTCTTGGAACCATGACTGCTGACCAAGTCACAAACATGGTGTTGAAAGATGAAAATGGGGAAATCGTTTCGGGACCATTAAATGGTAACAGCTCTGGAACTGGGCACTCAGCTGAATCAGCTGCTTTCTCTGATTCTTTCACTGTACCGTTGGGACAACATGATTATTCCTTTGTTGTAACAATTGCAGACGATGTGTCAACAAATGATACATTGCTCTCAGGTGTTCTTGCTGCAGCAAACATTACTGCAAAAGGATTCAACACAGGTGACTCTGTCGCTGCTACCGGATCTTTCCCTGCAAAAGGAAACACACAAACAGTAAACGCTGCTACATTGCAAGCGGTCACATTGACTGCTCCTGCTGCTCGTAGCGTTGCTCCTGGTGTGAATGATCTTATCTGGATGACTGGTGCACTTCGTGCCTCAAATTCAGGTGAAGCGGTCAACGTTGATACTATCATTCTTGAAGCAACACTTGGTGATGCTGGAGACGTGGCAACCGACCTTGATAACTTTGAAATCTGGGCAGACTTGACAGACGCAAGTTCAGCTCGGGGTGATGTGTACGAAACACGTGTTTCAAACACAGAGCAATGGTCAGACACTGCTGCCGCTGATGAAACTCTTTCATTTACCCTCAACACACAAATTCTTGTTCCAAAGAATGGAGAAGTGCGTGTTGCTGCTGTTGGGTCATTAGCTGCCGGTGCTACCGAGGGTGACACCTTTACAATCAGCTTTGATACGGATGCAGGTGATGTAACCGGTACCGGTGCAAGCACAGGTGCTACTGCAAGTGCAACACCAACAGGAGCAGGACAGTTATTTACTGTAGCTGCTAGCGGTACATTGACAGTCTCAACTGAGTCTACCTACCGATCAACAACTCCACAGTTGGCATACAGCCAACAGGCGGGTATTGTATTGGGAGAATTCCGACTTGCTGCGAACAACGTAGAAAACTTGGATATTGACTCAATTAAGATTACTGACAATGGAAGTGACAACGCTGTAAACACATACTGGTTCTACGTTGGTGCAACTGCACTTGGAAACGTATCTGGTGGTGCTACTGCTGAAATCTTCCTTGCTGATGACTTACAACTTATCCCTTCAAATGGTCATATCGTTGTGACTGTAAAGGGTACTATTGCTGACGTTGATGGTACTACCGTTGCAAATGGAAGCACTATCAAACCAGTTATCGCTGCTGCTGGTGATATTGATACAACAGGTAAAGCATCTGGTGTTGCTGTTGACAATACTACTGGAGTTGGCGGACCTACTACCACGGCATATGGTGGGTACCCTGTGTTTACCATCCCAGCTGGATGGGAAAACTTGCCAGCAAATGCTGGTGCAGTAACACAAGGTGTACAAACTGTTGCTCGATATGTGGTTACAGCCGTGGGTGACGAAGACGTCACATTTATAACCGGTGGTAACTCATTGACGGTGTACTTCACTTCAAATGTAAATGGTTCTTCTGCAGCCAAGAGCTTTATCTTGAAGAATCTCACAAACGGAGATACTCTTGATACAATTTCTCAAGCAAGCTCAAGTACTTCAGCTGCATTTGACTTTAGTACAAATAGTTTGACCGTTCCTGCTGGAGAAAGTGTGACTCTTGAAGTGCAAGTTGACACATCTATCTTTGACGCAGCCGGTGAAAGTATCCAAGCATACTTGGATGACGGTACACTTACCAACGTTGACTGGGGTGTCGACAGTTCTGGTTCATACAACCATGCTGACATCATCTTCCGTGGTGATATGTACTCACCTGCATACCGATACACTTCATAATAGCCTCGGCTAGAGTGAATTACGTATTGCGTATTCAGCAAAAAGCCCCCGTAAGGGGGCTTTTTTGTGTATTAAAAGTCTTGAAAAAGGGTTTTCATTTTTATATCTCTATGCTATACTCTCATCTAGATATATTGATTATTAATAGTATGAATATGTTTACTAAAGAGAAGAAACCAATAAAAAGAGAGCATATGCTAGGGGGTGTCATTTTGGGTATCCTCATTGTGTTTTTAGGATATTTGATGCTTCAAAACGGCGTTCCAGTGGAAGATGGCAAGTTGCTTCCCCCATCCGTAACAGCCGAAGAACTTGCCGCTGTTGATAGTAGTGCCTGGGCACACTTTACTCATCCAGATTTTGCTTACACATTTGTGGTGCCACCAAATGGATTTATGGCGAGAACATTTTCTAGCACAGAGGGGGATGTTTCTCTGCTTGTTCCAGGTGAACAGAAGCAAACATTTGCCATTAGCAGCGGGGAAGAGTATTACTTATATTTGTATCCAGAAGGTGGTTATGACCGTGATGATTTGGCTGTAAATGGGAAAACTCCTGTTGAAACATACAGTGAAGTATTTCAAGGGAAGGATGTCGTACGTGAAATATACGACGCTGAAAACGTGATTATTCGTTTTCCTGATTATCATGACTTTAGGATACAATTGTTTGTAAAAGAAGGGAAAAAAGAGGGCTGGCTCACGGTAGAGAAAATCTTGTCTCTTATGGATGTCACAGAAGGACTGCCCCCACGTGAAAAAGAGTTGAATGTTATGGAAGTAACCCAGTAATGTTTTGTATGAAGGATTTTTTTAAAGGGATCATTAAATGGGCCATTGTGGGAAGTTTTTTCGTGCCGTTACTTGTTTTTCCGGTACAGTTTATTTTTCCATTTATTGTTCCTAAAATTCTTATATTTCGTTCACTTTCGTTGATCATGTTTGGGGCATTTGTTCTTTTATTTCTTACCAATCCTGCAACGTATGCGCCGCGTCGTTCATGGCTCCATATGGCGGTATTGTTCTTTTTAGCCAGCTATGTGGTTTCGACGTTCATTGGGGTAGATTGGTATAGAAGTTTTTGGGACAATCACGAACGCATGTTGGGTCTGTTTACTATTGTGCATTATATATTTTATTATTTGGTGCTTGCGACCGTAATACGAACAGATGAAGAATGGAAATGGTTGCTTCGAATATTTTTGTTCGCAGGAGGAATTGTACTCGTTATAGGATTTTTACAGAAGTATATAGATCCTCAAATCATGTTGAATAGAGGAGCAAAGCGCGTGAGTAGCACCCTTGGGAATGCCATTTATTTTAGTGCGTATGGCATGTTTCTCTTTTTTATAGGATTACTTCAAGGGGTGAAGGAAAAACAATTAAGTTGGAAAATATACTCTGGTATCGTAGGGATTGCTGGTTTTTTTGCTATTTTTTGGGGTGGCACACGAGGAACGTTTATTGGTGTTGTTGCTGCCTTGGGTGTTCTTTGTCTGTTGTATTTTTTTTCACTCAAGGGAAAGCCAGAATTTAAAACACTTCGATATGCATGTATCGGGAGTATTTTGGCTGGTATTGCACTTCTTGGCGTGATGTTTGCCATGAGACAGACTGCATTTGTAAAGGGGCTTCCTGTCATTGGAAGATTGGTCCAGCTTGATATTAGCTCTGGAAGTGCTGGTACCCGTGTGATGGCGTGGGGTGTCGCGCTTGAGGGGTGGCAAGTAAATCCTGTGTTTGGCTGGGGACCAAACAATTTTTATTACGCATTTAACCAATTTTATCGTCCAGAATTTTTGCGTCATGGGTGGGGTGAAACATGGTTTGATAATGCGCACAGTGTGTTTATGAACACACTTGCCACGCGTGGGTTTATTGGTATCCTGAGTTATCTTGGGTTGTTTGTTGCAGCGTTTATTTCTTTGCAACAGGCCTATAAGCGAGATGCTCTAGATATGCATATGCGGAATATCAGCATGGCATTTTTGGTAGGCCATTTTGTGCATAATATTTTTGTATTTGAAAATCCCACTTCATATCTCTATTTCTTTTTCTTTCTCGCCATGACTGCAAGCGTGACACGACAGGATGTCCTATCTGAAGGAGTACCAAAAGATAAACGTCTGCCCGGGGCTGCTGTGGTGGGAATTTTTTCTTTTGTATTGCTGTTTATTTTTGTTACAAATGTAAACCCAGCTCGAGCAAATATGCGAACACTGGTCGCTATTCGTGCATTTCATTCTGGCTTGGATGCAGTGGCTGCATACGACTACGCAAAAGCTGTGCCCTCTCCACATATTGACGATATTAGAAATGACGTCGCACGAACCATTCGAGAACTGGTTCCACAATACGTGCAAGCGGGAAGAACAGAACAACTAGGCAGTTTTTTGCAGCTTGCGTATGATGAGCTAGGAGAAAATATGCGTATTCATCCGAAGGATATTCGTATTCATTTACAGCGTGCTGGGATTGCTGAGGTTATTGGTCAGCTCAATCAGGATGTCCAGTTTATGTTGCAGTCTGAATCTATGCTTGAGGAGGCGCTGCGTCTTTCGCCAAAACGTCAACAACTGCAATATCAACTCGCAAATACAAAAGCGCAGCTAGGAAAAATGAATGAAGCCGTTGCTCTTTTACAAACCAGTATTGATAATGACCCAACTATTGACGAGGGGTGGTGGCGTCTTGCAGGGTTACTGCAAGAAACAGGCAATCACGAAGCCGCACTCGAAACGCTTGCGCTTGCCGAGGAGCGTGGCATTGTGTTCAAGGGGCAGGGGCTCTCTGTTGTTGAGCGTGTCTTGGGGAATGAATAATATACAAGAGCCGTATTTGTGCAATCCAACAGGTAATATGAATTTGGTATATGTATCCAATTGCTCGGCCACATCTTCCTGTCAAAAGGCTGGTATCATTACTGCAATTTTGGCTATATAAAAAAAAGACAATTAAAACATTTGAAGGAGCAGCAGCATCTTTTTTTAAAAGAAAGTATGCGGTGTCATATTCTTCTGGCCGGGTTGCGCTGCAGCAACTGTTTGAGGCACTTGGTATAACAGGCAAAAATATCGCAGTACCATCATATACATGTATTGTCGTACCATATGCCATTGAACTTGCGGGGAATACACCGGTCTTTGTAGAACCGCAAGATATACACAGGTTCGTTCCGACCACGGCAGAATTGGCACAGCATGCTGATGTTGTGGTACAGACACATATGTTTGGCAGAGTATTGGATGCTGGGGTCGGGGGAGCGAATACATTGGTAATTGAAGATGCGTGCTTGGCAGTAGGTTCCTCTATTGGAGGAAAGCCCGCAGGAACATTGGGGGATGTTTCTTTGTTTAGTTTTAATAAATCAAAACAACTGAGTTGTGTTGGTGGAGGGATATTAGTGACCGATGATGAAGCAATATATCATGCATTGATACAGTCACAGCGTTACACATCTCATTGGTGGGATGAGGTGATGCATGTTGCGAAAGTTTTTTTACTGGCACTCTACTATAAAAAACCAGTCTATTCTTTTTTTAAAGCAATACGCTTTTCATCTGCCACTGCAACAGATTTTTCTCTTGCCAGCTGCACACTCGACACTGAATACCAAAAAGGATTTCTCGCATCACAAGCGATATTGGGTTTGGGACAATTGAAAGATGCGTCAACCATACTTACAAAACGAAGAATCATCGCAGACTGGTATGATACTGAACTCCGGGGAGTTTCTGGAATTCGTATCCCGGACATACATCCTGACACAGAGCTCAGTCACTATTGGGTGGTACTAAAAAAGGATCGCCAAGATGTGCGAAAAAAATTGTATGCGCAGGGTATTAATACTGGTATTGCAAATGAGTATTCGTGTCCTACCACGCCACATTATGCTCCGCAGCATGATGCCGCATTGTTTACTGGCACCACTGATATTGGAGATAGCATCATTAACTTGCCATACTATATTGGATTAACAAAAAAAGATGTGGTACGCATTTGTACCATCTTTAAACAGGTCTATGGAGAAAGTAGATAAAGAATTGGTGATCATTGGGTCAAATGAGTACTGTGAACAGCATGGGCAGTATTTTTTTAGGAGTGGTCTAGAGCCACAGATGGATGACCTTGCTCGTTTTTTTACAAAGATGTATCACTACTCTCCCAAAAGTATGCATACATTTGTTGGCGGAGAATTTTCAAAAGATGTTGTCATCCGTCCATTTTCAGTAGGACATCATGAAACACATGGGGAGTTACTGCGTCGGATTCTAGAGTATTGGAAGAGTATGAAAAAGATCTATGCCGCTCATCCAGGTGCACTTTTTATGGTGTATTTTCCAGATTCATATATTGGCATGCTTGCTGCGCTCTATTTAAAAGCGAAGCGAGTTCGATGCGTGGTTCGTATTACTTCCAATCAAATGGAAGAAATGCGAGTTCGAGGTGGCAAATGGTATCGACGGATATTGTATGTTTTGATACGGCCATTCTATTACTTTTTTGTAAAACAGATATTACGGAATCAAGTTCAGATATATTCTGGGAAGAAGTTATTTTTTTCAGATGATGCTTGTTATAGTGTCAATTCATCTAATCTCCGCGTGTCTGATATACACAGGCGTAGGGCAGTTGAAAAAGAAGCCTATACATTGTACTATGTGGGCAGGTTTGATTGCTACAAAGGCCTCGCCCATGCAATAGAAGCAATGGCCTATATCATAGCGCAGGTTCGGTTACGCATTATTGGATTTGGGAATGCCGACGATACACAGCGTATTCTCGACCAGATCAAGGCTTCTCCCGTTGCAGCAGCAATTGAGATGGTGGGGCAAGTCCCGTATGGCCCTGCATTGTTTGCCGCGTATGATGAGGCAGATATTGTGCTTGTTCCTTCTCTCTATGAAACACAGGGAAAGACCTATTTGGAAGCAATGGCACGTGGTGCATTGGTCGTTGCATCTCGCACAGGTGGTATACCGTATATTGTCCACGATCATGAAAATGGGTTACTGGTTCCACCTGGCGATGCACAGGCCATTGCGGCCGCTGTTGACCGGTTGCTTGCTGACAGGGTATTACAAAAAAAGATGAGAGATTCAGGATACCAGACTGCTCGGGGGAGTACCATTGAAAAAATAACAGACACGACACTGCAGGCTATAAAAAAACATCTCCTATGATTCCTGTTGCAAAACCGTATATTGAAGAAAAAGAAAAAGAATATGTAGCACAAGCTGTTGCCAGTGGATGGGTGTCATCTTCTGGTGCGTTTGTTGATCAATTTGAAACGCAATTGGCAGAGTATTTGGGTACGGCGCATGTGACGAGTACATCAAATGGAACTGCCGCACTTCATCTTGCATTACTTGGTTTGGGAATTGGACCAGGGGATGAGGTGATTGTGCCTGCGACGTCGTTTATTGCGACACTGAATGCCATTTTTTATGTCGGTGCTACACCGGTATTTGTTGATGTTGAACTAAAGACGTGGGGGATAGATTCAGCCAAGATAGAAAAAAAAATCACAGAAAAAACAAAAGCAATTATTGTGGTTCACTTGTATGGCTACTCGTGTATGATCCATGAGGTACAAGCTATTACGGACAAGCATGATTTATTTTTGATTGAGGACAATGCAGAAAGTTTGGGAGCGTCTGCAGATGGAAAGAAATTGGGAACCATTGGTACTGTTGGTACCTACAGTTTTTTTGGCAACAAAATAATCACCACAGGAGAAGGTGGTGCCGTCTCAACAGATGACACTGCGTTGATGGAACGAATTACCATGTATAAAAATCATGGTAGAAAAACAAATAGAAACTATGATCACCAAGTCCTCGGATATAATTATCGTATGACAAATATGCAGGCGGCACTTGGGGTGGCGCAGCTTGAGCAGATTGATATGTTTTTGTCGGAGCGAAAGAAAATTGAAAATATTTACCGTGAACAGCTGGCTGACAACATTATTCCACAAGAAGATATGCCCTATGCTGCGCATGTGAATTGGTTTTTTTCTTTTCGTTTTAAGGGATCTGTTGATGTACCAATGGTGAAAAAATTATTATATGAGGCAGGAATTGATACTCGTCATATATTTTCTGCTATGAATACAATGCCATACTTGGAATCTTTCTATCAGGAACAAGCATTTTCACATGCCAATCTGTTGCATGCCGAAGGGATGAGTCTGCCAACATATGTTGGCCTGACTGAAGAAGAAACGACATACATTTGTAAAACACTTCGTGGAGCAATTACGTAAATATGCATAAAAAAATCCTCGCATTTTCACCAATCTTTTACCCCCATATGGGTGGTGCTGAAAGGACTGTATATGAATTGTACAGTCGTCTTATTGCCGTGCATGGGTATGATATCGCACTCGTGACAGTAAATACAGAGGGTGCCCCAGCATATGAGTTGATCGATGGTATCCAGGTATACCGTATTGGGAAAAATTATCAAAACAAATTTTTGAAAATACTATTGCTACAATTCGCATTTGTCGCTCTGTATATACGAAAGTTTTCATTTCGTGATTGGCGTGTATTGCACACACATTATGCATTTCATCTGGCACCGGTTGCTCTTTTTATGCGGTATGTGCTTCGAAAGAAATTAGTCATATCAGAGTATCATTTTGGCACTGGTGCAGATATCGCTTCAGAAAAAGAAAACCCAGCATATGCCAATAAGATTTGCGCCATGATGTATCGAGCGGCGACAAAAATTCTTACCATTAGTCAGGATAATAAACAATTTATCAAGCGTGTATCTGGCCGAGGTACTGCAGAAGTTATTAAGCAAGGGACTGACCATACGTTTTTTTCTCCCATATATGCAAGTGAGGAAAAGAAAAAAGAATTGCTTGCTGGAAAGGAGTATCTCCTGGTGACCACTTCGCGTATTAGCACACGAAAGAATATTGAGGACATGATACGTGCCGTCCGTATCTTGAAAGATAGAAATATATTTGTCCGCCTGATGATTAATGGAAAAGTGGATAGGGGAAATGAAGCCTATTTTGCAGAGCTCAAAGGGCTTATCACCGAGCTTGACATTGCTGACGCCGTTGTATTTAATGGATTTGTAAGTGATGAAGATATGCGTGTCATGTATGCCTGTTCTGACCTGTTTTTACTTACGTCAAAATATGAAGGGTTTGGTATTGCAAATGTGGAGGCACTCGCCTCTGGAACACCTGTGATCACCTACGATACTGGTGCGGCAAGAGATTTTATTATTGATAATGAAAATGGATTTGTGACCGAGAATAATCCGCAAAGCGTGGCGGATGCTGTCTCAAGGATACTCCTGGATAGATCACTTCATATGCATATGCGCGTTGAAGCTCGTGCTTGCGTAGAGAAGGAGTTAAATTGGGCGATATATGCAGAACATAATCATTCCTTTTTGCAACATATTTAACCAAGCACTCTATGAAAAAGAAAGCATTTATCACCGGAATTACAGGGCAAGACGGCTCATACTTGGCAGAATTTTTACTGCAGAAGGGCTATGAAGTGCATGGAATCGTGCGAAGAAATAGTACATTATTTCGTTCTCGTATTGACCACCTACATGACGAGAATGAGAGTAGAGAAAAAATTTTTTATCTGCATTATGGTGATTTAACTGACGGCACCAACCTTGCTCGACTTCTCCACCGGATACAACCAGATGAGGTATATAATCTTGGTGCGCAAAGTCATGTGCGTATTAGTTTTGATATGCCACTGTATACTGCAGATACCGATGCGTTAGGTGCCATTCGTCTTTTAGAAATTTTACGAGACGCCGATTTTAAAGCCAAGTTTTATCAGGCATCAAGTAGTGAAATGTATGGGAAAGTGCTGGAGGTTCCACAAAAAGAAACAACGCCTTTTTACCCACGCAGTCCATATGCCTGTGCAAAAGCGTATGCCCATTTTCAAACGATAAATTATCGTGAAAGTTATAACATGTTTGCCTGCTGTGGCATTTTGTTTAATCATGAGTCGCCACGACGTGGTGAAAATTTTGTGACCAAAAAGATTACAAAAGGGATTGCAGAGATAAAGCAGGGGAAAAGAGACAAAATTTTGTTGGGAAATCTAAACGCAAAGCGTGATTGGGGATATGCAAAAGAATATGTAGAAGCTATGTGGCTCATGCTTCAGCAGGACACGCCACAAGACTTTGTCATTGCAACCGGTGAGAGTCATTCGGTTCAAGAATTTGTTGATGAAGCATTTGCCTACGCTGGACTTGATCCCAAAGATCATGTTGGGTTTGACGAACGATTTTTGCGTCCTGCTGAAGTAGATGAACTGGTAGGAGATTATAGCAAGGCGGAAAAGATTTTGGGTTGGAAACCGCAAACTAAATTTCAGGATTTAGTAAAAATTATGGTGGATGCCGATCTTGAAGAGGCAGCAATGTAAACTGCATGCTTGATACAAAGAAACATGTATTATGTACGTATCTGAAGAAGCGTACCATCATCGTACTGCTTCTTTTGCTTTGTGTTTCTGCATTATACTGCTCGGATTGGTTTATGTTTGATGTGGTGGATGCTGTGAACCAAAGAACGGAGGACAGATTAAAATTGCATGCTGTACGCAACAAACTGTTTAAACTCGTTGACGAGCTTAACCCATTTGTGACTGACGGAACGCTCAACAAGGCTCATCTCCAAGAAGTAGCACTGCAGTTGTCTCCAGATGATTTACTTTTTTTTGAAAATACTTTGCGAGACACCATTGGCTCAGGTGAGCGTTCCGTGAACTTTGATGAGAATAGGCGCATAGAAGTAGAGTATGGGAAAGAGACCTACGATGCAAAAATGTCATTGCATGGGCAGTCAGATAATCATTACAAATATAGAAAAAAATCATATAAGCTTAAATTTTTAGATACCTATGTGCCAGAGCGCTTTGTGTCTTGGCGTCTTCTTATTCCCGATGATAGGGGATATTTTTCACCATTTATTGCGAACTATGTGAGTGAATTATTCGGCTTGCCAACCATGCAACAATCTTTTAAAAAGGTTGCAATCAACGGCATCCCGTATGGCATATACTATGTTGAGGAGAAATATGACGAAAAATATTTGGAAAAAAATGGTATTCCAGGAGCATATATTATTGAATTCGATGCATCAAAAGTGTTATTTCACCAGAGAAGAAATTTTCTTCCAGAAACGCTCGCTCCGATAACACTTCCAGAAGATTATCCAGTGAAGTCAGAGGAGTTATTGGCAATCGTGACTGATTTTTTTGTTGCAATAGAAAGTGGAGACACTGAGCGTGTGGTATCTTATTTGGACATTGAGCGCACGGGTGCTTTTGAGGCGTGGCGCCAGGTGCTTGGTATGCAACATGATATTGAAAATCCAAATTTACGTTTTGTATACGAATTTTCATCAGGGAAGTTTTTCCCCTTACCCCGACTTGAGGGGAGTATAGGAAGAACGGGTGATCCTCTCGGCAGTAATTTTTTCGATATATTAGATACAGCTGACGATATAGTGGCCGTGCGTGATCAACATCTTGTCACCCTTATAGAGCATGAAGATGAA
>Ga0066639_10001640_pt1 | contig 19956 bp, 18 predicted proteins | sample CryGeyCG2114_010_2_FD_59504 | JGI IMG/M metagenome (GOLD analysis project Ga0066639, IMG submission 59504) | Groundwater microbial communities from aquifer - Crystal Geyser CG10_big_fil_rev_8/21/14_0.10 | ecosystem: Environmental > Aquatic > Deep subsurface > Groundwater | place: USA: Utah...
TTTTACTTGCTCCCAAAACATCTTTTTCCCGGCTATCTTCTTCCTCTCCACTTCCTGTGGAAAAAACAAAATCCTGCGGCACAGAACTAGTCGAAGCTTCAAGATCATCCACTGGCCCTACTGCCATAATAACACTTGGCGACGGAGATATTATGGGTGTTTTTGTAGGGATTGATGATGAAACAGCAGTGGGTGCAGCAGTAGGTGTTGGTGTTGGGCCAGTAATTGCAATTGTTACTTCATTTGACCAGACAGATGGAGAACTACAGCTTGGGGTATAACGACCTAATTTGAAAGAAAATTCACCAGGCCCAGAATAATACGAACTGTCTTTATCTGGTTTAAATTTTAGCTTACCACTCCAACTCCCTTCGGCCGTTAAATCTTCTTTTGCAATTTTAAAATAAGTAGTACAGTTACCGCCCGGAGCATTACTCCAGACTCCATTATTGTCAAATATATAGCCAAAATAACTAGTTTTTCCGAAAGCATAAAAGACTCCCCGAATATAAGAATCTCCACATCCAGAACACGAAAAACCTACATCAATTTCAAAATCCTGAGACTGGTCTATGCTTAAAGGAGTATTGCTTATAGAAATACTCGCTGCAGATACATACGAAGGGGGTAATAGAAAAACAAGACCTATCAAAATTGGTATGAAAATATATAGCAGTTTGGGCATGAACTTTTATATAATCTTCTGTAAAAAAAATTAGATCTAACCAAAGTTATAATATTCTGCTTTATAAATTGCAACAAAATCTATGACTGAAAATTTTATTGAATTGAAAAATGAAAAAACGAGGAGATTATGAGTGGCTATTATTGATAAATCCTTGCCTCGACTATTCTCAAGCCTGAATAACGATCGTTTAATGATACATTCATCGCACCCGCATACAGTGGGTCGTTTACCCTAAAGCTATCTCCATCAACAGATCTCAGAACTAGCCAGTGATCAGCAATTGATCCTCCGTCGTATGACAACCCTGCAATAACCGCTTTTCCTGAATTAAGAGCATCTCTTAAATCCTGTAGAGAAGGATTATAACTCGTTGATGTTGCGGTACGACCATTTGCGGCCGGGCCAGGTTTTAAGAAAAGCGCAGTTGAATACCAAAAATTGCCTGTATTGGCAGCTACTTCAGGAGGCGTGATTGAACCACCGAAATGTGTAACAACCATTGCATACGAAGTTAAAAGGCACCCAACGCTTGATATGTTTTCGCTTGAAGAACCGATTAAATTGTTGCCCCAATTAGCATCTCGCTGATTATAATAGGCTCCCCAACTATCTGATAATTCTTGATGAGGAATTATAGATACTCCTCCGGTCACTGATTTTGCAAAACTGGAAAGAGCCGATAGTTGCGTTTTTGCCTGAGATAATAAAGACTGATACTTCGCTTCACTTCCTTGTGTCTGAGCAAGCAACTGCTGCTTACTAGCTTTCTCACTATTTAGCTGGAGCGTATAAGCAGTCAGTTGCTTCTTTAAAGCTTCCTCTTCGACTTGCTTATCTTCATAAATTTCTTTTTGGTTGTTATAATCTTTTTTTGCTTGTTCTGCTGCGTAAATTGTTTTTTTATCATACGCCTGGACGATTCTTAAATACTTGAGCCTATTTAAAAAATTTGTAATATTTCCAGAGGTTAAAAACATTTGCCACGGATCAATTCTCCCTATCTCATATACTGCAGATATTCTCCCAAGAAGTGCGGTTGACGTGTCGTCAATATTTTCTTGAAGTGTGCCTACTTTATTTTTTGCTATTTCAATATCATTTTGTAATTCTTTTATCTTTTGATTAGTACTATTAACTCTAAGCTCTGTCAACCGTATTTGGCTGTCCATAATACCTATTTGAGAAGATAAGGTTTGCTTCTGCCCCCTTAGCTCAACTAATTTCTGTTCATATTCCGCTATCTGTTTTTGTAAATCACTAGCAGTATCAGAAAAAACTGGAGAATTGATAAAAAAAGTTGCCGCTACAAGAAAAAGTAAGGATGCAAAAAAAAATTTTAAAACATTTATCTTTCTAAATAACATGATGAAACTATTTTAAATATCGAAGAACTGCCCAGTAGCTCGCAAATCCTCCCAAAAAAGTTGCAATTAGTAACTCTAATCCCAATAATTCAAGTAATAATATAGGAGACAATGGGAATATGGCAACTCCTTTCAAAAATGATTCAAGAATGGGTGCAGCATACCAAAAAATTCCCATTGTAAAAAGCCATCCAAAAAGAGCACCTACAAATCCATAGAACATTCCTTCGAGCAAAAATGGCGCACGGATAAACCAATTCGAAGCTCCGATAAGTTTCATTATCTCGATTTCATCTCGTCTAACTGTTATTTTAATGCCAATTATGGTCAAAATAACAAAGCTCGATACCAAAGCAAGAATTGCGATTACCCCAATTCCAATTTGTCTTAGCGCACCAGTCCATTTAACCAATGTATCAACTATATCTTTTTGGAAAACCACTTCTTCGATTGCTGACGAATCCTTAACAATGCCAGCAAGACTCGATAAATCCTCAGCTTTGGTTGCCTGAATTTCTATTGATGAAGGCAAAATATCAGCTGTTACTAAATCTAAAAGGATAGGGTCATTTTTATTTTGCTCTCGATAAATTTTTAAAGCATCTTCTTTTGAAACAAATGTTATGCTAGCTGCCTTCCCTGTATCTTCAATTTTTCTCTGTAATGCGACAATCTCTTCCTGCTTTGCCGTATCTTTAAAAAATACAGTAAGTTGTGGACGGGATTCAAAATAATTAATAAGTCTAACCGAAACAATCGTAAGAAGAGCAAAAACTGATACAGCAAAAAATGTCAGAGTCATTATCATGAGCGCCGAAATCGCTTGATAAGGAGACCTTCTTATATATTTTATAACTGTACTAATTTGCATTTTATTTAACCTCTTTTTTGTCTTCTGCCAAATCTTCAAGCTTTATCTTACCACTCTTTTCTTCTTTTTTGTCTTCCTTTTTCTTATCCCCCTTCGAGTCTTCATTTTTTGGTTTTTTGTTAGAAATCATTTTTCCTTTTTCCATAACAAAAACAGCTTCTGGGTTTTTCTCAATTATCCCCTCGTTATGAGTTGCCATAAAAATGGTAGTTCCCTTTTTGTTAATGCTCCGTAGTAAATCTACAATTTGAAAAGAGGTCTGAGTGTCAAGATTACCCGTTGGCTCATCTGCCAAAATTACTTCTGGCTCAAAAACAAGAGCTCTGGCGATAGCAACTCTTTGTCTTTCTCCCCCAGACAACTGAAGAGGAAATTTGTCAAACATGTTAGGAAGTCCTACTTCTATCAGACTCTCTACCGCTCTTTTTTTTGCCTCGCTCTCTTTAACTCCTGAAAATTCCAATGGCAACATAACATTCTCAACCACAGTTCTATCCATGAGGACTTTTAAATCTTGAAATACAACTCCAATTTTACGTCTCAGATGCGGAATCTTTCCTTTAGATAGCTTTGCTAAATCCCATTCTCCGACTAATATTTCTCCCTCTGTTGGAATTAAATCTCTAATAATAAGTCTAAAAATCGTGGTTTTTCCCGATCCTGTGGGACCAATCAAATAATTAAAACTGCCCTTTTCTATATGAAAATTTATTTTTTCAAGGACAGATTCGTTACCATATTTCTTTGTAACGTCTTTAAAAATTATCATGAGTCTAAATGCAATTACCTATTCAAGAAGCTGAAGTCTTCCTACGTCCATGAGCCATCCCGCTTTATCAGACTGTTGTGTTTGGCCCCAAACTTTAACTTTTTTTCCGACAAATTTAGATAAATCAAGAACAGATGAGGTCATATAGACATTCTGAGATTCTCCGCCGGGTCTTTCCAAATGATAAGCCCCTTGTCCCTCTATGCCTCCCACTTTTAACTCTCCCTCAACACTGTCTTTAAATGTTTTCTCATCCTTAATGCCAATAATGTCGCCTTTTTTAAATCCATCAGGATTGGCAGTAAGATTTGTAGAAGTGACCGATGAAGAAGATTTTGATCCTGCGATAAAGTATCCTGTCAATACTCCCAAGAAAAGAAATGCCGCAATGATAATCATAGACTTTTTATTCGTAAAGTGCTGAGGCTTAAATCCAAAATTTACCTTCTTATCACCAAAGTTATGAATTATTTTTGAATTCTCTTCCATAGTATCTCTCCTAGTAAAGCATATTTAAGCTTAATTTACAATACTTTTGCGACCCTTTTATTACCAGAATAACAATCAATTAAACGTCTGAGCTTTTCAGCTCTGCTTCAATAAATTCATCTATGTCACCATCCAGAACGGCTTGTGCATTCCCAGACTCAACCCCTGTCCTTGTGTCTTTCACCATTTTATATGGATGGAGCACATAATTTCTTATCTGGTTACCCCATGAAGGAGATGAATATACGCCTTTTATGTTTTTTTCTTTCTCTTGCTTTTTCTCTTCCTCCAAAACCCAAAGCTTTGCTTTTAAAAGCTTAAGAGCGCTCTCTCGATTTTTTGCTTGATATCTTTCTGTTTGAGACGTAACTACAATGCCTGTGGGAATATGTTTTAATCTTACGGCACTTGAGACTTTCTGAACATTTTGCCCTCCATGAGAAGATGCCCTATAAAAATTCCACTCTAAATCATCATCTTTCAAATCTAGCCCCTTAACTGTTTCCATCTGTGGAAGAACTTCAACTAATGAAAAGGAAGTATGACGAAGGCTATCTGAATTAAAAGGGGAGAGCCTTACGAGTCTATGAACTCCTTGTTCACCTTTTAAATACCCATAGGCATATTCTCCTGCAACTTCTATGGATACACTCTTTATTCCCGCCTCTTCTCCAACTGACTCATCAAGTACATTATATTGCCATCCTCTTTTCTCAAAAAACCTTATATACATACGCATAAGAATCGATGCCCAATCCATTGCGTCAGCCCCACCTTGACCCGCATGAATTGAAAGAATTGCATTTTTGTTATCAAATGGCCCCGCAAGATACATAAAAATTTCCATTTCGCCAAGAAGCTTCTCGAGCTCTTTTTCGTTTTTTTCAGAAATATATTTTTGCAAAAGAGCTGTATCTTCAACCTCTTTTTGCAAACGTGCAAGCTCCTTCATTTTTGACCTAGCATTCTCCTGATCTAGCCAGAAATCTGGGTCAGTTATTTGCAGCTCAATCTTGGCAATTTGTTCTTTTGCTTTATTAATATCAATTTTGGAAGTAATAATTTTTGCTCTTTCAATTAAGTTCTCCATGTTTTGAATTTTATCAGAAGAAAAGGCTGAATGGAAATCAGCCAATAATATTAAGAAATGACAGAAGAAGAAGTATGGCCGCACCACTCATAATTAAAGCGATTGTCCATCCGCCTATGTTGGACAAACGGGAATTTCTATAGTTACCCATAATTTTTTTGTTATTTGAAATAAGCATTATTAAAATCATGATCGGAGGAGCAGCAATCCCATTTAAAACTGCCGTGTAATAAAGCATTTGAAAAGGTTTAATTGGAGTGAAATTAACCAAAAGTCCAACTAGTGTAGCCAGAGTAATTACACCATAAAATCCATGAGCTTGTCTTAATTTTTTATATAATCCTTCGTGCCATCCAAATACTTCGCTTAAAGCATAAGATGCAGAACCAGCCAAAATTGGAATTGCAAGCAACCCCGTTCCGATAATTCCAAGGGCAAAAAGAATAAACGCAAAATCACCAGCTAGTGGCCTTAGTGCTTGAGCTGCCTGATCAGCGGTCGTAATATTTCTTATTCCTTGCGCACCGAGAGTTGAAGCCGCTGTGACTATAATAAAAAAACTGACCGCGTTTGAAAAAAACATGCCGATGACTGTATCTATACGCATTTTTTTTATATCAACGTGGCCAATTTTTGGTATGCCTACCCCCATAGATCTTATTTGATGATTTTCAACTTCTTCTTCAACTTCTTCATTTGCCTGCCAAAAAAAAAGGTATGCCGAAATAGTTGTCCCTAAAAAAGCAACAACATTTAATAAATAGTCTGTGTTCAGGCTAAAAGTTGGAATAACAGCAGAAATCGCAATAAGTCCCCAGTCTTGCTTTATTACAAAAGCTGTAATTATATAAGCAAAAAGTGAAAAAGCTAAATATTTTAAGTATCTTGAATACAGCCTATACGAGACAAACACCTCCAAAACAAGAGTTATAATTGTCATAAGTAAAAGCCAAATATAAAAATTCAGCCCAAAAACAAGTCGAGCTGAGGCCGCCATAGCTCCCAAATTTGCCCCAATATTAACAGTGTTTGCAATTAACAATATAAATACAGCCGAATAAAGAATTTTTTTAGAATAATATTTTCTTATTACTCCAGACAGACCCTTACCTGTAACAATTCCGATTCTCCCTGCCATTTCCTGCATAATAATCATAAATGGAAGCGAAAAAGGAGTAAGCCACAATTGAGAATATCCAAATTGTGCTCCAGTTTGAGAGTATGTTCCTATTCCCGAAGGATCATCGTCTGATGCACCAGTTATAAATCCAGGCCCCAAAAAAGAAAAAATTTTTTTTATTTTTTTCATAGAAATGGATTTTACTACAACTTGCCTGACCTAATTACCTTTACAAACATATTCACAGAATACATCAATCGGTTTTTTATTTTGCCCTTGAAGCTCCTCTAGGTCTTTTATAACTTTCTGCACTGCGGCCTGAGAAGATGTAATGTTATCGCTTGTTATTTTAGATAAAGTGGCTTTCGCCTCACTAATAATTTCCTCTATTTTTTCTTTTTCAGGGAGAGGAAGGCCATTTTGTGATTCACTCGAACTGCTAACTCCCAGAGTTGCCTCATTAGTTGCTGATTTAATATTTTGTTTTTCAAATGCACCCACAAGATAATAACCAAGAGAAAACAATATAAGAATGGCAGTTATTCCAACAAAAACTCTTTTTATATCCCAACGGTACTCCGCTTTCTCTTCTTCAGAATTGTCTTGCGCAGATTGCTTCATGCTATAATTATAGTATTATCAACACTATTAGAGCAATGCTCTGGTCTGTGATATAATTATATAAATGAATATTAAAGCCTTAGAGCAAAAAATTCGAGAATTAAATAAAAAAACTGAGATTAAATACACTCTATATACTCAACGTGAAAAAGATATTCTCTCAAAAACCGTAAAACTTAATGAAGAAGTTGGAGAGCTCTGCAATGACATCTTGGGAATACTAAGACTGCAAAGAAAAGCAAAACTCGACAAATTTGACAAACATAACATTTATCAAGAATTTGCAGATGTGGTGATAACGGTTATGCAGCTTGCTATAGTTGCAGGAGTTGATATAGAACGCGCAATTGGAGACAAATTAAAAACTATTGAAGAAAGGTTCGATAAAGAGACTAAAGAAACTTTGCAAAATAAATCTACTAAAAATACCTCTTAAGATTTTGCCTTCTTGATATCAGCCAAAAATTCGTCTTTCAGATTTTTAATGCTTTTTTTAACTAAATCTTCAGCATTATCTATTTTCTTATTTAAAAACTCCCAGATAGTTTCATGATTTTCTTTATGAATATATTCTAAAAATTCATGCTTATCACTATCATTAAGATTGGAAAGCAATTCACTTATCACCGCATTGTGCACTGTTTCCTCAAGAAGCAGCGCCAAATACACCTTGTCCTTTTTGTCCATATCGCTTTCTTCAAGAGTTGTATGAACTGTTTCAATTTCCAAGAGATGTGAGAAAAAATATTTTTTCATTTTGTTTAATAGTTAATAGGCCCCAAGGGAATCTTATCTTCCGGGTCATCTATAAAAAAGTATAACACTGGTCCTTTTTGAGCGCCATCTACCCTTTCCAAATACTTCATGACTTCCGGAGAACCTCCGAGTTGCTTTCCCGTGGACTTACCAGGGCCCGCATCACCAATAACAACGGCCATTGCCTTACCGTTTTGCGGATTTACAACTATCATTTTTCTGTATTTAAAAAATTTTATAAACTCGCCAGTACGTTGCGAAAATCCAGGTGCCAAAAAAGTTTGGACTGCGATATAGTATTTTTCCCGAAGCACGTCTTGCTCGGTCATTTGAGAATGTGAGCTAGTAAAATATCCCCAAGCCCCAAGACCAGGAGCCATCCCAGAAGACCAATACTTTAATGAGTCCTCGCTGTTTTGAAAATGCGAATACATATTATCCCCTGGATATCTCGCTAAATGCTGCTCCGCACCAATATAACCATACATTCGATTAAGTCTTATCCCGTTTATTTCAGCTTTAACATCAACTCCTATATCTCTTTTTAAAACTTCGAGCACTTTTTCTTCTTCCTCTGAACTCAAAGACTCCACGTTATCAGGTAGAACATTTTTTAAATCATTAATTAAAAATGTGTTTTTGGAAAGACTAGCAACTTTTTCACTCCCAATCGCATCTGCGTGGGGAGGCAGAGATGGAAGAGATGGAGCGGTAAGCAATAGTAGGCCCGATAACGATCCGATTGCCAACTCTTTTGAAGTATTGTAGAACTTATTAATTGCATCTCCATGCTTTTTAAAAAGGTCTTTTTTTACCTCTTTATGTTTTGTTTGCCATTTCTTTTTTAAATCCTGAAAATCAACAGAGCTGTTTAGGTCCATGAATAAATAATATCAGAGAGAAAGAAAAAAAGGAATTATTTTATGCTAATTGAGGATAATGACATTTTTTCCATTTTTTACCTGACCCACACCAACAAGGATCATTTCTCCCAAGTTTTTTACCTGAAGCAGTTTTTATTTTTTGGGAAGAATCAGTATTTGAACTAGAATGTGAATGGGTATGCGTATGAGAATGCTTCCTTGCACTTTCGCTTACCTCTTCTTCCGACTGATTTAATATCATATCCTCTTGAGGCTTTTCATCAGGCAAATGTATATCGGCAAAATTAACCCTAAACACGCGGTGCACAAGAGTATCATCAATAGATGCAATCAATTGCTCAAACATCTTAAATGACTCATTCTTGTAAGCTATGAGAGGGTTTTGCTGAGCATATCCACGAAGGCCAATTCCAGTTCTTAAATCTTCAATTGCGGTCAGATGGTCCATCCAAAGATTATCAATACTCGACAGTGATAGAATTTTAAATACGCGCTCGACTTTATCAACTCCATGCTCCTCTATCCATTTATCAATAAGCTGGTTTGCTAAAGAGCTTAAGAATTCAGCCAATTCTTTTTCCTCATGAATCTGCTCGACTTGTTTGAAAAGTTGATCCTGAGACAAATCGTCAAATGGAATTATGGTCGCAAATTCCGTAACCAAACTTTTATGATCGCTACCTGTTTCTTTATTGAGATTTACAGCAACCAAACCTTCAATAGATGTTCTTATTTTTTCTTTTACGAAAACCGTTGAGTTTTCCTCATTTAAAACAATCTTTTTTCGCAAATTGTAAATTATTTCTCTCTGCTTATTTAATACGTCGTCATAATCAAGCAAATTTTTTCTAATATCAAAATTCATTCCCTCAACCTTTACCTGAGCCTGTTCTATAACACGAGAAACGAGCCCATGCGAAAGTGGCTGATCCTCTGGAAAATTAAATCTGGTCATAAGATTGGAAATCTGCTCTCCCCCAAAAACACGCATTAGATCGTCTTCAAGAGAAATTATAAATATTGATCTCCCCGGATCTCCCTGTCTTCCAGATCTTCCTCTCAACTGATTATCGATTCTTCTTGACTCATGCTTTTCTGTTCCAATTACAAGAAGTCCGCCTGCACCAATCACCTCTTCGTGTTCTTTTTCCCAAGCCGTCTGTTCTTTTTGATATCTTTTTTTACCACTCTCAGATTGATACTCTTGCTCAAATTCAGATGGAGGCTGACCTCCCAAAATAATGTCAACTCCGCGCCCTGCCATATTTGTCGCAACAGTAACAGCATGCTTTCTTCCTGCTTCTTTTATAATCAAAGCTTCCCTCATGTGATTCTTGGCATTAAGAACCTCATGTTTTATTCCTCGCTTTTTGAGAGCTTCTGAAATAATTTCGTTTTTATCAATAGAAGTCGTACCGACCAAAATGGGCTGTCCTTTTTTGTTTGCTTGCTCTATTTCATCAGCAATAGCTCCAATTTTTCCAGCTATCGTTTTAAAAACCAAATCGCCCTCGTCTGCTCTTGCCATTGACCGATTAGTAGGAACTGCTACAACATCGAGCTTGTATATCTTTTGGAATTCTTCAGCTTCTGTCACGGCCGTTCCTGTCATACCTGCCAAAATCTTATACATCCTGAAGTAATTCTGAAGAGACACAGTCGCCAGTGTCTTTGATTCCTGCTGCACCGCGACGTTTTCTTTTGCCTCAATTGCTTGATGTAAACCTTCTGATAACCTTCGCCCTTCCATAAGCCTTCCCGTAAATTCATCGACTAATATAACTTGATTATCTCTGACTATATAATCGCGATCTTTTAGAAATAGTGTTTTTGCTTTCAATGCTGCCTCTATGTGATAAACCGTATCAAAATCCTTTTCATAAATGTCTTTTACTCCAAACATCTTTTCTATTTTTTCAATTCCATTATCAGTCAAGTGAGCTGTTCTTGATTTTTCATCCAATTTATAGTCTGTGTCGCCCGATAACTTTTCAACAACTTTTGAATATTCGTAGTATTTTTGGGAAGGCGTGCTGTCTGGCATTGAAATAATATGTGGAGTTCTTGCTTCATCGATCAAAACAGAATCTACCTCATCAATAACGGCAAAATAATATCCTCTTTGAACAAATTCTCGCTGCTCAAATACCATGTTGTCCCGAAGGTAATCAAAGCCAAATTCTGAATTTATCCCATAGACTATATCCGCACTATACGCCTCTTTGCGAGAAACTGATTTTAAATGTACAAGTCTATAATCTTTCGCCTGTTCATCAACAAACTCCTTATCGTAAATGAAAGATGCTTCGCTGATAATTGAAGACGTGCTCATGCCCAAAAAACTAAATACGCTTCCCATCCAACCGCCATCACGCCTTGCCAGATAATCATTAACCGTTACTAAATGCACTGGTTTTCCAGTCAATGCGTGTAGATACAAAGCAGGAACAGCAGATAACGTTTTTCCTTCCCCTGTCTTTTGTTCTGTAATTTTTCCTTGCGCAAGTGTAATTGCTGCCATAAGCTGAACATCAAAATGACGCTGTCCTATGCTTCTTTTAGCTGCTTCACGAGCGATTGCAAAAACTTCTGGAAGAAGTAGGTAAATGTCCTCACCTTCTTTTATTCGTTTTTTAAATTCCAACGTTTTTTTAGGAAAGTCACTATCTTTGAGTTTTTTAATTTGATCTTCTAATGAATTTATCTCGCTAACGATAGGCATGAGCTTTTTAACCTCACGGTCGTTTGAATCAAATACTTTAGAAAGAAATTTATTTAACATAAAAAAGAATTTACTTAACACTACTTTGGAGTTTTCTTACTAATTCTAACACAAAATGAGTGGAATTAAACACAAAACCCCGCTTTTATTTTTTTTATCAAGCGGGGTGTTGTAAATTAGCCGATTGGAGTAGGTGAAACCGCATCCAATCGAATGCAGAAGTAAAAAACTACTTCTTTTTTTTTGCTTTCTTTTTTGGCATGAAAAACACCTCCTTTCACAACCTAATGCACGAATTAAAATTATCATGTGTTTTTTTAATAATTTTGTCAAGCAAAAAGCTTTGCTTCAAAAATGATAATTTGGGGCTTAAATAAGCCAAAAAAATAGAAATAGAGAGGAAATAAATCAGATGAAATTTAGCTTTGCTTGGGAGAAATTTTTTCAATATTATTCATATACTTTCTCAAAACTTCAGGAATTACAACACTTCCATCTTCCTCTTGATAATTTTCAAGTATTGCAACAATTGTCCTTCCAATCGCAAAAGCCGTCCCATTTAAAATATGAGCATACTTTTTATCTATACCTTGTTGATATTTAACATTAAGTCGCCTTGCTTGAAAATCAGTAGTTGTCGAAGTAGATGTTACCTCTCGATATTTTTCTTGTGTTGGAATCCAAGCTTCTATGTCAAACTTGCGCGCAACTGGAAAGCCTAAATCACCTGTACACATTTTTACAATTTGGTATGGAATTTTAAGCGCTTGAAAAAGCTTTTCTTCAAGAGATAAAAAGTATGCGTGTTCATCTTCATCCATTTCTTCCGTCACAAAAGAAACCATTTCAACCTTGTCAAATTGGTGAACTCTTATAATTCCTTTAGTATCTTTTCCATAACTTCCGGCTTCCCTTCTGAAAGATGATGAAAAACCCACATATCTTTTGGGCAATTCTTTTGAATTGATTAACTCATCCATATGCATTGGAACAATCGCTTGCTCGGCTGTTCCGACCAAAACCATCCCATCTTTTTCAAGCTCAAACATATCTTCATTTCCATTATTTTCCATATACCCTAACTTTTTCATAGCTTCTATATTTATAAGCGTTGGTGGAACAATCGGAGTAAATCCTTCATTGGTTAACGTGTCAAGCGCAAAGTTAACTAGCGCAAATTCAAGCAATACTGCTTCATTTTTGAGGTATGCAAACCTTGCTCCTGATACTTTAGAAGCTCGTTTTACATCAATAATATCAAGGGTCTCTCCAAGCTCTAAATGGTCACGCGGTGTAAATTTAAAATCAGGAACTTCCCCCCATGTCTTTACGACATCATTTTGAGTATCGTCTTTACCCACCTTCACATCTTCTGCCGGCATATTAGGAACAGAGTACAGTAGTTTTTCTAATTTATCTTTTAATTCGAGAAGTCTTCCTTCCTTATTTCCTATTTCAGCCTTTATCTCACGGCCGCCCTCAATATCTCTCTCTTTTGAGACTCTATTTCTTTGCGCTTGTAATTCCTGAAGCTCACCTGATAATTTTCTATATTCTTCATCGAACCTCAAAACTTGGTCAACATCAATACTAATATTTTTAGCTGATGCTCCTGTCTTTACTTTTTCCGGATTTTCTCGAATAAATTTAATGTCAAGCATAATATTTATTATATCCCATTTTAAACTTCGGCAAATCTCTTTTTAACAAATTCAGAGTCCAGAGATGCTATGAGCCATGCGGCTTTAGGCCCATGATCTTTTCCAAGAAGTGCCATATAAATAGCCCTGAATGCATTTTTTGAAGTCAAATTGTCCCGCTTGCTCAATTCATAGATTTTCGTCTGCAACTCTTCAGCATCAATTTTTTCATCTAAAATTTTTGCTATGTCTGAAAGATATTCCTTTTGAACACTACTTAAGTCTTTGGTTAATTCAGGTATTTCTTTTTTAATTAAAAATCGCTCATTTTCTGGTGCATATTTCTCTATCCAAATTTTCGCGTATTCTACCCATTCTTCCGCTTTTACCTCTTTAATTACATCCTCCATATTGGGCATTTGTACCCACTGAGCCAGAGTCGAAAATTTTACTTCTCGAATTCTTTCCACTTTCCCAATCTGCGATAACTCAAAAGCCCGCGCAAAATCATCTTCTTTTCTATTCCAATAATTTTCACCTGACATTTGATAATCATCATAAATTTTTGGGATAATTTGGGTCTCGTATGGATTAAACTCCACTGCTTGGCTCGGATCCTTATGAATCATTAGGAAGCGCACGACATTAGGATCTAAAACCTGCAAAAGCGCCTCTCCTGTAAGCCCTAATCCTTTTGATGCTGACATTTTTTTGCCGTTTGATAGGAAAAATTCATAGACGAATTTTAAAGGTTGAGGTTTATCAAAAACTTCTTTTACTATCCGCATCGCAACATCATAAGACCCGCCTGCTGACCCATGATCCTTACCAGACCCTTCAATTGTCACACCAAAAAGAGACCAAGCCGCAGCCCATTCAACCTTCCATGGCATTTTTCCGTTTCCAGAAAATGGAGAAATCTTTCCCTTATTTCCACAGCCCTTCGCCCAGCTAACCAAGTCCTCGACACAAGAATAAGAAACTTCTTTTCCATCCCAGGCAGTTACTTTTGTAGTTCCAAGCTTTCCGCAAACAGGACAGACAACTTGAAAAGGAAACCATTCCTTTGGTGTCTCTTTTTTGTAAGTATCAGAATAAATTTTTCTAATATTGTCCGCTTTATCCAAAACTATTTTTATAGATTCATCAAATTTTCCAGATCTATAAACTTCGGAGGTTTTATATATCTCAGGTTTTACATCAAGAGAATCTAAGACTGATTTCATTTTCTTGCCAAAATAATCCCCAAAAGAACCTTTTCCATCAGGTGAGGGAGCATCGCATATTGGAACACCCATGTATTGCTCATGAGATTTTTTTAACTCTTCAGGCAAACCATCTATGACATCCATATCATCAAAGCCATAAATAAACCTAACATCCTGCCCCTTCTCCTTAAGAATTCTTGCAAGAACGTCGTGAATAACCGGTCCCTTAAGAGAGCCCATATGTATAATTCCGGATGGAGTCCATGCGTCTTCAATAACCTGAGGACCTTTTACATTTTCCAATAATTTATCAGCCCAAAACATATAGTGAAATTCTAACATAAGAAAAGAACAGGAACAATAAAGAGGAATTTAACTAAATCATTCAATAAAATATCTTTTTTTAAGAAAAAAATGAAAAATTGAAGGCGTAAAATATCTACCTTTAGGGTTTTAGTCGTTGACGCATTGTCAAAAGAGGTTAATTTATTTCAACTATCTTATATGAAATTTTTCCTGCTGGGGCTTCAATATCAACTTTTTCACCAATTTCTTTTCCTATTAAAGCTTTGCCCAAAGGTGATTCATGTGATATTTTTTTCTCTCTAGGGTCTGCTTCCCATTCTCCTACCAACGTAAAGATTTCTTTTTTACCATCTATAGAAACCGTTATTTTAGACCCAAGATTAACTTTTCCAGATTTACCAGATGAACTTTTTTCTATTATAGAAGCGTTTTTAAGAAGTGCTGATAATTCATCAATTCTTCCGTCTATTAAAGACAGCTCCTCTTTTGCAGCATGGTATTCTGAATTTTCAGAAAGGTCTCCCATCTCACGTGCCCTAGCGACTCGCTCAACAACTTCATTTCTCTTCACACCATTAAGATCCGCAAGTTCCTTTGTCAACTCTTCTAATCCCTCTTTTGTTACAAATATTTTTTTACTATCCATTTTTTAATATCTGCCACCAAGAGCAAATATTCATTTTGAAAAAAATTAAAGATGATCCCTTAATTTCCCAAATATGTATACTAGATGGCTCAGCTCATGTCAATATCCTGGAGTATTTATAGGCATAGATGAATCCTGATTTGGCTTCACGATGAAATTATAAAATTTGAGTGCAGTACGGCTTTTTAACCTATAAAGAGAGAGGACATGCTCAGTTTTATCTTTAGGATGAAACTCAGCTTTGGCAAGAGAAATTCTTTCTTTTGTAATACTTCTTCTCATATATAAGTATTGCGACCAATACAAAAATTTATTTATTAACTGCAACTTCTTGTGTGTATTTTTTTTGCTTGAGTTTTTTTGTTTTGAGATAGTGGAATTAGGAAGAAAGCGACTAATCCACTTATTTGCATATAAAAATCTTTCATATATTTTGTTTTTATTAACTAGAACTTTAAGCTGTGTGATTTCGTGAGCTGTAAAAAGATTTTCTCGATTAATCTCTAGCTCTTCTTCTGAAACATACATATTAACGCATATTTTATTCATGGCAAAATTATCATTCTTTCGTCTATTCATTTTCAATAAAAGAAGCAGGGAATAAATGATTATTCTGGTTATCCATAAAGAGTTTTGTGAGGTGATTATAAAAAAATCTATATCATCAGCCTCGTTGCAATTTTCCATTGATAAACTTCCACTCAGTCCTACGAGTTGCACGCTTGGGATCAATGATAAAATGTTTGCGGCCTTAATCGCAATTGGCATTTTATTGCGACTGTAAATCTTTTTTTTATCTCGCGCTTCAGACAATCCTTTTCTTCCAGATAGATAATATCTTTCACAGTCGTTTACAACAACACCAACTTTTATAAGAATTAATATATTTTCCCAGATATCTTTTTTTGAGGTTTTTTTTCTTCCAATATAAAATCTGTGTACTTCTTCCTTTGTAAGTGGGTAACCGAAAATATCCGAGTAAGATAATGTTTTTACTATACTTCTCTGTGTTTCATTATTTGCTGCTCTCATATCGTGCATAAACTTGATCAACTCCTTGTGCTAAAGTCTCTATCGCTGATTGAGGAGATGTTCCATCTTTATTAATCGATCTGACGGCGTCGAGTAAATATGAATTTAAAGACGCGATCATCGCATCATCATACGTATCTGACGAAAAAATCGTTGAACGCGCACTGCCTGATTGTTTCACAAAAGCCTCTATTAGGGGATTAGTACTGAGAGACTCTCCCATATCACTTCTTGGATAAAATTCGCCAAAAAGCCTAACCTTTGCCTGTTTTGCATAGATCTTTTCCATATTATCTTTACGTGTTAAAAATTTTAAAAACTCGAACGCTTCTTTAGGATGCTTACTTTTTGACGATACTCCTTCAACCCAATAACTTGCCACCGTAATATCACGATCAGGAAGACTTGGCACAGTAATTACTTCAAAATCCAAATCAGGATTTAAAGCTTGTATTTGAAAAATGTCCCAAGAATAACCAAAATACATTGCTAAATTGCCTTTTGCAAAAGCCAAAGTTGAGTTATCGAGAGCCTCATCCCAAACCTTCGCGTCACCATTTGCAAAAGAGGTGTAATAATCAATTGCATCAACAGAGTTGTTTTTAGTTTTTCCGTTCAAGTCTTTAATTTCCGCTCCATTTTGAAGAAAAAGAAGAGAGACGATGTCTGTTGCATGTGCCACATTATCTGCTGTTCCCAAAGCCACCCCTGAAGTTTGTATTTTTCCCTCTTCGTTCTTAACAGTCAATTCCCGCGCTACTTTTATTAACTCGTCCCAAGTTTTTGGATAACTTTTAATTCCAGCATTCTCAAAAATCTTTTTGTTCACAAATAACGAAAGGGTATCAAACTGTATTGGTATTCCATAGTATGCACCATTAACCTTCAGATCTTTCTTTATTGCATTGTAATATTTAGAATCAATTTCTGATGACTTAACAACATCTTCTGGCAAAGGAAGAAGTAGTGGTTTTAATTGTGTGATCCAGCTGCTATGAAAACGAAAAAGATCAGGCCCCGTATCATTTTCCGCTCTGGTAGAAAGTCTAGTTATATAATTTCCCAAGCTTTTTATATCCTGCTTTTCATATTTTATGATAATATCTGGGTGAGATTTATTAAATTCTCCAATTACCTCCTCAAAAACGCTTGCGTCTTCCCATGCTCCCCAATAGGTCAATGTTGCTTTTCCCGATGGGCTTTTTGTAAAAAAAGACAAAGCGAATGCAATTAAAGCAATTACTAAAAAAATTGAAATCAAGGCTCCTACTACTAAGCTTATTATCTTCTTGTTAGACGTTCTGCTTAAAAATTCATCCTCAATTCCTTGGTTGCGGTTTTCATCCATAAAAATTTATAAGTTGAGATACCTAAATGATCTCCCACAGGCTTGCCAGCGATATCATCTTCATTTCCTCGCTCGCCATAACGATTGCCTACTAGCCTGCTCCAGTCTAACTTGGTTTCGCCGTTCTAAGTTCGATAAGGAACAGATGTCTATAGTATAATATGTAAGCATCAAAAAATCTATCAATATGAAAAGACTCGTTACAAAAGAACATTACTTTGGAATAAAAAGGAAAAAAGTCCACCATGCTGTCAGATCCACATATTGGTTTGTAATTGGATTTATTCTCGCAGCAGCTCTTTTTGGAGGGGGAATAATTTTTTACTTTCAGCACGTATATAGAGACAAAGTCATACCCGGAGTGTTTGTCGATAACGTATATATTGGAGATAAATCTGAAATAGAGCTACAAGAAATTTTTGATAAAAAAAACGAGGCAATACAAAAAAATACGATAATATTTTGGTCAAAAAATATGGAGGCAACTGTGTCTGCTAAAGAACTTAAGCTAGGATATGACGTAGATTTAATTAAGGCACAAAGCATGAGTCTTGGAAAAAGCAAAAACTTTTTAAGTGATGCGTACATAATACTATCCTCTTACATAAATGGGACCTTCTTACATTCTGTTTATACATTTAACGACAACGCTCTAAAAGAAAAGCTCAAACCAATACAGGACCTGATTTTCAAAGAACCTGTGGATGCGCTTTTTAAAATTAATGGAAATAGAGTTGTTGCGTTTAAACAATCGAGCAATGGTGAAGATATCGACTATAAAAAACTAAATATAGAGTTAAACAGCACACTAGAGCTTTTGACTAAATCATCGAGCGCGGGTATTTCAAGAATATCAATTCCAATAAAAATCTCTGAGCCAAAAGTTACGACTCAAGAAGCAAATGACCTAGGAATTGTTGAAGAAATTGGACAAGGAAACTCAACGTTTCTCCATTCCATTCCAAGCAGAATATTTAACATTTCGCTTGCATCTTCAAAAATAAATGGTGTTTTAGTCGCACCTGGGGAGACATTTTCTTTTGCAAAAGCTGTTGGTGACATATCAAAATATACGGGATATCAAGAGGCGTACATAATAAGCGGAGGGAAAACAATCCTGGGAGATGGAGGGGGTGTTTGCCAGGTTTCAACAACTCTTTTTCGTGCGATATTAAATTCAGGACTGCCAATAGCCGAAAGACATGCACACTCCTATAGAGTAGGCTATTACGAACAGGATTCACCCCCTGGAATTGACGCTACGGTTTATGTCCCAACCGTAGATTTAAAATTTAAAAATGACACAGAAAACCATATTTTAATTCAAAGTTATTTTAATCCAACAAACTTAACTCTAAAATTTGTTTTTTATGGAAAAAAAGACGGGCGAGAAGTCAGTATTTCAAAACCAATAATCACAAACGTTTCAAATCCACCCGCACCGATCTATCAAGACGACCCGAGTCTCCCTTTGGGAACCGTAAAACAAATTGAATATCAAGCGTCGGGAGCAAGAGCTAGCTTTAGTAGGACCGTAACAAAAAACGGGCAAGTTATGATTAATGACACCTATGTTTCCAACTATACACCTTGGCAGGCTGTTTTCTTAAGAGGAACAGGAGGACAATAATCAATGGCCGACATTCTTGACTTAAACACTATCCCCGCAAAAGGAAATGAAAATATAACTCTAACAGGAGGGTGCTTTGACATCTTACACCCTGGACATTTGAAATTTTTGCAAAAAGCAAAAGAGCTAGGAGGAAAAGTTTATGTTCTACTTGAAAGTGATGAATCAATCAAACAAATAAAGGGTGACAATAGACCCGTAAATAATCAGTCTGCCCGCGCTTTAGCACTTTCAAAGCTTGAATTTGTGGATTTTGTTATTTGTATACCTCAATTTAAAAACGACAGTGACTATTTTTCCCTTGTCAAAAGACTAAAACCTGATATAATTGCGGTGACTCGAGGCGATCCGCTTATAAAGAAAAAGAGTGAACAAGCCAAAGTTGTCGGAGGAAAAGTCGTTGAAGTAACAAATAGGATCAAAAAATACTCTACGACGAAAATCTTAAAAAATGAACGAAACAGAAAACAGTAAAATATACCTATATCTCTTGACTCTTCACTTATGGCGAATTGACAAAAATGCTAGGTATAACTCTCTATAAATTTCGAATTTAAGAGTATTTAAAAAAATAAATATGAAAAAAATATTACTCGCATACGCAGTTTTGCTTATCTCAATCGCGCTGCTTGCTCTTGTTAAATATAATGTAAATCTTTCATCCGTGATTCCTTTCGCTAAGAAAAACACGGCAACTGTAGCAATTAATAATCACAACTTTGACTTAATTCTTGCTAAATCAGACAAGGAAAAACAAAAAGGATTATCTGGA